>LFCJ01000620.1_pt1 | contig 22699 bp, 21 predicted proteins | sample 643141 | NCBI WGS metagenome assembly LFCJ01 (sample SAMN03766243, study PRJNA286221) | soda lake metagenome | biome: soda lake; feature: Kulunda steppe; material: water; isolation source: sample B1-Br-g2 brine of Lake Bitter-1 | place: Russia: Kulunda steppe | collected 2010-07
AGCGCCTGGGCGTGCCCGTCGAGACCCGAGTGGTCTCCGCTCACCGCACGCCGGACCTGCTCTTCGACTATGCCAAGTCCGCCGCCGAGCGGGGCCTTCAGGTGATCGTGGCCGGCGCCGGCGGCGCCGCCCATCTGCCGGGCATGGTGGCCTCCCAGACCGCGCTGCCGGTGCTCGGCGTGCCGGTGGAGTCCAAGGCGCTCAAGGGGCTCGATTCGCTGCTCTCCATCGTGCAGATGCCCGGGGGCATCGCCGTGGGCACCCTGGCCATCGGCAAGGCCGGTGCCACCAACGCCGGGCTGATGGCCGCCCAGATCGTCGGCCTGCAGGATGACGCGGTGCGCACCGCGGTGGAGGCGTTTCGCGCCGAGCAGACCCGTACGGTGCTGGACAACCCCGACCCCCGGCCCTGAAGGCCCCGCGGGGCCTTCAGCGAGAGACGAGCAAGGAGCGAACCATGAATATCGGCGTCCTGGGTGCCGGCCAGCTCGGCCGCATGCTGGCCCTGGCCGGCTACCCCCTGGCCAACCGCTTCACCTTCCTGGATACCACCGGCCATCCCAGCGCCGGGATCGGTGATGTGCTGATCCATACCGACCAGCACCATCTGCTGGAGGACTTCCTGTCCAGGGTCGATCTGGTCACCTACGAGTTCGAGCACCTTCCCGTGGCGCTGGTGCAGGCCATCGAGGAGGTCAAGCCGGTCTATCCCGGCAGCGAGGCGATCCGCGTCTGTCAGAACCGCGCCGAGGAGAAGGCGCTGTTCGACCGTCTGGGCATTCCCACCCCGGCCTACCGCCTGGTGGAGAGCGCCGACGAGCTTGCGGCCGCGGCCCGGGCGCTGGGCTGCCCGGTGGTGGCCAAGTCGGTCACCGAGGGCTATGACGGCAAGGGCCAGGCGGTGCTGCGCGACCCTGCCGAGGCGGCCGAGGCCTGGCGCTCGATCAACCACCCGCAGCTGATCGTCGAGGCCTTCGTCGACTTCGTGCGCGAGGTGTCGATCATCGCCGTGCGCGGCCGCGACGGCGAAGTGGCCTTCTACCCCATGGCCGAGAATCAGCACGTGGACGGCATCCTGCGCTACTCCGTGGCGCCCATGCCGGATCTGGACGACGGCGTTCAGCAGACCGCCGACGGCTATATCCGCGCGCTGCTCGACGAGCTCGACTACGTGGGCGTGCTGACCCTGGAACTCTTCCAGTGCGCCGACGGCAGCCTGCTGGCCAACGAGATGGCGCCCCGGGTCCACAACTCCGGCCACTGGACCCAGGATGGCGCGGTGACCAGCCAGTTCGAGAACCACCTGCGCGCCATCCAGGGCCTGCCCCTGGGCGATACCGCGGCGCGAATGCCCACCTGCATGGTCAACGTGATCGGCCGCGAGGGCGATGCTGCCGAGATCCTGGCCATTCCCGATGCCCATCTGCATCGCTATGACAAGGGCGAGCGGCCCGGGCGCAAGCTGGCCCATATCAACCTGGTGGCGCCGACCCACGAAGCGCTGATGGAGCGGGTGCGCGCCTGCGCGGCCCTGCTGCCCGACGCCCCGGCGCCGCGCTTCAGCTTCGCGTCGCCGCGCGGCTAGACGCAAGCGGCGCGGCGACGCGCCCTTCGCCCAGGCAATCGGCCCCGCCAACTGGCGGGGCCGATTGCCTCTCGGGCCAGTGGCTGCCGCTGCTGGAAGTCTGGCGCCGATGGGCGACACTGTCAGCAGTGTTCGACGCGGGGAGGTGCGATGCGACGATGGCCGAGGCCGGGCGATATCGCCCTGATCGCAGCGCTGCTGCTGCCGCTTGCGGTGGCGCTGCCGCGGCTCGGCGGGCCGGGTGGCCCGCCCGAGATGTGGCTCACCTGGGTGGGCAAGGTGAGCGGCATCCTGGGGCTTGCCATGATGCTGCTGGCCGGGGCAGTGAGCTGCCGGGTGCCCGGCTTCGACCGCCCCTTCGGAGGGCTGGCGCGGCTCTGGCACCTGCACCACTGGCTGGGCTTTGCCGCCTTTATCCTGGTGATGCTCCACGCCCTGGCGCTGGGGCTCGCCGCGGTGCCGGCCTCCCTGGACGCCGCGGTGGCGACCCTCTTCCCGCCGCTCTCCCACGGGGCGCTCTGGCTCGGCTGGCTGGCCTGGGCGGCCATGGTGATCTTTCTGGCGCCCACCTTCGACTTCTTCGGCAAGCCCCACTACCAGCGCTGGAAGCGGCTGCACCTGGTCTCCGCGGCGGCGCTGCTGCTGGGGCTCGGGCACGCCCTGCTGCTGGCCGGCGAGGCCTGGCCCTGGTGGCTGCTCGGCATCGCCGGGCTCGGCGCCATCGCCTGGCGCAAGGGCGTGGCGCCGTCTCGTCGCCATCCCTATCGGGTCGAGGAGGTGGTGCCCCTGGCCCGAGGCGTGGTGGAGCTGGTGCTGCGCCCCGAGGGTAGCGGCATTCGCCACGAGGCGGGGCAGTTCGTCTACCTCTCGCCGCTGGACGAGCGCCTTGCCGCCGGGCGCGGCGAGGAGCACCCCTACACCATCGCCTCGTCGCCCGCGGACGCGCACCTGCGTATCGGCATCAAGGACCTGGGCGACGCCAGCCACGCCCTGCAGACGGTGACGCCCGAGACCCGGGTGCTGGTCGAGGGGCCCTACGGAAAGTTCTTCGGACGGCGCTTCCCCGAGCGCGACATGCTCTGGCTGGGCGGCGGCATCGGCATCACGCCCTTCGTGGGCGGCGCCCGGGATCTGGCCTCCGGCGCTGCCCGCGAAGGGCATGTGCAGCTGATCTACCTGGCTCATGACAGCTCCCGGGCCTACTACCGGCAGGAGCTGGAAGCGATCGCCGGGCGGGTCGAGGGGTTCACCTTCACCCGGCACTATTCGCGAGAGCGGGGCCGACTGGACGAGGCTTTCCTGCGCGAGCACTGCCCGGACTTCACCGAGCGGGAGATCTATCTCTGCGGCCCGTCGGCCATGAACGCCCACCTGCAGCGGCTGCTGGCCGAGCAGGGCGTGCCCGCCTCACGCATCCACAGCGAGGTCTTCGACTTCCTATGAACATCAACAAGATCGCCTACTCCACCTTCATCGCCTTCGTGGCGAGCCTGGCCACCCTGGTCTCGATCCAGGCGCTTTCCAGCAGCGACCGCGACGCGGCCGACGACGACGCCCTGGACTCCGTCACCCTCGACGAGCTCGCCGAGCATGACGGCGCCGAGAGCTGCTGGAAGGCGATTCACGGCCGGGTCTATGACATCACCGACTATGTGCCCGACCACCCCACCGACGAGGAGGTGATCCTCGAGTGGTGCGGTCGTGAGTCCACCGAGGGCTGGGACAACAAGCGCCCCGGAGTACCCCACAGCGCGCGGGCCGAGGCCATGCTGGAGGAGTACCTGATCGGGCGACTGGTCGATGACGACGGCGAGCCCCTCGAGCCGGAGGCCGCGGCACGGGCCGAGGAGGGCGACGAGGCAGGCGACGCCGACGGTGAACCGGCTCGGCTTTCGCCCGCGGAGGACGAGCGTCTGCATCGGGCGCTGCTGGGGCTACCGCTGGACGGCCATTATCGTGGCGTCTTCATCGACCGTGGCGTGATCCAGGTGAATATCACCTTCGATCTCGAGGATGGGCGCTTCACCCGGCTGGACTATCGTCACCTGGCCTATCGCGACGATGACTACCTGGCCATGGAAGAGGACGATGAGCTCTATCCGGTGATGCGTCAGCATCGTCAGATCCTCGAGCGTCTGGAGGGGCAGCCGGTGACCGCCATCTTCGCCCTCTACGAGCCCGAGCGCCTGGCCGATGATATCGATGGCTACAGCGGCGCCACTCTGCGCGGTGCCAAGATCATCTCGTCGATCCGCGACGCTCTCAATCGCGGGGTCTACAGCTGGCCGTGAGCCTCAGCCGCGGCGATGCACGCGTCGCCCCAGGGCCCACACCTCGTCGATGGTCCAGGCGCCGTCGGCCAGCACCAGCAGGTCGGCGTCGCAGCCCGGGGCCAGACGCCCCTTGGCAGTGAGCTTGAGGGCGTCGGCGGCGTGGGTGCTGACCATGCCCAGTGCGCGCTCCAGGGGCAGGCCGTGTGCCTCCACGCACTCTCCCAGCACCTCGAACAGGCTCCCCAGGCGCCCGGGTTCGAGGCCCGCGAAGCGTCCCTCGGCGTCGAAGCGGGGCAGCGAGGCGTTGGCGTCCGAGGAGAGGGTGATCCGTGAGGGGTCGACTCGGGCGTGCAGGGCGCGGGCCACTGCCTCGGCGGCGGGGACCTCGCCGTCGGCCAGCAGCGCCGGGGTGGTGCTGGTGGTGAAGTCGATGCGCCCGCCTTCGCGGGCGAAGCGCACGCCGTCCTCGAACAGCTCCGGGGTGCGGTTGATATGGGTGGGCAGGAACTGGGCCAGCGGGATGGCGCTTTGGCGCGCCACCTCGCGCAGCGGCTCCAGGTGCGTTGGCGCATCGCCGGTATGGATGAAGACAATGCCCGACTTGCCCGCGAGCATGCCGGCGGTGCGCGCCTCGGCGGCGAGCCGGGCCAGCTCGCTCGCCGCCGGCTGTGAGCCGCGGTGGTCGCTGATCGCGACCTCGCCCACGCCGATGAAGTCGGGGATGAACAGGATATCGCTGCCCACCGAGCCGGTCAGCGTGACCGGCGGCAGCTGATAGGAGCCGGTGTAGCAGTAGGTGGTGAGCCCGCCGGCGGCGAGTTCGCGGGCCTTGCCCAGCAGGTTGGCCGGGGTGCGGGTCAGGGCGTCGGTGCCCAGGGCGCCGACCAGGGTGGTGACCCCGGAGGCCAGGGCATCCTCCAGGGCCAGCTCCAGGGTGCGGGTGCCGAAGCCGCCCTCGCCGCCGCCGCCGATGAAGTGCACCAGGGGGTCCACCAGGCCGGGAATCACCCGGCGTCCCGCCAGGTCGACCGTCTCGACGCCCGGGCCGCTGGCGGGCAGCGGCTCGCCGTCCGCAATCACGGCGGCGATGCGCCGGTCGGCGATCAGCAGGTGGCAGAGTCCCAGGGGCTCGGGGGCGTAAAGGTGGGTATTCTTGAGCAGAGTCAGCATGGCGGCGTCCGGTCGCGGATGAAGACGCGCCAGCGCCGGGACAGCCGGCGCTGGCAGGGGCGCGGAGGGCGACTCCGTCAGAGCTTGATGTCGTAGTTGAAGTAGCGCTCCATGATCTCGTCGTAGGTGCCATCCTCCTTGAGGGCGCCCAGCGCCTCGTTGAAACGCTCGGCGAGATCGCGGTCGCGGGGGCGGAAGGCCACGCCGACGCCCTGGCCGAAGATATGCTCAGGCTGACTGATGAAGTCGCTGACGCGCTGGAAGCGGGAGTCCTCGGCCTCGAGATCCATGCGCGACTCCGCCACCGGGGCATCGAGGAAGGTCAGGTCGAGACGCTCGGCGCGCAGATCGTTGAGCACGTCGTCGCCGCTGGTATAGCGGCGGATCTCCACCAGGTCGCCGTACAGCTCGGAGACGTAGTTGTCCTGGAGGGTGGCGCGCTGAACGCCCACCACCAGGCCTTCGAGGCTGTCGCGATCGGCGATGTCGACCTCCCGGCCCTGCAGGCTGAACCAGGCGCTGGGGGTGGTGTAGTAGGGCTCGGAGAACAGCACCCGCTGGGCACGCTCCTCGGTGATGGCCATGGAGGACATGATGGCGTCGTAGTTGCGTGCCAGCAGGCCGGGGATGATGCCGTCCCAGTCCTGCTCGACCCAGACGCAGGTGGCTTCGAGATAGTCGCAGACGGCTTCGCCCAGCTCGATCTCGAAGCCGGTGAGCTCGCCGTCCGGCTGGCGATACATGAAGGGCTCGTAGGGCAGGTCGATGCCGAGACGGATCTCGGCGTAGTCGCGGGCCTGGGCGCTGCCGGCAGCGAGGCCGGCAGTCAGGGTGGCGGCGAGCAGCAGGGGCATGTGACGCATGAGACTTCCTCCCGGGAGGTGTTGTCGTGACGCAGGGTGTCGGCCACTGAGGTGGCAGGGTGATGGACTTGCCGAGTGGTACAGCGGCGACCGGAGTCGCACAGGGTCAACGCCGGTCAGCGGCGTCCTGAAAAGGGGGCACGGGCGTGCCATGGCGGCCTGGACGGCTGCCGGGGAGGGCTATTCGTCGAACCATTCGCTGAGGTAGTAGCTGTCGATGTAACAGCGAAAGACCTCAAGCACGGGCGCGGTGAATGGGTGGGTCATGGACGCTCTCCGGTGAGATGTCATCACGGGAACATTTTCTGACTGTCTGCAAGCGGGGCGAGGTTGTCAAGCCCGCCCCGGCCGGGGCGGGCGTTGGTCAGGATCACTCCTCGCCGAAGTAGCGCTGGTAGATCTCGTCGTAGGTGCCGTCTTCCTTCAGGGTGGCCAGGGCCTCGTTGAAGCGCTCGGCCAGGGCCTCGTCGCGCTGGCGGAAGGCGATGCCGAAGCCTTCGCCGAAGTACTCCTCGGGCTCGGTGACCATCTCGCCGACCACCTCGAACTGACCCTCGCGAGCGTCGAGCAGGGTGGCCTGGCCGACGATGTACTCCAGGAAGACGATATCCAGGCGCTGCGACTGCAGGTCCAGGACCATGTCGTCGGCGGTGGAGTAGCGGCTGATGCGGGCGACGCCGCTGTAGTTGTCGGTGACGTAGCTGTCGAAGGTGGTGCCGCGCTGCACGCCGATGCTCTTGTCGGCGAGGGTTTCCTCGCTGATCTCCTCGATCTCGGAGCCCTCCGGGGCAAACCAGGCGCCGGGGATGGTGATGTAGGGGTCGGAGAAGAGCACGGTCTGGCGGCGCTCCTCGTTGATCGACATGGAGGACATGATGGCGTCGTAGTTGCGTGCCAGCAGGCCCGGAATGATGCCGTCCCACTCCTGCTCGATCCACTCGCAGGTCACGCCGATCTCGGCACAGAGGGCGTTGCCCAGGTCGATGTCGAAGCCGGTCAGCTCGCCGTCGGCGTCGCGGTACTCCATGGGCTCGTAGGGGACGTCGACGCCGAAGCGCACGTGGTCATAGTCGCGGGCCTGGGCGGTGCCGGCGGCCATGGCCACGCCGAGGATCGAGACGGTCAGCAGTTTCTTCATGGAGGGACTCCTTGTAAGGGGTGGCGGCACCCTGCGGGTGCCTACCGGGTCGACTCTAGCCCAGCCGCCGCGGGCGAGAAAGCCCACGGCGGCGGATTTTCCAACGGGTGTTTGACGGCGAGGCGCACCGCGCACACGCCGCTTCAGTTCTGGGGCCGCAGGTGGGCCAGCAGCCGCTTCTCCAGCCAGCGGAAGAGGTAGAGGATGGCGAAGGTCAGGCAGAGATAGATCGCCGCCACGAACAGGAAGGCCTCGAAGGGGGCATAGAAGCGCGCATAGACGAAGCGTGCCGCGCCGGTGAGGTCCATCAGGGTGACCACGCTGGCGATGGCGCTGGCGTGGAGCATGAAGATCACCTCGTTGCCGTAGGCGGGCAGGGCCCGACGAAAGGCGCTGGGCAGGATGATGCGCCGCATCATCAGGCCGCTCGACATGCCGTAGGCCCGGGCCGCCTCGATCTCGCCGCGCGGGGTGGCCTTGATGGCGCCGCGGAAGATCTCGGTGGTGTAGGCCGCCGTATTGAGCGTGAAGGCGATCAGCGCCGGGTAGAAGGCCTCGCGCAGGATCGGCCACAGGAAGGTCTCCTGGATGCCGTCGAAGAACACCACCCCGTAGTAGATGATATAGAGCTGGATCAGCAGCGGGGTACCGCGAAACACATAGGTGTAGAGATAGATCGGCAGGCTGATCCAGCGGTGGCGGGAGCTGCGCCCGATGGCCAGGGGCACCGCCAGCACCAGGCCGGCGACCAGCGACAGGAAGACCAGCTGCACGGTGGTCACCAGGCCGTCCCAGTAGTAGCCGAGCGTGGTGGGCGTGAAGATGACGTTGCCCGCCAGCAGCTCCTGGAACCAGAGCGTGATATCCGGCATGTCAATGGCCTCCAAAGCCGACGTTGTAGCGCTTCTGGAGTCTGGCGAAGAGCCACTCGGAGACGCTGGCGATCAGCAGATAGACCGCCGCCACCGGGATCAGGAAGGTGAAGGGCTCGTGGGTGGCACGCGACGCCTCGGCGGCGATACGCACCATGTCCGAGAGCCCGATCACCGAGACCAGGGCGGTGGTCTTGAGCAGCACCATCCAGTTGTTGGAGAGCCCGGGCAGGGCGTGGCGCATCATCTGTGGAAAGCGGATGCGCCGGAACACCAGCCAGGGCGACATGCCATAGGCCTTGCCCGCCTCGATCTGGCCCTCCTCCACGGCCATGAAGGCGCCGCGGAAGGTCTCGCCCATGTAGGCGCCGAAGATGAAGCCGATGGTCAGCACGCCGGCGGCGAAGGCGTTGAGGTTGATGTACCAGTCGACCCCGAAGCGGTCGTAGAGGGCGTCGGTGGCCACGTTGAGTGCCATCTGACCGCCGAAGAAGAGCAGCATCATCAGCACCAGGTCCGGCACGCCGCGGATCAGGGTGGTGTAGAGCATGGCCAGCTGGCGCAGCGCCCAGTGGCGCGACATTCGGGCGCTGGCGGTGAGCAGGCCCAGCAGGATGGCCAGCGCCAGCGACAGCACCGCCAGCTGGAGGGTGACCCCGGCGCCTTCCAGCAGCCGCGGGCCGTAGCCGTGAAGATCCAGCATAGTGTTCTCCCGCTCAGTACTTGGGGGCCAGGAACTGCTTGAGGCGCGGTGACTGCGGGCTGCCCAGCACCTGCTGCGGCGGCCCGGCCTCCTCGACCAGGCCCTGATGCAGATAGATCACCTGGCTGGAGACGTCCCGGGCGAAGCCCATCTCGTGAGTCACCACGATCATGGTGCGCCCTTCGTCGGCGAGCTCGCGCATCACCTTGAGCACATCGCCGACCAGCTCCGGGTCCAGCGCCGAGGTAGGCTCGTCGAAGAGCATCACCTCGGGGTCCATGGCCAGCGCCCGGGCGATGGCGCCGCGCTGCTGCTGGCCGCCGGACATCTGGGCCGGGTAGGCATCGGCGCGGGCGGTCAGGCCCACCCGCTCGAGCAGGGCGCGGGCCTGCTCGAGGGCTTCCTTCTTCGGCTTGCCGAGCACGTGCACCGGGGCCTCGATGATGTTCTCGAGCAGGGTCATGTGGGCCCAGAGGTTGAAGCTCTGGAACACCATGGAGAGCCTGGCCCGCATGCGCACCACCTGCTTCCAGTCGGCTGGCTCGCGGCCGCGGCGGGTCTGCCGGAAGCGGATCTGCTCGCCGTGGACGATCAGATCGCCCTCGTCGGGCTGCTCGAGCAGATTCATGCAGCGCAGGAAGGTGCTCTTGCCGGAGCCGGAGGCCCCGATCAGGGTGATGACATCCCCCTTGTGAGCCTTCAGGGAGAGGCCCTTGAGGACCTCGGTGTCGCCGAAGCGCTTGGTGATGTTGCGCACTTCCAGCGGAATCGGGGTTTCGGCCATGGAATGGGCTCCGAGTCAGGGGCGCCGCGGCGACACGCCGTGGGTAAGCGGCGCTCGGCAGGGACGATGCCAGGGGCGCATCCACCCTCCGGTCGGGGTGGGGTGGCGGGAGGGGATGCGGCCCGGGTCCAGTGCGGATCGGCAAAGGGGCAAGATTTTACCCTCCTGCTGTGGTGGTTTTAAGGTTTTTTCTGCTGCCGTTGTGCCATGGGCGCTGCCCGCCCCGGTGCACGGTCACCCCGGCGGTGACTCGGGGCGCACCAGCAGGGCGGCACGGGCGCCGATCTCCACCCCGGCGTTGGGGAAGACCACGGCCAGCGGCGATTCGCCGACCCGAGTCTCCCCGGCCCGACCATCCTCGGCCAGCAGAGTGCCGGGGGCAAACTCGGTGAAGTTGGGCGTGTCGTCGGAAAAGGCCAGCCGGAACGACGCCGATTCCCGCATCAGCTCGTGGGCGACCCGGAAGAACGCCATGCGGGTGGACGGCGCCGGCGCGGGCTCGCGTCCCTCCAGCAGCGCCGCCAGCAGCTCCCCCATGGGCGCCAGCGCTGCCAGGTCATTGTGCCCGAAGGGCAGGGCGCTCCCCAGCTCCAGCGTAAAGGCCTGGGCGCCCTGATAGTGCTTGCTGTAGTGGGAGAAGGTCCAGCTGTGGCGATGCTGGTGGAGCACCGCCTGGATATCGGCCGCGGCGAGCCACTGCCACTGGGCTGGCTCCACGGCGGTGCGCTCGGTGAAGGGGCTGACCGCGAAGCGCGGGTAGCGGCTGTCGCGGATGGCGGTGTGCAGGTCGTAGTGCAGCCGCGGCAGGCCGGCATGGCGGGTGAAGAAGGCGTCCACCGCCGCCATCAGCGCGCGGGCACGTTCGGGCTCCATGCCCGCTGCATCGAGATCGCGGCGAAACAGCCGGTTGAGGTTGGTGCCCACATAGCGCACGCCTCGGCGGGTCGCCTCGGGGTTGCCGAGGATCACCAGGGTCGGTGCGCCGAGACGCAGCTCGCCGCCGGCCAGGCGCGAGAGCAGCCCGTCGAGCAGCTCCATGGGGGCGGTCTCGTTGCCGTGCACCCCCACCGAGAGCACGCAGGCCCGCGCCTCGGGGGCAGCGTGGTCCGGCGTCAGCGCCAGCACTCCCTGGCCGAGACGCCGGAAGTGGCCGCCGCAGAGGCGGCCCCGCTCGGGAAAGTCGGCCTCCTCGATGCTTGCCCGGAGCCAGGTCTCGAGCCTGGCGCTGGTCAGCATGGGGTCAGGCCTCCCGTCGCCAGCGCGGCGAAGAGAGGGGGCAAGGATGGGGCGAGCCGGAGAAGACGCGGCATGGGTGACTCCTGGTCGTAAAGCGGGACGGTGGCCTTGGCGGGCGGCCGGGACCTTTGCACGATGGGGTAGGGCTCGGTGGCAGGCTAGACTGGCCACCCGCCCAATGCCAGGAGGCCGCCATGCCCGACGTCACTCGCCATCTCGATGACCACTATGATGCCCTTGCCGCCGGGGGCGGGGAAAGCCTGATGGTGAGGCTGCAGGCCGCCTTTCGGGCCGCCGGCCGCGATCCGCACCGCCTCTGTCCGGACGAGATTGCCGGCATCGATCAGCTGCACCTGGGGGGGCGAGCGGCCAGCCGCGGGCTGGCGGTGCTGGGTGAGGTACGCTCGGGGCAGCGGGTGCTCGACGTGGGCTGCGGCACCGGCGGCGCCAGCCGGCTGCTGGCCGACGAGATCGGCTGCGAGGTGGTCGGCGTCGACATCACTGCGGCCTTCGTGGCGGTGGCCGAATGGCTCAGCGCCGCCACCGGCCTGTCGGGCCAGACCCGTTTCCTGTGCGCCGACGCGGCTCAGACGCCGCTGGCGGACGCCAGCTTCGACGTGGTCTGGTGCCAGCATGCGCTGATGAACATGCCGGACGTGCCGGCGGTGCTGGCCGAGTGGCAACGGCTGCTGGTCCCCGGCGGGCGGGTGCTGCTGCACGAGGTGGTGGCCGGCGACAGCCCGGAGCCGCTGGCGCTGCCGGTGCCCTGGGCGCGCACGGCGGCGACCAGTCACCTGCAGCGTCGCGAGGCGCTGGAGGCGAGCCTGGCCGCCGCGGGCCTGGTCCCGCTGGCGGTACGCGATGTGACCGACACGGCCCTGGCCTGGCGCCGGAAGCATGGCCGCCGCGAGGCGGGCGCGGCGCCGACGCCGCCTATGCCGGGGCCGGCGCTGATCTTCGGCGATGAGTTCGTCGAGATGGGGCGCAACCTGCGGGACAATCTGGCGGCCGGCAGGGTGCGGATCCTCGAGGGGGTTTGGCGCCTGGCGTGATGCGAGGCAGGCGCCGCGTCGGGGGAAAGCTCCCCGACGCGGTCGGGGTCATGCCGTGCCTTTCTGCCTGACGTAGCGGGGCGCGCGCACCAGGTAGGTGAGCGGGTGCAGCACCAGCCAGGCGGCGAAGGCCAGGCCGATGACGGCCCCGGCCATGGCCACCCAGTCGAACAGGGTGGTCACGTAGCCCAGCCGCGAGTTGGTGAACAGGGGAATCCACCAGAGCCCCGAGAGGCCGACCGCCAGCGACGCCAGGCTGGCCAACTTGCAGCGGTGGTGAAGGGTGCGGTAGCCGCGCAGGCGAGCCACCAGCTGGACGGCCACCAGCAGGCCCACGCCGGCTACGATCAGCCACAGGAAGGGGGCCAGGGCGTACATCAGGATGGTCAGTGCACCTTGAATCGTCATTTTGTCCGGTCTCCTCAGGCCTGGCCTTCCAGCACGGCGTAGTAGGCCGGCTGCAGCATGCGATCCTTCATTACCCAGGCGGTCCAGGACTCATCGCGGGGATCGATGAAGGGGAAGGAGGGCAGGAAGTCGAAATCGTTCTCGTAGCCGAATTCCACCAGCATCGCCTTGCCGATGCCGGTGATCATCGGGCAGGAGGTGTAGCCGTTGTGGCGGGCCGGCAGCGGCTGCTCCTGCATCTGGGCCAGCAGGTTGGCTTCCACTACCGGCGCCTGAGCCTTGACGCTGGCGGCGGTCTTGTTGATCGGGGCGCCGATCACGTCGCCGATGCCGAACACCTCCGGATAGCGGTTGTGCTGCATGGTATGAATGTCGACATCCAGCCACTCGCCTCGGAAGGAGCCTTCACGGGCGATCAGGTCGCTCTCGCGGACGAAGTCCGGAGCGCTCATGGGCGGCACCACGTGAATGAAGTCGTAGTCGGCGATGACCCTGCGTTCGCCTTCCTGAGAGAACTCCGACTCGCGCAGCTCGTGGTGAGAGGTGAACTCGCTGTCCGGGCCGACGAAGGTGAACTCCGCCTGGCGGGCGCCGGGGTCGATGGCGGAGAGCCGATAGTGGTGGCGGCGATTGACGCCCTGATCATCGAAGCGCTGCTTGACGAAGTCGTTGACCCAGGGCTGGCTGAAGAGCCCGGCGCCCGGTGCCATGAAGTCGACCTGGAAGTCGTTGCGATGGCCGGTGTCTTCCAGGCGGGAGAGTGTCGTGAAGGTCATCTTCAGCGGCGCCCCGGCGCACTTCACCGGGGTGGGTGCCGCGGTGAAGATGCCCTTGCCGCTGCCCTTGGCGATCCAGGTGTTGATCGCATCGCGGGTGCGGGTGGCGCCTTCGATGCTGGCGTAGACGCTGCCGATGCCGTGGGTGCCGACCAGATCCGGCGACATGCCGTCGATCAGGTGGTAGTTGAGCTGCAGACCGGTGGCCACCACCAGGTAGTCGTACTCGAGCACGCTGGCATCGGCCAGCGAGACCCGGCGCCGTTCGGCGTCGATGCCCACGGCGGGCTGGCGTACCCACTCCACGCCGCCGGGCACGAAGTTGGCGTTGGGGCGCATGGTCTTTTCGGGGCTCCAGACGCCGGAGGCCACCAGGGTCCAGCCCGGCTGGTAATGGTGGGTCTCGCGCGGTTCGACGAGCGAGATGCGGGCGCCGTCCAGACGGTGGGAAAGCCGGTTGGCCATGGCCATGCCGGCGGCGCCGCCGCCGAGTATGACGATGCGGGCGTTGGTGGAAAGCGTACTGGCCTGCAGGCTGCCCAGGGGCAGCAGGCCGGCGGCACCGGCGCCCAGTCCCATTTTCAGGAGCTGGCGCCGATCCAGGCGGAGCGGTTCGAGAGGGCGTGTCATGGCAGGACTCCTGCGTAACGGGTCAGGCGGTCATTGTTATATCCTTATAACTCTTGATCGTCATTTTAACCTAGCCGCAATCTTTCTACATCTCCTTCCTTGGTGTGCGGCAACTTGACGCGAGTCATCTATCAGGCCGATGTCCCGTCGGCTGGTTCACTCCTGCTTGACATTATCGCGCAGATTTCGCGCTTTTTCTCCGCTCTCCCCTCTCCCCTCTCCCCTCTTGGGGGCGCTGCCGTGCGGCAGGGCGATTTCCGGCCTCTCCTCCGGGGCCATCACCGGCGCACGGTGTTGGCCCGTGCCGGCAAGCGGGGCGTCAGCCGATGCGCTCGGCGATCGCCCGGCCGAGGCTCGCCGTGGTGCCCTGGCCGCCCACGTCGGGGGTGACCACGCCCTTGTCGCCCTCGGCGAGCACCGCTTCGAAGGCGGCGACGATGGCGTCCGAGGCCTCTTTGTGCCCCAGGTGCTCCAGCATCATGGCGCCAGACCAGATCTGGCCGATGGGGTTGGCGAGGCCCTTGCCGGCGATGTCCGGGGCGCTGCCGTGGACCGGCTCGAAGAGACTCGGGAAGGTGCCCTCGGGGTTGATGTTGGCCGAGGGCGCCACGCCGATGGTGCCGGTACAGGCCGGGCCCAGGTCGGAGAGGATGTCGCCGAAGAGGTTGCTGCCCACCACCACGTCGAACCAGTCGGGATGCAGCACGAAGTTGGCGGTGAGGATGTCGATATGGAACTGGTCCACGGCCACCTCCGGGTAGTGCTGGCCCACGGCAGCCACGCGCTCGTCCCACCAGGGCATGGTGATGGCGATGCCGTTGGACTTGGTGGCCGAGGTCAGCTTCTTGCGCGGCCTGGACTGGGCCAGCTCATAGGCGAACTTCAGCACCCGGTCGGTGCCGTGCCGGGTCATCACCGTCTCCTGGATCACCACCTCGCGGTCGGTGCCCTCGAACATCTTGCCGCCGACGCTGGAGTACTCGCCCTCGGTGTTCTCGCGCACCACGTAGAAGTCGATGTCCCCGGGCCTGCGGCCGGCCAGCGGGCTCTCGATGCCGGGCAGCAGACGGCAGGGACGCAGGTTGACGTACTGGTCGAAGCGGCGGCGGAACTGCAGCAGCGAGCCCCACAGCGAGATATGGTCGGGCACGGTGGCGGGCCAGCCCACGGCGCCGTAGAAGATGGCGTCGAACTCCTTGAGGGTCTCGAACCAGTCGTCGGGCAGCATCTGGCCGTGCTCGGCGTAGTAGTCGCAGCTGGCGAAGTCGAAGGGCTCGAGTGCCAGATCGATGCCGAAGCGAGCGGCGGCGGCCTCCAGGGCGCGCACCCCCTCGGGCATGACTTCCTTGCCGATACCGTCGCCGGGAATCACGGCGATTCTTTGGGTCATGTCGGGCTCCCTCGGTTTCTGGAATGAATGGACGAACCATCACAGTCTAGCCCTCCCTTGAGCGTTGATAATCAGGCTAGAATGCAATGCATTGTTGAATGAAAGAGGAGAGTTTGTTGGCCCAGTTCGATGATCTGGCCTTCTTCCAGCGCCTGGCCCAGGCCGGCAGCCTCACCGCCACGGCCCGGGAGCTGGGGCTGTCGCTCTCGGCGGTGAGCAAGCGGCTCAAGCAGCTCGAGGCGAGGCTGGGGGTGAGCCTGGCCAGTCGCACCACGCGCCGCCTGACCCTCACGCCGGAGGGGGAGCGGTATCTCGCGCGCGGGGCGGTGATCCTGGAGGAGTTGGCGGAGCTCGAAGAGGCGCTCGGCGCGCAGCGCGCCGAGCTCTCCGGTCCACTCAAGATCAATGCCACTTTCGGGTTCGGGCGACGCCATGTGGCGCCACTGTTATCGAGCTTCCGGGCCCGTCACCCGGGAGTGGAGGCATCGCTGGAGCTCACCAACTTCCCGCTGACCCCGGGGGAGCAGGGGGTGGATATCGGCATCCGAGTGGGGGAGCCGCCCGACTCGCGGCTGGTGGCCAGACACGTCCTGGCCAATCGCCGGGTGCTGTGTGCCGCGCCCCGCTACGTGTCGAGCATGACAGCGCTGGCAACGCCGGCGGATCTGGCGGCCCATCCCTGCCTGGTGCTGCGCGAGAACGACAGCGACTTCGCTCTGTGGCGCTTCCGGCGACGGGGGGCCGCCGGGGGAGAGCAGGCGGTGAAGGTGTCGGGGCCGCTGGCCAGCAACGACGGCGAGGTGGTCGTGGGGCTGGCGCTGGATGGCCACGGCATCGTGCTGCGCTCCTGGTGGGACGTGCATGCCCACCTGGCGGCCGGCCGGCTCGTCGAGCTGTTGCCCGACTGGCAGGGAGTCAGGGCAGACTTCCATGCGGTCTATCTCCAGCGCCGCCACGTACCGGCACGCCTGCGCGTCTTCGTCGACCTGCTTCAGCGGGAACTGCCGCGTCGCGTCGCCGCGCTGCCCGACCGGGAGCCGCCGGAAAGCCGGCGAGGCCAACGATGGTTCACGTGAGGCCCGGGCCTGGGTGGCGGTCGTGATGGATCGGCAGGGGGCGTTCGGCGGGCGGCCCCGGCAGCCGGGCCAGGGCGTCCTGGCGGAAGTAGCGGGTCAGCAGGTCATAGAGTGAGGGGTAGGCCGCCTCGAGCAGGTCAGGAGCGGAGAAGAAGGCCTCGCAGCAGACCGCGAAGCACTCCCCCGGATGAGTGGCGGCGTAGTCGTCGATGGGGGTTGCCTCTCCGCGCGCCAGCCTCGCCTGAAGATCCTCCCAGACCCCCATGAAGACCCGGTGCCACTCGCGCGGGTCGAGCTCCCGGGGCAGCGGCGGGAAACCGTCCACGTCCAGGGAGTTGCCCATGTCGAGCTTGTGGGCAAACTCGTGGATCAGGACGTTGAAGCCCGAGAAATCACCGCTCTCCATCAGGTCGGGGAAGGCCACCACCACCGGCCCCTGGTGGGAGGTCTCGCCGGCGCGCTCGTCTTCATAGGCGTGCATCACGCCGAATTCATCCATCTCCTCCACCTGGCGGCGAAAGGCGTCGGGCAGGATCAGCACCTCGTGGACGTTGGCGAAGGCCTCCTGGTGCTCGTCCTCCGACCAGCCCAGGGTGAGCAGGCAGGCCTGGGCAGCCAGCGCCAGCTGAGCCGGGAGATCGAAGGAGGTGGACTCGGCGAGTTCCGGATGCAGGCTGACGCGCTTGGCATGCAGGAACTGCCAGGCGCGCCGGCCCAGCGTGTCCGCTTCAGCCTCGGAGAGGGCGGCGAGCAGGGGCAGCCTCTCCCGGGCCTCGCCCCAGGCTTCCGCGGGGAAGGGGTGACGGGCCGCAAAGCGCTCGGCCCGCCAGCGTTTCAGGTGCCCCAGCATCGGCTCTCTCCTCGCCCTTGTCAGCTCTCTTCCAGATCCGCCCCGGATTTCCAGGACCAGTCGCGCCAGCGCAGGTCGAAGAGGTCCTTGCGGCGATCCTTGAGGTTGGTCACCGAGCCCTCGTTGCGCACCATGGTCAGCCGGGTCAGGTCCAGGTCCGAGAAGAAGATCATCTCGGTGTTGGGGGTGGTCTCGTTGAGCACGGCGTCGTGAGGGAAGGCGAAGTCCGAGGGCGAGAAGACCGACGACTGGGCATACTGGATGTCGAGGTTCTCGATGGCGGGCACGTTGCCCACGCTGCCGCACAGCACCACGTAGCACTCGTTCTCGATGGCCCGGGCCTGGGCGCAGTGGCGCACCCGCAGATAGCCGTTCTTGGTGTCGGTCCAGAAGGGCACGAAGAGGATGTCCATGTCCTGCTCGGCGAGCAGGCGCGGCAGCTCCGGAAACTCCACGTCGTAGCAGATCAGGATGCCGACCCGGCCGGCGTCGGTATCGAACACCTTCAGGTCGTGGCCGCCCTCGATCACCCAGTCGCGACGCTCCTGGGGCGTGATATGGAGCTTGGCCTGGCACTCGATCTCGCCGTCCCGGTGGCACAGATAGCTGACGTTGTAGAGGCGGTCATCCTCGCCCACCTCGATCATCGAGCCGGCGACGATATTGATGTTGTAGGAGACCGCCATGCGCGACAGCTCCGCCTTGAACTGCTCGGTGAAGCTTGCCAGGAAGCGGATGGCGGTCAGCTGGTCGCGCTGGGCGGCGCGGTCCTGCAGGCCCATCAGCGGCGCATTGAACAGCTCCGGAAAGACCGCAAAGTCGCTCTTGTAGCCGGAGAGCGCATCGACGAAGTATTCGACCTGCTGCAGCACCGCCCCCACCGAGTCGAACTCGCGCATCTGCCACTGCACGGCGCCGATGCGCACCTGGGTCTTGCGAGTGTCGAGGACCAGTTCGGCGGGCTCGTAGAGGAAGTTGTTCCACTCCAGCAGGGTCGCGAAGCCCTGGGACTTCTCGTCCTCGGGCAGGTAGTCGCGCAGCAGGCGCTTGACCTGGAAGTCGTTGGCCAGCTGGAAGGAGAGGATGGGGTCGTGGATCTCCTTGCGGGTCACCCGGTCGATGTACTGGGTCGGGGAGAGCTCCTCGGCGTGCTGGTGGTACTGGGGAATCCGTCCGCCGGCCAGTATCGCCCGCAGGTTGAGCGAGCGGCACAGCTCCTTGCGGGCATCATAGAGGCGTCGTCCCAGGCGGTAGCCGCGATACTCCGGATGGATCAGCACGTCCAGCCCGTACATGGCGTCGCCGCTCGGGTCGTCGTGGATCACCTCGCGCTTGCCGATCAGGTCGTCGTACTTGTGCGGGTTGGTGAACTCGTCGTAGTCGACCCTCGAGGTCAGGGCCACGCCCACAAGGCGGCCGTCGTCCTCGATGACGATCTGGCCGTCCGGGAAGGAGTCGATCAGGGTGTCGATGGTGTGCTTCGTCCAGGCGCCGCCGATATCGTGATAGATGGCGTCCATCAGCGTCTCGAGCTGGGGGTAGTCCTCGGGCGTCAGGTTGCGAAGCGTGAGGTGCAGATCGTCGAGGGACATGGCGCATCCTTTCTGTCGGGGGGTAGGCTGGCGGAAAGTCTAGCATGAGCGGTCGGCATCGCTCGGCGATGCGACCGACGCTGGCCGCAGCAGTGGCCGCGTCAGGGTCTGGGCCATGATCACCCCGCCGAGAACCAGCGCGCCGCCCAGCAGGTGGAACAGCGCGATGCGCTCGCCCAAGGTCAGCATGGCGATGAGGGCGCTGAACAGCGGCATCAGGTTGATGAAGATGCTGGCCTGGCTGGCGCCGATCTGACGGATCGCCAGCATCCACAGGAAGGTGGTGATGATGGAGGCGGGAATGCCGGCGTAGAGGATCAGACCGAGGTTGCCTGCGTCCACCGGAGTCATGGGGCCCATGAGGTAGGGCGGCAGCAGCAGAAGCACCGCAAAGACCACCTGGGCGTAGAGCACCACCCAGGGCGGCAGTCCCATGGGCCAGCGCTTGAGCATCACCCCGTAGAGGGCGTAGCAGGTCGCGGCCACCAGCATCAGGGCGTCGCCCTTCGCCACCGTCAGCTCGAGCAGGGAGAGCGGGTTGCCGCGACCCAGCAGGACGGTCACGCCGATCAGCGCCAGCAGGCCGCCGGTCACGCCACCCAGGCTGGGCGGCTCGCGCAGGATCAGCGCGCTGAGCAGCACGGTCAGCAGGGGCACCATGGCGGCCAGGATGCCCATGTTGGTGGCGCTGGTGGTCTCGGCGGCCACGTAGGCGAGTCCCTGCCAGAGGCCCATGCCCAGCAGCCCCAGCACGGCGAGCTTGGGCCACTCGCGGCGCAGGGTGGCGCGATGCTGCCAGGCCGCTGGGGCCACGAAGGGGGTCAGCACGAGCAGCGCCAGCATCCAGCGCAGGAAGGCGATGCTGCTCGGCGCGATGGCGCCCACGGTGAGCTGGTTGATGGTCATGTTGCCCGACCAGATCAGCACGGCGCCCAGCGGCGGCAGGAAATAGAGCAGGGGCATGGCATCCTCGGTACGTTGAAACGGGGCCGCTCGCTGGCGAAGGCCGGCAGGGGGGAGATGGTAAACTGATGCGACCTGACATCCCATCGCCAGAGGAAGTCTGCCATGAAAGAGCCAAGTGATCCTTCAGCGCATGCCGCTGACAGTGACATGGAGACGGATTACGTCGTCGGCCAGGACAACATCGAGGGGCAGCTGGGTCCCTTCGGCTTCGATATCCACAACCGGGTCTTCGCGGTGTCGGCGCTGGCCTCGACCATCTTCATCGTCCTGACGCTGCTGTTTCCGGCGCGAGCCGGGGCCATCTTCCAGTCCATCGTCGGCTTCTCCACCGGCACCCTGGACGGGTATTTCATGAGCGTGGTGAATATTTTCATCGTGTTCAGTCTGGCCATGATCGTGCTGCCCTACGGGAAGATCCGGCTGGGCGGGCCCGATGCGCGGCCTGACTACTCGTATCTCTCCTGGTTTGCGATGCTGTTTGCCGCCGGTATCGGCATCGGGCTGCTGTTCTTCGGGGTGCTGGAGCCGGTCTACCACGCCAACGTCTCCCTGCCGCTCGGCATCCCCTCGCCCTTCGGCGCCGACGGCGCTCTCGATGCGGACGCGATTCCCGGCGCGACGGCCCTGGGCCTGGCCGGCACCTACCTGCACTGGGGCATACACGGCTGGGCCGTCTATGTGGTGATGGCCCTGGCGCTGGCCATCTTCACCTACAACAAGGGGCTGCCCTTCTCCATTCGTTCGGCCTTCTTCCCTATCCTGGGCGATCGCGTCTGGGGCTGGTGGGGGCACGTCATCGACATCCTGGCCGTGTTCTCCACCCTGTTCGGGCTGGCCACCTCCCTCGGTCTCGGCGCCCAGCAGGCCAACGCGGGGATGAATTTCGTCTTCGGCCTGGAGGTCAGCGCCACCGTTCAGGTCGTGATCATCCTGCTGGTGACGGCGGTGGCGCTGGTGTCGGTCTGGCGCGGCCTCCAGGGCGGGGTGAAGAAGCTCTCCGAGCTCAACATGATCCTCGCCGTGCTGTTCTTCCTCTTCATCCTGTTCGCCGGCCCGACCCTGGTGGCCCTGGCCGGGTTCTGGACGGGCCTGACGACCTACGTGACCGAGTTCCTTTCGCTGTCGGCGCCCTTCGGGCGTGACGACGATGCCTATCGTCAGGACTGGACGATCTTCTACTGGGCCTGGTGGATCAGCTGGGCGCCCTTCGTCGGCATGTTCATCGCCCGGGTGTCACGGGGCCGCACGATCCGCGAATTCGTGACCTGCGTGCTGTTGATTCCCAGCCTCTTCATCTTCATCTGGATGGGCGTGGTCGGCTCCACCGCTCTGGACCAGCTCTATGCCAGTCCGGGCACCAGCCTGGTAAAGGAGTACGTGATCGACAGCTACAGCCCCGAGCTGTCGCTGTTCGGCATGCTCAACGAGCTGCCGCTGACCGGCCTGATGTCGACCATCGCCATCGTGCTGGCCCTGATCTTCTTCGTCACCTCGTCGGATTCCGGCTCCCTGGTGATCGATACCATCACCGCCGGCGGCAAGATCGACGCCCCCAGGACCCAGCGGATGTTCTGGGCGGTGGTGGAGGGCTTGATCGCCATCGTGCTGCTGCTCGGCGGCGGCCTGTCGGCGCTGCAGGCGGGGGTGACGGCCACGGCGATCCCGTTCTCCATTGTCATGCTGCTGATGTGCTATAGCATCATCGTGGCGCTCAACGGCGAGCTGCGTCGATGATCGATCTGCGCAGTGATACCGTGACCCGGCCCACCGCGGCCATGCGCGAGGCCATGACCCGCGCCGCGGTGGGCGACGACGTCTGGGGCGACGACCCCAGCGTCAACGCCTTCGAGCGGGCGGTAGCGGAGCGTGCCGGCAAGGCCGCCGCGCTGCTGCTCCCCTCGGGGACCCAGAGCAACCTCTGTGCGCTGCTGACCCACTGCCAGCGCGGCGAGGAGGTGATCGTCGGGCAGCACTCCCATATCTTCCGCGACGAGGGCGGCGGGGCAGCCGCCCTGGGCAGCATCAGTCTCCAGACGCTGCCCCACGAGGCCGACGGCAGCCTGGCCCTGGAAGCCCTGCGCGGCGCGGTGAAAGGCGACGACCTCCACCACGCCCGCTCGCGGCTGCTGGCGCTGGAGAACACCTTCCGCGGCAAGGTGCTGCCCCGGGACTACACCCTGGCCGCCACGGCCCAGGCCCACGAGCAGGGCCTGGCCACCCATCTGGACGGGGCGCGGCTCTTCAACGCCTCGGTGGCCACGGGGCTGTCGCTGGCCGAGCTCTGCGAGGGGTTCGACTCGGTGTCGCTCTGCTTCTCCAAGGGGCTCGGCGCGCCGGTGGGCTCGCTGCTGCTGGGGAGTGCCGACTTCATCGCCCGGGCGCGGCGCTGGCGCAAGACCCTGGGGGGCGGCATGCGCCAGGCGGGGCTGCTGGCGGCGGCCTGCCACCACGCCCTCGAACACCACGTCGAGCGCCTGGCCGATGACCATGACAACGCCCGGCGCCTGGCCGAGGGGCTGGCGGGAGTGCCGGGGGTCGAGGTGCGCGCCCGGGATACCAATATGGTGTTTGCCGCCTTCCCCGAGGCGCACTGCCGGGCGCTGGGGGCCCATCTCGAGGCGTGCGGCATCCTGATGGCGGCAGGCCCTGTCACCCGCCTGGTGACCCACCTCGATGTGAGCGCCGAGCAGATCGATCGGGTGGTTGCCGCAGTGAACGACTACTTCACCGGGGTCGACAGCGACCTGTCGGCGTCGACAGGCTGACCCCCGCCCACGCTACAAGGAGAATCGCGATATGGCGATCTACCAGTACGGGGAGCACCGCCCCGAGATTGCGGACGATGTCTACGTGGCCGAGACCGCCGACGTGATCGGTCAGGTGACCCTCGAGGCCGGCGCCAGCGTCTGGTACCAGGCGGTGCTGCGCGGCGATACCGATCACCTCGAGGTAGGAGAGCAGAGCAATATCCAGGACGGCGCGGTGCTCCACGCCGACCCGGGCTTCCCGCTCCGGGTGGGCAGGGGGGTGACGGTGGGGCACCAGGCGATGCTGCACGGCTGCACCATCGGCGACGGCAGCCTGGTGGGCATCCAGGCGGTGATCCTCAACGGCGCGGTGATCGGCGAGAACTGTCTGGTGGCGGCCGGCGCGGTGGTCAAGGAGGGGGCGGAGTTTCCGCCCAATTCGCTGATCGTCGGCGCCCCGGCCAGGGTGGTGCGCGAACTCTCCGCGGAGGCGATCGAGGGGCTCAGGAAGAACGCGGCGGGCTACGTGGAGCGAGGTCGGCTCCATGCGAGCCAGCTCAAGCGCCTCGACTGACAGAGCGGCCGCGC
>LFCJ01000621.1_pt1 | contig 22697 bp, 20 predicted proteins | sample 643141 | NCBI WGS metagenome assembly LFCJ01 (sample SAMN03766243, study PRJNA286221) | soda lake metagenome | biome: soda lake; feature: Kulunda steppe; material: water; isolation source: sample B1-Br-g2 brine of Lake Bitter-1 | place: Russia: Kulunda steppe | collected 2010-07
CGGGAGAATTGGTCGAACAGTAGCTGGTCTGCCGGAGCAGCAGTGATCTCGGTATGAATGTGATCAGACTCGACGCAATTTCGGCGTGACCTTCGTCTCACGAGGCCATTAAGCTAGAACGGATGGTCCAGACCACAGTGGTATCCACGAACCCGAGCAAAAAACAGACCTCCGATCGGCCGGGACAGCGTAATTATCGATTCAATTACAAAAGAAACGGGACGATCGTAGCGATGTCGACGCGCGTCGTCAGGGGAAGTCAGGATCCGGATTGTCGTTGTGGCGGCACTGTTCGGTATAGAACTGCAGGTCAAAATTGAGCGACGTTCCCTGAACGTCGTTTCCGGTGTCGATAGGAAGACACCACTCGAACGCGACGAACTGGGTCGTCAACCTCGGGAAGCACTTCTGGCTCTCCTTCCCGTTGCCGTCCGCACAGTACGAGAAGGTGAAATTGCTCAGGCCAGCCTGTTGCCCACCGGGGTTGTTTGGCGTTTCGGCTGATCCCTCCTCCGCACAGTCGTATTCGAAGAAATTGAATCCTGGTCCTCCCTTCATTTCGACGCTGGCAATTCCGAAGTCCGACTGCTCTTTCCAATCGAACCCGACGACATCTCCGTCATCCTTTTTATCCACTTTTGTGAGTTCGATCACGACGTCGTCCTCTTCGCCACCGTTGTCGTGCGTGAATCGCAACTCGTCTCCGTCCTCGAGTTGGTTGATCTTCTGCTGCTGGCTGAAATCCGAGATATTGCTGTCTTCGATTTTCGGCAGCGCGATCGGGGTATAACCACTGTTTTCGGCGTCGTGGTTGTACTTGTTGCCATCAAGATCTCCGTCGAGTAGAATGCCGTCTTCGAGGGCCTCGAGGACATCTCTGAGCGATCCCGAGACGATCAGCTGATCGCTCTCGGAAAACTCATTATTCCCGTCCATATCGTACCACAGCTTCGCATTGGCTTCGTCGGCAAAGTGGTCCTCGGATTCGTCAATGTCGACATCGGCACCCATCCAGACCCAGCCGGGGTTGTCACACAGATGGAGACTGAACGTCGTCTCCCAGCAGTCACCGGGCTTGATGTCGCCGAGTGCAACGAGCGACTCCTGATCCTCGCCAAAAAAGTAGTTGTCGTCGATATCTTCACAGTAGTCGATACCGTCCTCATCACCGACGTTTCGATCTTCCTCCTCGTAACTGAAATCCTCGACCGACTGCACACCGTTTTCTTTCTCACCGAGTTCGGCGGTGGCAGCCTCGTCGGGATGCGCATTAACGTACGGGCGACCCGCTTCGCCGTACGGATCGTAGTGGTCGAGATCGTAGTGTTCGGTGTTTTCCGGGCCGAAGTACAGCTGCTGCCAGTCCAGTTTGAGGTCGAGTTCACCGGCTACCAACTCGCCTTCGAACGTTTCGCCATCACTGAACAGTGCACTTGTTCCAGCACCCACGAGCGCACCACCAACACCGATCGTGCCGAGGCCCGCGAGTACGTTCCGTCTCGAGATCGAATTGTGATCTTCTGTCATTGGGTATCAATCCCCCAGTTGGGGGTCCCCACCAGCGGCAACGGCCAACGGTGCCCGTCCCACAAGTGAGACAAGAAAACGGTCCTCACCAAGGGGTGTATATATACACAGGCAGGGAATCCGCTAGACGATTCCTCAGACGACCGGATCCACCGCTAGATGGATCTTCAGTACGCACAATCATGGCCTACTGATCGGTCTTAGCGCGATTGTTTATATGAAGTAAAAATCACGGTACCGGACAGGAATTAGCTCTGCCGATCGAACCGGTATGACCCCGTTACGAGTCGTCGACGTCGACGCGCGTCCCGTACCCCGACTCGCCGACAACCTTGCCGTCCTCGAAGACGACCTCGCCGCGAACGACGGTCGTAACGGCCTTGCCGACGAACGACTCGCCCTCGAATGGCGTCACGCAGTTTTTCGAATGAAGGTCCCCGCTATCCTCGAGTGTGCACTCGAGGTCGGGGTCGACGATCGTGAAGTCGGCGTCGGTGCCGACCTGCAGCGACCCCTTCTTGGGGTACATCCCCCAGATCTGGGCGGGCCGGGTCGAGTGGCGTCGCACCCACTCCTCGAGCGTGAACCGTCCCTGGTTGACGAAGGTAAGCATCGCAGGCACTTCGGTTTCGAGACCGACAAAGCCCGAAATCGCGTCCCAGGTGTTCCCGAAGGGGTCGTCGACCAGCTTTTCGTCTGGTGTGTGGGGTGCGTGATCGGTCGCGAAACAGTCGATCGCGCCGTCGTCGATGCCGACCCGCCACAGTTTCTCGCGCTCTTCGGCGTCCCGAATCGGTGGCTGGATCCGCGCGGGGTTCCCTTTCTCGCGCATGACCTCCTCGGTGAACCAGAGATAGTGTGGCGTTGTCTCCGCAGTCACGTCGACACCGCGTTCTTTGCCGCGGGCGACGGCTTCGGCGGCCGATCCCGAAGAAACGTGGTACATGTGGATCTTCGCGTCCGTCTCCGCGGCGAAGGTGATCATCCGTTCGACGGCTTCCTGCTCGGCGATAACGGGCCGGGAGTGGGAGTGATCGATCGGCTCGTTCTTGCCGGCCTGCTTGAACTGTTCGGTGTAGTAATCGATGATCTCGCCGTTTTCCTCGTGGAAACCGAGCCGTTTGCCCGTCTCGCGGATCCGCTCCATCGCTTCGAGAATCTCGCCGTCGTTCGGCGGTGGGACGTCGCCCACCGTTGAGCCGAGGAAAATCTTGTAGCCGATCGCGCCCGCCTCGTCGAGGTCAGAAATCAGATCGAGATTTTCGGAGGTGACGACGACGTAGCTCTGGAAATCGACGTGGGCCGAGGCCTCGCCGCGATCGAATTTCAACTGGAGGTGCTCCGGCCGATCGATGACCGGATCGGTGTTTGGCATCCCGACGACGGTCGTTACCCCGCCTGCTGCGGCTGCGCGAGTCGCGGATTCCCAGTCTTCTTTATATTCGAGTCCAGGCTCGCGGTTGTGAATGTGACAGTCGACGATGCCCGGAACCAGTACGTTCCCGCCACCGTCGAGGACTCGCTCGGCGTCGGGGAGCCGATCGCTTCGGCCGACGGCGACGAGCTGGCCGTCCTCGACAGCAACACCCGCGTTGGGAGTCTGCCCAGCCGGCGTCACGACGGTACAGTTTCGTACGACGAGGTCGACGCTCATTGCGCAGAGGTTGCCAAGGCGCGGACATAATAGCTTCTGTTGTGTATCTGCCAACCATCGTGGGGACTGTCGTGTGCTGGCCGGCTGTCGTGACGACTGTTGCATGCTGGCTGTTGCAACCATCGTTGTGAGCCCGCCGGCTGTCACGACCGCTGTGAGCTGGCTATCATGGCAATTCGACCTCCCAGAGACCGTTTTCAGACGGATGCACCCCAAAGGTAGTGCCCTGCTACCCGATCGTAGGGGTGGCGTAGCTGTCAGTACAGATGTGATACTAAACATCGTGACTCCCCTCGCAGTTGACGATGAGCACACATCCACCAGAAACCCTTCGCGACAGCACGGTGCTGGTGACCGGCGGAGCGGGCTTCATCGGGAGCCACCTCGTCGAGGCCCTGGCACCGATCGCCGACGTTCGCGTGCTCGACAACTTCTCTACCGGAGACCGGGAGCATCTACCAGCGGACGTGACGGTTGTCGAGGGAGATATTCGCGATCCGATCGCACTCCAGACGGCTGCACGCGGTGTGGATGTGATCTTCCATCAGGCTGCCGTGGTAAGCGTGACCCAGACCGTCGAGGCGCCACGCCAGACCAGCGGGACCAATCTCGACGGCACGCTGCTTGTCTTCGAACAGGCACGACAGGAAGACGCCAGAGTGGTCCTCGCCTCGAGTGCAGCTGTCTACGGTCATCCGGACGAGCTTCCAGTCCCCGAATCCGCGTCGACCGAGCCGACATCGCCGTACGGCGTCCAGAAGCTGGCGATCGATCAGTATGCACGGCTCTACGAGGAGCTGTACGACCTCCCCACCGTGGCCTTGCGCTATTTCAACGCCTACGGACCGCGCCAGCAAGGCCCTTACAGCGGCGTAATCTCGACGTTCTTCGAACAGGCGCGGGCCGAAGAGCCGATCACGGTCGCCGGTGATGGCAACCAGACGCGGGATTTCGTTCACGTCAGCGATATCGTCCGTGCCAACCTCGCTGCCGCGACGACAGACGCCGTTGGCACGTCGTTTAATGTCGGTACCGGTGAGCGAACCTCGATTCTGGAGCTCGCGGAAACGATTCGTGACGTGACCGATTCGTCGTCACCGATCGTCCATCGAGACAAACGCCCCGGAGATATTAGACACAGCGGGGCAGACATCAGCAAAGCCGAGCGAGCGCTCGGATTCGAGCCCCGTATCGAACTCGAATCGGGCCTCACTGCACTCGCGAACGATCGTCGGATCGGGCCGGTTCACGATCGAACGACTGTCGGCGATTCGGGTACCGAACCCAGCACGTGCAGCTGACTCGGACAAACAGCTGAAAACGATAATTGAAACGATTGCCGAACGGTTCGGTGGCTGTATCCAGTCTATAAAACAGTTGGGTGTCGTTTCGCTGTCACTATCTGGTTTCGGGCGTAGCAATCACCCGTGAGCGACCTGTGTTCGGAAGCAACGTCGAGTAAAGCTGGGTCGCATTCGTGTAGGTGAGAGATAACTATTCACGCCGGCAGCGAAGGCGCACCGTATGATCGAAAGTATAATCGTTTTCGTCGTGAGCTTGCTCATCGGAGCGCTGGGGATCTACCTCGGGGCGAAAGTGATCGTCGATGCAGAGGACTACACGTACGCAATCATCACCGCACTTATCGGGGCGATCGTCTGGGCGATCGTCGGCTTCTTTTTCGGCTGGATTCCGCTGCTTGGCCCACTACTGGTCTTTGTGGCGTATCTCGCTGTGATCAACGCCCGCTACCCGGGCGGGTGGGTGGACGCCGCAGCGATCACGATTGTCGCCTGGCTCTCGGTACTCATCGTGCTGTACGTGCTCGCGATTCTGGGCGTTACAGGGTTCGATGCCGTCGGCGTGCCCGGAATATAACAAGCTCGTTCGGTTTCGCCGTCTGACCGCCACGATCCGTCAGCCGAACCAAGCCATCAGAACCAGCCAGATCGGTCCGGCAAGACCACCGAATCCGACCCGTCACGTGAATGTGATCTGCGCGGATCCGACTCTCCGGAGGTGATCGCAATCACGACAGTCGTTACGCGTCGGCCGATTCCGGAAGTGGATCGACGAGGACGACCGCTTCGCCGGTGACGACGAGTTCGCCCTCCGTTTCGACGGTCGTTTCGAGACGGTACCGATCCCCTCCGAGGGCTTCGAGTACTTCGACGGTTGCTGTCAGCTCGTCGCCGACCGAGACGGGGCCGACGAATTCGAGATCCTGTGAGAGATAGACGGTAAGGCCGGGCATTCGCGCGAGTGCTGCGCTAATCAGCCCCGAGACGAGCGTTCCGTGGGCAATCCGACCACCGAACCGCGTTTCGTCAGCGAACGACTCGTCGAGATGAAGCCGGTTCGTATCGCCACTCGCGTGGGCGAAATCGACGATGTCGGAGTCGTCGATCGTCTTCGTAAAAGTGATCCTGTCTCCAACCCCGATCGCCGAAGGGTCGTCGACAGTCCGGTCGGTCGTCCACCGTTCCTGTGCGATCGACGGGTCGTCTGGCACCTCAGTCGGGGTGGCGCTGGTGCTGGAGTCCGTCGCATGCACCGCAGCGGGGCCGTCGCGTCCGTTCCCCTGGGTCTCTGGAACGCCGAGTGCAGCGAACGTCGCACGGTTTGCTTCTCGCATACTTGCGACGACGTGGTCGGAGGCTCGGGACCAGGCCCGGAGCGTGTCTGTGATCGGAGTCATCTTGTGTATTTGTGGTTGTACTGTCGAGGACCGATCGATAGCTGTCGTACCGGACTCGTCAAATCGGGCACCTGACTGCCTTTTCGGGTCTCCACAATAATAAGAATGCTGGACAGAGGTAAGTTGACTCATATACAGCTCCCAAACACTCACTGAAACAACTACTTGTCCCACAAATCCAGACATAATTCGCGCTAACAGTCGCGAACGTCCGGACGCGTTTATTCGTCTGCTTCGGAAACTACGCAGTCAGCACTGACAGCGAAACAGTGGGCGAAACCGTACGGCAATCAATACAGCCGGATGTCAGCAGTAGGGACTGTCTGAAACAGCTGTCGTCGAGCGCGGAATCGATCGGTGGCACAGACGTTCCACTGGCTGAGAGAGACAACCAATCAAATAACAATATATGTCTTATAAGAAATACTTTGTAGAACCACAACGACGGTACAGGACAAGAAAACCGTGAGCGAGGACAACCCATTCCAGCAGCTATGAGCATTCAATCCAGCATAACAACGGTCGGCATCACGCTCGCACCACCGGGTGTCCTCGCGGCTGGATCGGACACCGCACAGCCGTTCATCCCGCTCCAGGTCCAGTGGGGCCCCCATCTCGCTGCCCTGGGAGGGATCGTCGTACTGATACTACTTGGTGGTGCGCTTTCGCTCCGAAATCGGCTCAAGGAGACAGAGTCGCTCACGACGAGTATCGAGGCGAAATCGGACGATGAAGAGTTTCTAACAGATCGAGAAAAAGTTCGCCGACTAATCAGTAATAACGGGGGACGAATGAAGCAATCAGAGATCGTTTCGTCCGTCGACTGGTCGAAAGCAAAAGTCAGCCGACTGCTTGCCGACCTTGAAGAGGACGGACAGGTCACGAAACTCCGTCTCGGGCGTGAGAACCTGGTGTGTCTGTCGGGACACGAGCCGACGGCCTCGAAGTCACCAGGACAATCTCAGCAGGAGTAACGTTCGATGAAAATATCCATAACGGTATATTTCTACCGGCAAGAGAGACAGTACAAACGGCGGTTTCCGGCCGTAGTATCCAGTTTCTCGGCGTAATCGTAGTACTGGTTTATACCTAATAACCCCCGATTCGGGGATGCCTTTACGGCACAACATGAACGCACGCAATCAATTACTCGTAGTACTCACTGCGCTGATGATGTTGTCCTCGAGCGGGGCGATGGTTGCAGGGGCTGCCCCTGGTGCAACCGTCCAGGAGGACGACGATGTCAGTGAGGGCGAGGTTGAAATAGAGACAGACGAGGAGGACGTAGACGACGATCCGACAACAACGGAAGATGAGGCGGTACCGACAGACGAGGAAGCACCGACACCCGAGGCAGAGGTAACCTTCGAGGATCAGGTGACCGACGGTGAAACCGTCGAAGTCGAGGAAGTCACGATGGAAGATGGCGGCTTCGTGGCGATCCACGACAGTAGTCTGCTTGTCGGAGAGGTAATCGAGAGCACGATCGGCGCCTCGGAGTATCTCGAGCCGGGGACACACGAGAACGTCGAAGTGACCCTCGACGAACCGCTCGAAGAGGATGAGACGCTCATCGCGATGCCACACCTCGATACGAACGACAACGAGGAGTTCGACTTCGTTGAGACCGAGGGCGAAGAGGACGGCCCATACCTCACTGCAGATGACGAGCCAGTGACTGACAGTGCCGTCGTCACCGTTGACGAGGTGCCAGTTGAAGAAGAGCCAGAAGAGGTTCCAGTTGAAGAAGAACCAGAAGTGCCAGTTGACGAAGAGCCAGAAGCAGCAGTCTTCGAGGTAAGTGACCTCGATCCGATGGACGTGACCGTGACGCAGGGCGACGTTATCGATGTCTCTGCGACGATCACTAACACCGGCGAAGAAGAGGGCACCCAGACCGCCGAGTTCCGCGTCGATGGCGAGACGCTCGATAGCGCGGAAGGAACACTCGGCCCTGGTGAGAGCGAGACAGTCACCTTCAAGGATATCGACACGGCTCCGCTCGAGCCTGGTGAGTACACTCACGGTGTGTTCACTGACGATGCCGAGCAGACCGCAACGCTGACAGTCGAAGAAGAGGTCGTCGAGGAGCCCGAACCGGCAGTCTTCGAAGTGAGTGACCTCGAGCCGATGGATGTCACTGTGACGCAGGGTGACATCATCGATGTCTCCGCAACAGTCACGAATACCGGTGAAGAGGAAGCCACACAGACCGTCGAGTTCCGCGTCGACGGTGAGGCCCTGGATTCCCAGGAAGTGACCCTCGATGCCAGTGACAGCGAAACCGTCACCTTCGAGGATATCGACACGGCTCCGCTCGAACCTGGTGAGTACACACACGGTGTGTTCACTGACGATGCCGAGCAGACCGCAACGCTGACTGTCGAAGAGGAGGTCGTTGAGGAGCCCGAACCGGCAGTCTTCGAGGTAGATGATCTCGATCCGATGGACGTGACTGTCACGCAAGGCGACATCATCGATGTCTCCGCAACGATCACCAATACCGGTGAAGAGGAGGCCACCCAGACTGTCGAGTTCCGCGTCGACGGTGAGACACTCGATAGCCAGGAAGTGACCCTCGATGCCAGTGACAGCGAGACCGTCACCTTCGAGGATATCGACACGGCTCCGCTCGAACCCGGTGAGTACACCCACGGCGTGTTCACCGACGATGCCGAGCAGACCGCGACACTGACTGTCGAAGAAGAGGTCGTCGAGGAGCCAGTCGAAGAGCCCGTTGAAGAACCAGTCGAAGAACCGATCGACGAAGAGCGCATCACGGTCACCATCGACCAGGCAACGATCTACGTCATCGTTATCGATGATGAGATCGAGGAACCAGTCGAGGAAGAGCCGGTTGAAGAGCCAGTCGAGGAAGAACCAGTTGAAGAGCCAGTCGAGGAAGAACCAGTTGAAGAGCCAGTCGAGGAAGAACCAGTCGAGGAAGAACCAGTCGAGGAAGAACCAGTTGAAGAAGAGCCAGTCGAGGAAAAGCCAGTTGAAGAACCGGTTGAAGAGCCGACCGACTCCTTCACTGTCGAACGACTCGAAGCACCCGAAACTGCGGAAGTTGGCGAAGAGATAACCGTTTCGGCGGATATCTCGAACCCAACTGACGAGGAGCAAACCCAAGACGTCGAGTTCCGTCTCGAGGGTGACCTCATCGAGTCACAGGAAGTGACGCTGGACAGTAGCGAGACCGAAACGATCGAGTTCCAGGTCGATACGACAGGTCTCGAAGCCGGCGAGTTCGTCCACATGGTCCTCACCGACGAGTTCGGTGAGGTGGCGTTCATCGAACTGACCGAGATCGAAGAGCCGGTCGATGAAGAGCCGATCGACGACACGGAGCCAGCAGATGACGAGGAACCCGGTGACGACCTCGGCGATGCTGAAGCGCTGATCGGCTACGCGATCTAAGACGCGACGGGCCCCGACATATCGTCGGGAACCCGGTGTCCGATTTCCACCAGACAAGCCGTCTTTTTTGGGTCGTTAACCTGTCGACAGAGATGTTTTCATCCAGCCCGTTTATCGACCCGTAAACCGATCGCGGTGGATCGGCTGCGAAACGGGCTTGCACAGGGTGGTAGAGTGACTGGGTTCGACGTTGCGCTTGACGAACAAACAGCCAGACTCAGTTTAGCAGTCGATAGAGGCTGCTCGCAGCGACCGCGAGGAGAACGAGAACGCTCGACAGGACTGGATCTATGCTTGCAACGATCGGGAGGCCGATACCGCTGAGCGTAATAACGAGCAACCCGAGCACACAGAGTCCGAGATGCAGTTGGAGCATCGTCGATCGATCCGTCTCGTGGCCGTCGACGTACTGGAGTACGTCGTCGAAGTTCGGTCCGGGCTGGATCGTCTTCGCGTCGGAGTCGTATTCGATAACGGCATCTTCTTCGAGCTGGGGAAGATGAGTCTGTTGCAGAGACACGTAGACGCTTTTATACAGATTGTTCGGAACGGACGTCGAGTCCGATTCGCTGGAGGCAATTTCAGTTGCAACATCCGAAACGTCGACCGTCCCGCTCTCGGCAGCGAGCAACTGGACGATAGCCCGTCGCCTGTCGTTTCCGAGGATGTGGAAGACCTCACTTTCCGCGAGCGACTCAGTTCGATTCGTCTGGACAGACATTGATCGGGACCAACACGCGATTGACGCACACTCCACTACCTCGTACCATATACCTCGCTTTTTGGGTAACCACTAACTTTAATTTGCGGTATTAGTTTCAGCATATTTTCGACCTAATAAATTCAATGGCACCGAACAGCGCCCCACAGAACCATCTGAGCGATCGTCGACACTGCGTGTCAGGAAAAACACTCACAACAGCGGCAGCAATCGTTAGCTAGTACTTTCGCGTGGAGTTCCGGTTGAGTAGGACGAGTAGCTCGGGGCCGCTGGAGGCCCGATTTTCAGGAAAGAGCCAATCTGTGATCTGTGCAAGACCCGAGATCTTGCAACACTATGCAAATCCTCGGCTCTCGAACAACGTGATCCCGAGGCAGTTCGTACGAAAGTAAGCGCGTCTCAGTCGCCCGGGAGGTGGCCGCCTGACTGCATCTCTCGATACGTCGTACAGCCGGGACAGCCGTGGACAACGTCGCCGTTGTCACCAAAGACGCGAGCAAACTGCTGTGTAACGTGGGTACCGCAGTTTCGACAACGGGCACCTGCCGTCGACGATTCCATCGGCTTCCAGTTGTGCTGTGTGGGTGTCATGGTTGGGGGGATTGGGACGCGGACGAGCGCTGATCGAGCCTGCCGGGTCGTCCGCCTGTCAGGCATCGGTCGAGGCGGTCAGAGGACGACCGGCGTCGTCCCGTCGACCACGAGTTCTGCACCCGGTGGCCGGGTGACCCTGCTCGTCCGGCATCAATCCATCGAGGGGGGCAGATGCGAATAAAGGACGTTGACTGTTCACTCTGACGGCGAGTCGACGGTTACAGAAAGACGCCGTTTATAGCCGCTAATGCCAGATATCGGCCGTTTCGATGTCATTACCGACGAATTCTTGAAACTGGGGTCAACGTGAATTTAGTTGGCTTGGCCCGCATTCGGCGGTAAAACGACCGGTTGATCCGTCCTGTGAAACGAAGAAATCAGGGATTTCCCAATCGAAATCTCGTATTTCGGTTTTGAATGATTGTCCTTCTCTGAATAAGGTACATCGTTATAAAATACCACTATCACTTACTGACGCTATCGCTAGATCAATGGAGAAACTCCCACGAGCAGTGAACTACGGTGCAGTGGATCCGGTAGTGACACCGCTTGTGGCAGAGAGCGACCGAAGCAGACCCGCTAACGAGGGCTGAGTACATTATGTCAACACAAGCAAGTGAAACGCGAACGGAGACGTCGGAGAACTCGGCAGCTCGACTTGATGTTCTCGGGGACGAGTGTGCGCGAACGATTCTCGTCGCCACGAGCGACGGCCCGAAAACGGCCAAAGAACTGACCGAGCGGACGGATAGCTCGTCGGCAACTGTGTATCGACGAATCAACAACCTCCTGGACAGTGATCTGCTGGCCGAGTGCGTGCGGTTCGATGAAGATGGGTCACATACGACTGCGTACGAAGCAACGGTAGAGCGCCTCTCTGTCGATATCGGAACGAACGGGATAGAAGTCTCGATCGTGCGAAGCGGCGGGTAGTTCGACTGCAGATGGTGGTTCTCCCAGCCCGCGCTGGGGTCGATGCCCGCTGGGCCTGATGCTGTGTGCCCTCCACCAGATACTGGCGTTCTGAACAGTCAGTCACACAGCCACTTTACTACAGACAGTGAATTCTGAAAGAAGGACTAACGCGCCTGTATGATACGGATAACAAATATCTACTCAATGGAACGGTCACTGTGATTGAGCAATGCACGATCTGACTGGCTTTCAGCGAGACCTCCTGTACGTGATCGCAGGTGCCGACCAACCGTCGGGGCAGACTGTCAAAGACGAGGTCGAAAAATATTACAGCTCCGAGATCAATCACGGACGACTGTATCCGAATCTCGACACACTCGTCAACAAGGAACTGGTCGAAAAAGGGCAGTTGGATAGGCGAACGAACTATTATGCGATCACCGATGCTGGGCGACAGCAGATCGAAGAGCGCCGAGAGTGGGAAGAACAGTACATCGATTTCTAGCCACGTACACCGGTAGCGACCGAACACATCACTCGTAAAATGAGTTCTCAGCCCCTCGCTTGAGAGCCAGGACGACGGTGGTGACGACCAGATCTGACTACCTTGTTTTGGCCTCCCCACCACCTCTCACAGCGATATGAGCTGTACGGCTGTTATAACAAAGCGATCGAGAGTCGTCTACAAATCGAGAATGGACATCACAATGCCTGGAGCTGACGTGTTCACTGCCCCGACTGTCGGGGTACGCTCTCCATGAGCCTTCGCCACCAGACCGTAGCCCGTGTCGGGACCCTCCGGCAGTACCCGATCGATCTCGTGATCGTCTCTCTCGGTGCAGTGCTTGCCTACCTGGCGGTGTCGACGTTTCAGGATGGGAGTACGCTTAGGCTGTTGGTCACGCTTCCGCTCATACTGTTCTTCCCTGGGTATGCGCTCCTCTCGGTCCTGTTTCCGGCAGCCGAGCGTGACGTCTCCAATAGCGTGTCGGCCCCCACGGAGAAGCGGCCGCGTGGCATCGACACGGTCGAACGGCTCGGACTCTCGAGTGTGCTTTCGCTCGCTGTCGTGTTCCTGGTGGTTCTTCTCCTTCCGGGAACCGAGTGGGGACTCCGTACAGCGTCGACAACTGCTGGGATCAGCGTTGCAACGGTCGGCCTCGCACAACTGGGTGCCGTTCGACGCCTCCGAACGCCCAAGCCGGTGCGGTTCACCGTCTCCCCGCTCCAGACGATCCGTCGGCTTCGTCAGCAAGAGTCGGTCACAGCGTCGTCACTGCTGTTGGTCGTCGCGATCGGGATCGCCGTCGGTGCGCTGGCCCTTTCAGTTCTCGCCCCGGCAACGGCGGGTGGCTTCACCGAACTGGGGCTGTACAGCGAGACCGAAGACGGTGAGTTAGTCGCGGGGGAACTGCCGGACGAGATTACAGCCAACGACTCAGTTTCGGCGGTGGCCTCGGTCGAAAATCAGGAGGGTGAAGACCGAGACTACACGCTCGTCGTCCAGCAACAGACGATCGCAGACGACGTGATCGTCGATCGTGTCATGTTGGACGAACTCGAAATTAGCGTTTCGGACGGTGACGCCGAAACCGTCGACCAAGAGATTACACCGGTTGCAGAGACGGGTGACACCGTCCGGATAAGCGTACTCTTATACGAAGACGAACTGCCATCTGAGCCGACGAACGAAAACGCCGCCGAAGATACCTTCTTCTGGGTGACGATCGCAGAGGAGTGACCTGCCCAGCGGATGCGGCGATAGCGATAGACTCGGGAGTGAGAGAGACACTGATCGTCGATCGAGTGTTCGATCCCGCAACCGGGTGCCCGTCAGAACTGTGATCGGGCTTCGGTAGGATGCCCGTCAGAACTGTGACTGAGGGACCGTCAGAACTGTGATCACGTCGTGATCAACGTGCCAGACGACGAAGCGAGAGCCCTCGCCCGGGACGTCGAGACGCGTGCTGTGCAACAGCGATGGCGAGCACGACGAGACACAGTCCCATGGCGACGATCGGAGCGATAGTCGTAGCCAGCGGACCGATCGAGAGAAGCGACAGCGCAACCACTGCGACGCCGAGTGTTGTCACCGCCGCGTAGAGCTGATGCCAGGGTCGCTGGCCCTCGAGTCGTCGATCGAGATACGGCTCGAACAGTCCTTCGTTTGGCAACAGCTCGATCGTGTGTTCGTCGGGGTTCCAGTCGACGATGTTGTGGTCTTCGAGCATTGGAAGATGGGTCTGGTAGAGCGAGATGTAGACTCGTCGCCGCTGTGTGCGCGTGACGTCGTCTGGCGTCGTCTCGTTCTCCCAGGCAGCGACCCGCTCGACGAGTGGAGCGAGGTCACAGGAGCCACCCTGTTGTTTAAGATACTGGACCGTCTGTCGCCGCCGAGCGTTACTGAACACGTCGAACAGCTCAGCCTGTGTAAGTTGACTCTCAGTCATAGGAACTCTGGTGCCCGTTCCCGTTCGGGTATGGTCGTCTGATACCGCACACTGGCTTGTGACATGCTGTGACCCTTTACTATCGCTCAGCTACCTTCGAGAAATGGAGTGGTACCAGTTAGGACTCGTGACTGATGGCTAATCTAACGTTTCTTGGGTCCTGACGGTCGAAAACGGCCGAAATACCGATTGTGGGGGCGCATCGATTCGGTTCGCCACTCGCAGTGTTTTCGACGATGTAGTTCGGGGCTACGGACCAATCAAGCCGGGGATAACAAAGCCTCGTTACCGGCTGTGTCAGGACGATTGCCCACGCGGGTATCGATACAGCATGACCTACCAACAACTACTGAGCGTCCATCAAAAACCCGATTCAGATCGGGGCGAAGCGGCCGACCGTAACGAGGGTGTATCACGATGAGCGAGTGCGTTTGCGGCGTGGCGTGTACGATCGACGACGACGCGACGGTCGGCTACGGCGAGTTCGACGAACCAGCCAGAGTCGGCCAGGACGCGACGATCAGGGCCGGGTCGATCGTCTACGGCGACGTGACGATCGGTGACGGATTCACCACGGGCCACGACGTCCTGGTTCGGGAAGGGACCGAAATCGGCGACGACGTTCTCGTCGGGACGAAAACCGTCATCGACGGTCAGACGACGATCGGCTCACACGTGAGCCTGCAGACGAACGTCTACGTCCCGACCCAGACGACGATCGAGGACAACGTCTTCGTCGGGCCGGGTGCCGTGTTGACCAACGACGAGTATCCGATTCGGACCGACAACGGGCTCGAAGGGCCGACGATCGAGGAAGGGGCGTCGGTCGGAGCCAACGCGACGTTGCTCCCCGGCGTTACGATCGGATCGAACGCGTTCGTTGCAGCAGGTGCCGTCGTAACCGAGGACGTCCCGGCGAACACGCTTGCGGTAGGAACGCCGGCGACGGTGCAATCGCTTCCGGATCCACTGGAGGGGCCAAACCAGCTCGCATGACGGACGCTGAACCCGACACCGACATGGAGCACCAACTCGACACCGGAACGGCCAGCAGCCAGCATGAGTCCGAATCGAGCCCGACAGATCGAGACGACACGACGGAGCCGGTTTCGATCGCAGATCCCGAACTCAGCGCCACCGCAATCGATCGGGTCCAGTCGGTGCTCGAATCGGGAGCGCTCGCTGACGGCCCAGAAGTCAGAGCGTTCGAACGTGAGTTCGCCGCGTTCTGTGGCGCAGACCACGGCGTCGCAACCTCCAACGGAACGACGGCTTTACACGCCGCACTCGAAGCGCTTGGCGTCGAGGATGGTGACGCGGTCATCACGTCGCCATTTTCGTTCGTCGCGAGTGCGAACGCCATCAGGCTCGCCGGCGGCACCCCGGTGTTCGCCGATGTCGATCCGGAGACGTATACGATCGATCCGGACGAGGTCGAACGGCTCGTCACGAAGCGAGACGACGTCGTTGGCCTGCTCCCCGTCCACCTCTACGGGCTGGCTGCCGATATGCCGTCGCTGCTCGATATCGCCGACGACCACGACCTGTTCGTCGTCGAGGACGCCTGCCAGGCCCACGGTGGGAGAGTCGCAGGAGAGCGTGTCGGCCAGTTTGGCGATGCCGCCTGCTTCTCGTTTTATCCGACCAAAAACATGACGACCGGCGAGGGCGGGATGGTGACTACGACCCGCGAAGACGTTGCAGACGGTGTCGCCCGATACGTCAACCACGGACGGGGTGAGACCGGGACCGGCGGCTACGACCACGTCGAACTGGGACACAACTACCGACTGACGAGCCTTGCAGCGGCCATGGGCAGGACCCAGCTCGAACGGCTGCCGTCGCTCAACGAGGCGCGACGAGAGAACGCGGCCGTCTACAACGAAGAACTTGCCGGACTTCCGATAGAGACTCCGACTGAACCGCGTCGGTATCGCCACGTCTACCACCAGTATACCGTTCGGTGTGACGATCGCGAGGCGCTCGCGGCCACGCTGGACGACCACGGCGTCGACACTGCCATCTATTACGAGACGCCGATCCACCGCCAACCTGCCTACGAGTCGGTGAGTACGGCTGCGACGCAGCTTCCGGCTGCAGAACAGGCAGCGGCGAGTGTGCTTTCGCTCCCCGTCCATCCCGGACTCTCCGAACGGGACCGGCGAACCGTCGTCGATGCAGTGAACGATCACTACAACAGAACATGACTGATTCAGAGCAACTCCGCGCCGGCGTCATCGGCGTCGGCTCGATGGGTGAGAACCACGCGCGCGTGTATAGTGAGTTACCCGACACAGAACTCGTTGCCGTCTGCGATCGGGATCGAGCGCTCGCACAGCGGGTCGCAGCCGAGTTCGGGACGGATGCAGCCGCGATGGAGACGGTACTCGATCGGTGTGACCTCGTTACCGTCGCCGTCCCGACACCCGCACACACGGACGTGGTCTCGACCTGTCTCGACGCTGGGGTCCACGTCCTCGTCGAAAAACCGATCGCAGGAACGGTCGCAGACGGACGGGCTCTCGCAACGAAAGCTCGCGACGCAGGGCTCGTCTTACAGGTGGGCCACATCGAACGCTTCAACCCCGCAGTCCAGACTTTGACGGAGTTGATCGACGACCTCGACGTGATCGCTGTCGAAGCCGAACGGCTGGGGCCGCCAGTCGATCGGACAGCCCGGGGGAACGTCATCTTCGATCTGATGGTTCACGACGTCGATATCGTTGGGGCGATCCTCAAGGGCCGCCCGACAGAAATTGCTGCCACCGGAACGCCGGACGGACAGTACGCGACGGCGACGCTGAAACACGACGACGTGATTACGTCGCTGACAGCGAGCCGGCTGACACAGAAGAAAGTCCGAAAGCTGACCGTGACCGCCCGGGACTGTCTCGTGGAGGTCGACTACCTCGAATCGTCCGTGTTGATCCACCGCGACTCCTATCCGGAGTATCTCACGAACGACGGCCAGAACCGATACCGCCACGAGAGCGTCGTCGAACGGCCACGCGTCTCGAACGGGGAGCCGCTTCGCCACGAACTGTCGGCGTTTGCAGAAGCCGTCAGAACCGGTTCGCAACCCGAAGTGACCCCCGAAGACGGGATCGCCGCGCTCGAGACGATCCAGCGAATCGACTCGCTGGTCGACGAGGAGTCGGCCAGAGTCGAACGGGAGGTGGAAGCGTGACTGACTCGGACGGAGATCATAGCGCAGTCGCGCTGTACGACACCGACCATCCCGAGGGCCGACTACGGCGGTCCCTGACGAACGGGGCCGTTCCAGTCGCAGTCTACGGTCTGGGAAAGATGGGGCTCCCGCTTGCAGCGGTGTATGCTGAGACGACCGGGAACGTTACTGGCGTCGATATCGACCCGACTGTCGTCGACTCGGTTACTACCGGTGAGAGTCACGTCGTCGGCGAACCGGGCCTCGACGACCTCGTCGGAGAACAGGTGAGAGCCGATCGCCTCGATGCGACGACCGATGGGCCAGCGGCAGCCGACCAGGCACGGATTCACGTCGTCATCGTTCCGACGTTACTGGACGAAAACGACGAACCGAACCTCACAACAGTCGAGTCGGTCGCCGACGACATCGCTGCAGGGCTCGATCCCGGTGATCTCGTGATCGCTGAATCGACGCTGCCGCCGGGTACCTGCCGGGACGTCCTGGTCCCGCATCTGGCCCAGGAGAGCGGCCTCGAACGCGGTGAGTTCGGACTGGCGTTCTGTCCGGAACGGACGTCTTCTGGCACCGCGCTACGAGACATCCGTGGCCAGTATCCGAAAGTCGTCGGCGGTGTCGACGACGAGAGCACCCGCGCGGCCAGAATCGTCTACGACGAACTCTCGGACAACGAGGTGCATCCGGTCTCGGACGCGACCACTGCAGAGGCCGTAAAAGTGTTCGAGGGGATCTACCGCGACGTCAATATCGGGCTCGCGAACGAGCTGGGCCGCCTGGCCGACGAGCTCGACATTTCGGTCCGAGAGGCGATCGAGACGGCGAACGACCTGCCGATGTGCCAGCTCCACGATCCCGGTCCGGGTGTCGGCGGTCACTGTATTCCGTACTACCCCCACTTCCTGCTGTCACAGATGGACGAACCGATGGCAGTGACTCGGACCGCCCGGGAGGTCAACGATGGCATGCCGAGCGTCGTCGTCGATCGCCTCGAACAGGAACTCGCGGAGACAGGCGTCGACATCGCGGACGCCTCGGTCGCTGTACTGGGGCTGACGTACCGCCCCGGTGTCGAGGAAACCCGGGCCTCGCCGGCGCTCGGAGTCGTCGACGCGTTATCCGCCTGTGGCGCGGACGTCGCCGGTGTCGACCCACTCGTCGATCCGGCGGAGTACGGGACGCGCCCGATCGGCGTTCACGACCTTCCCGACGCCGATCTCGATGCAGCCGTCCTCGTGACGCCACACGAGGCGTTCGACGAAATCCAGTGGGCCGATCTCGACCCGATGGTGGTCGTCGACGGTCGTGACGCAGTCGATCTTGCGGCGAGCCATCACCGCACGTACACGATCGCCGGGTCGCGTGACGGGACTCCACCACGTGGAGCGAGAGACCACGACGGATCCAACGCTGATCGAACATTCGACCAGCCAGCCGACGGCTCGAAAGCGGCCGCCACGCAAACCGAGACGGACGGTGGGACCAATGTATAAGGGAAACTCGATCGGCGTAGTCATCACAGCCTACAAAGAGGACGCATTTATCGGGACTGTGATCGAGACGGTTCCGGCGTTCGTCGACCGGATCTACGTCGTCGACGACGCGTCGCCGGACGATTCCTGGGAAGTCATCCAGCGCGTCGCCGATCGGATTAATCACAGAGCGGAGCCGACCGAGCCACAGGCAACGATCACCGACGGTGGTGATGGTCGCCGCGTTGTCCCCATTCGACACGAGGAGAACCGCGGCTACGGGGCTGCAGTCAAGACGGGGTACAAACGCGCTGCCGAGGACGAACTCGACGTAGTTGCCGTCATGAACGGCGACGGTCAGATGGATCCCGCGATACTCGATCGGATCATCGACCCTGTTGCGACCGGCGAGGCAGACTACGCGAAAGGGAACCGACTGCTAACGGCCGAGGATCGTGAGGAGATGTCCAGCTTCCGGTTCGTCGGCAACGCCATGCTGACCGGACTCTCGAAGTTCGCGTCCGGCTACTGGACGATCGGCGACCCACAGAACGGGTACACGGCCATCTCCCGGGAGACGATCGAGGAACTCGACCTCGACGCGATCACCGATCAGTACGGCTTTTTGAACCACCTGTTGACCCACCTCAACGTCAACGGCTGTCGCGTCGCGGACGTCTCGATGTCGGCCGTCTACGGCGACGAAGAGAGCAGTATTCGGTACATTCCGTTCATCCGATTCGTTTCCATACTGCTGCTCCAGAGCTTCGCCTGGCGGCTGAAGACCCGCTACGTCGTCCAGGGATTCCATCCGGCAGTCATCTTTTACGGCGCCGGTACCTCGGGACTGGCCGGCGGTGTCGCCGGGTTCGCAAGCGCGATCAAGCGGGCGGTCGGTGACAGCGACGGGGTTATGACAGCACTGGTGTCGTTCGTGGCCCTCCTCCTCGGCGTAATCTCGATCGGCATCGCGATCTGGCTCGACGCCGAGAAGAACGAACCGCTCGAGGTGACCCGGTACGATGAACGATCGGACGAGGCTCCTCCGCAAATCTCCCGTCCGATCGAATAACGGCGCAGGCGGCATCAAGACTTCTTCGACGGGTGTAGGGGGTGGCAAACGTATCACCAGCTAAACTAGATGGCGCTCCGTCTGGCATCAGACGGCCGAGTGCCCACCCGACAGGAGAGAGCCGACACTGTCGTCGATATCCGCACAACAGCTACCGTCGCTACGGTTCCGTGCCGAAGAGTCGATTGGTGATGTCCAGTCGAATCACTGTAAGGCGATTATTTACTAATTCACTACCACTCTTTCCTCTCGACGAGACCGCCCTATGGATACCGTGTTACGTATCGACGAGACGCCTCGGCCGGCTGTGGTGGTCCGATGAGTCGGACCTCGAGCCACCAGGCCACGCTCTCGCCGCCAGACCAGCCGCTCACCGAGTTGCCTCGAGACGAGACACCGATCCCGGAGGACAGGTCGTTTGCACTCTGTCTCACACACGACGTCGACCGACCGTACAAGGGATTTCGGTCGTTCTATCAGGCCCTGCAGGAACGTCCGGGCTACCACCTCAAAACGGCCCTCTCGTCGACGAACCCGTACTGGCAGTTCGACGAGATCATGACGCTAGAGGAGTCACTCGGCGTTCGGTCCGCCTGGTACTTCTTGAACGAGCAACACCTTCTCGCCGATCGACCGGCCCGTGACTGGCTGTCACCGACGAACTGGATCGAACACCTCGGCCGGTACGACGTCACCGGCCCCGAACTAGCCGATGCGATTCGCACGCTCGACGACGGCGGCTGGGAGGTTGGACTCCACGGCTCGTATCACACGTTCGACGACCGAGAACGGTTGCGCGAGGAGCTGAGCGTCCTCGAAGCCACCCTCGGCGACGCCGTCGCCGGCGGCCGACAACACCACCTCCGGCTATCGATTCCCGAGACGTGGCGTCACTACAGATCGATCGGTCTCCAGTACGATTCGAGCCTCGGATCGGGGACTGAGTGTGGGTTCACTGCGGGATATCGGCCGATACGGCCGTTTGGAGACGAGTTTCGGGTGTTCCCACTGACGATCATGGAACAGGCACTACCGGATCCGGGGCGTCGCTTCGACGCTGCACGGAACCAGTGTGAGCAACTCCTGACCGAAGCGGCAGCGAACGACGCCGTCATGACCGCGCTCTGGCATCCACGCTACTTCAACGAACAGGAGTTCCCCGGCTACCGAACGCTGTATCGCTGGCTCGTCGAGCGAGCACAGGAACTCGGTGCCTGGATCGGGTCGCCGGCACAGTTCTGTCGGGCCACAGATCCAGAGCCCACCGGCCCGAGCCAGGACTCAGAGACGACTGCCCTCGAGTACCGATCGGCGGAGAAATGACCGGGCGAATTCGACGCTCTGTCGTCACCGTTCTCGTAGTCGGCCTGCTCGTGACGAGTAGCGTCGCTGTCGCCGGCTCACAGCCCGCGTCTGAATCCGCGTCGTTCGAAGGCGACCAGCCAGACGAACTGGTGGTCGAGCATGCGGGCACCTGTCAGCCGATCGAGCCACTCGACTCCGGAGAGAGTGTCGAAGCCTTCTACGATTACCGGAATCACGAAACGCATTCAGACGACGTCGAACGAGAGTACAGCTCCCACGGAACGACCCATCTGCAGGAAGACGATACGAGCATCCTCTTTCTCCACGACGGGCCTGACGGGCTGAGCCTCGTCATGGTCAACGATCAACTCGACGGTGACAGCGGCGGTGGGGTCGCCGATTTCGATATCGTCGGCCTCCCCGCCGAGAGCGAATGGGTTGTCAAAAACGACGACTATGACAGCGACACTAACATCGACGAGTTCGATCGCGGCGATGGCTGGGCCAGCGCATCCTGGATCTGGCGCGAGGGACGGACCGGTGGCGGGGCAATCCAGGGCGGGATCGACGACGGGTTCGCCGTAACGATCTCCCCATCGTTCAACGACGACGCCAGATTCAGCGATGACAACGAGTACGACCATCCGGATGGGGACGTCTACGATGACGGTGAGATCGAGTCGTGGGAGCTCCTCTCCGGCGACGCCGATTCGCCCGATCGAATCCCGATGGAGTCACTAAGCGAGCCGATCACGATCCGGGCTGGCTCCTGTGAGGACCCGTCCGTGACGTACGAGCGAACCGACAGCAGCATCGACGCCAGCGTCACGAACGTCGAACAGGACGATCGAGTCCAGTTGCAGCCGACGCACGGCTCCGGAAGCGGGGTCGTATTCGATCGGCTCTCGGTGACCGGCCTCGACGAGGAGACGACGTTCCGGATGGCAAACGGGCATCCGGAGACCCCCTCACCGTCACCTGACGGCGTCGAGTCGGCGTCACACATGACCGTGACGGGCGAGACGAGCGAGACGTACAATACGACGGTCACGTTCAGTGTCGAGCGATCGTGGCTCGACGACCAGGGACTCAACCCCGAAGACGTCGCACTCTACACCGAACGAGATGGGGCGTGGAACGAAACAGAAACCACGATCCACGGTGAAACCGACGAGACCTACCAGTACACTGCGGCCGTCACGACGCCGACCGCACTGACCGTCGCGCCGTCACAGGACGCCGGCGAGACGCTGCCGTTCACACTCTACGGAATCGGACTCGGACTGGCCGCCGGCGTGATTCTGGGACTCGGCTGGCTGGTGAACGCAAAACGCCGATCGGTCTGAGGCGGACCTTTATCCGTCGGTTTCGCTGATCGGCCCTCTGACTCGCCGATCGGAGGGGATCAATTACGGCAATCCGTCTGAAACGACTGTCTCCTGTAGTGTGTGACTCCTGACTCGTTTCTTCGAGCACCTCGTCGCCCGCGGCAACCGTTAAGATACCGATAATTCGATCTGAAAAGAGAACCTCATCCGACGATCGGCTGGGATGGGGTGGTGACAGGGCTCCGTCTCAATCACCGCCGACGCCGACCGATCGAACGGGCTCTGCCGTCGATGGCGGCTCGTACTGGCGCAGCGAGTCGACGCTGTCTGCGTGGCCTCGTGCGGCCGCGACGTCGA
>LFCJ01000623.1_pt1 | contig 22679 bp, 26 predicted proteins | sample 643141 | NCBI WGS metagenome assembly LFCJ01 (sample SAMN03766243, study PRJNA286221) | soda lake metagenome | biome: soda lake; feature: Kulunda steppe; material: water; isolation source: sample B1-Br-g2 brine of Lake Bitter-1 | place: Russia: Kulunda steppe | collected 2010-07
AACGAACGCCATACGTTCCGGCGGGTTCTCCCGCATGAACTCGCCCGGATAGACGGGGCGGGAGGGGCGACCGCATGAACGGAGACGAGTGTCCCTGTGGATCCGTCTCGGGGGCGGAGTATGCTGGCATCGTTCGGAAAATGGCGGCGGTCGAAAAGTCGAGGACGACCCGAGAGGCGGAGGTCGAGGAGGCGTTAGGCGAACCCGTCCCGCGTCTCCTGAACCGTCTCCTCGGGAAACACGGCGGGAGTAAGCGTCCCGCCCTCCGGGATCTAAACCAGCGTCTCGACGAGGCGGAGGTCGAGGCGAACGTCTCCCCTCCGACGTTCTACAAGTGGACGGAGAAATACCGCCTCGACGAAAAGGACTACTCTACTTACGGAACTTAGGAGGCGTCCGGTGGACGGTCGGGGAGAGGGGACTCCCACAGGTCCACGGGGAGGTATCGGTCCCGAGGATCCCCGTCTCTCCACAGTCCTCACAGGCTACGAGGACCGCCTCCTCTCCGTGGACCTCCGTCTCCTCGACGACGCGGAACCCTCGGGGCGCGTCCCGGGAGGGGAGTTCCGAGAGGACGAGGTTCGCGGGGGCGTCCCGGACCTCTCCCGCCCCACAGCCCGAACAGACGTAGACTCCGCGGGGCGTATCGGGCGCGACCCACTCGGGGGCTTTCACGCGGACGAGGAGTAGTCCCTCGTCCTCCTCGTCGTCGAGAGGTTCGTAGAGGGCGACCGGGACGTAGACGTAGTTCAGGCGGTCCACTACGTCGTAGACGCGGCGGAGAACGTCTACGTCGCCCTCTAACAGGTAGTTAATGTTATCGTCTCCCGCGGCGTCCTCGACGCCCTCCGCGGTAGCCTTACGGACCGCCTCCTCCACAGCGTCGAGTTCGGAGGCGACGACCTCCTCGGGAGGACAGGCGTCCTCGTCGTCCCCGCGGGGGCGGTCGTCCTCGAACTCCGGTCCCTCGGGTTCCTCCTGTTTCGGGGCGACCGGGCGCATGGTAGAGAGAGGATCCGCGTCGTAGGTCGAACGGGTCCCGTCGTCGAACTCGACGACGTAGCGAACGTCGTCCCCGTCCGTTTTGTGGTAGACGACCTCTCCCTCCTCCTCGGAGTGGGCGTCCTCGGAGTCCGCGACGCGAACCTCCTGTCCGAGGGCGTAGGTCGCGTCCTCGGGTTCGTCGTCCTCGTCGTCCCCGTCCGCTGGTTCCTCGTCGTCGAGGCGTTCGACCTCCTCGACCGGGAACGCCTGTCCGAGGTCGCGCCCGTCGTCGAGTGGGCGGCTAACGCTGACCTGTCCGTTATGGAACCCGACGACGGTCCACTCCTCTCCGTCCGCCCGAACGCGGTCGCCCTCGTCGAGGGAGTCGAGGAGTTCCGCCCGTTCCGCCTCCGCCTCCTCGACGTTCTCCTCCGCCTCCTCGTCGGAGGGATCCCGCTGTTCATGTTCGGAGAGGTCGCCCGTGAAAACACAGGCGTCCGCGACGTTCTCGTTCACGCGGAGGCGTCGGGAGAGGTCGTCCCGTCCGTAGTGGGAGTCGTCCGGGTCGTCTCCGAGTTCGAGTTCGCGGTATTTGGCGCTGGTAGCCTCACAGTCCGGACAGGCGGTAACGAGGGAGGCGTTTTTCGTCGAGGAGTAGCGGGAGAGTTCGACGGTCGTAACGAGGACGTAGGGGCGTCGGACGCGCCCACAGTCTCCACAGCGGTCCGCGTCGAGGAGAACGTCCCGACCGAACTCCGTAGCGGCGTAGGTCCCCGCGTCGAGGTCGTCCTCGTCTCCGTCGTCCACGCGAACGATAAGACCGGCGTCGAGGGCGCGGGAGAGGATACCGACTCTCCACGACTCCGGCATGTCGTAAAGCGGTCCGTGGGGGCGGCGGAGTCCGGTCCCGGGGGATCCGCCTCCGTAGACGCGGCGCGTCCCGCCCTTACCGACTCCGACCGGACCGCGGTAGTAGGCGTCGCGGAGGAGGGCGTAGATAACGTCCGGGGCGCGGGTCGCGTCGTTCGTTATCTCCTGAACCTCCGCGGGGAGTTCGTCGTTCTGAAAGTGGTTCGACCGTCCTTTGTAGTTGTTCGTCGCCATTTTCGTAGTCCTCCTACGACCTACAGTAGAACCCCGGGGGATATAAAGTTACCGGACGCTAATGGAGAGTAGCGGAACGGAGAGAACAGCGTTCAGAACCCGATAACTCGACCTTTCCCGTAGTCACATGCTTTCGCCATAAGGTCCGCGGGGCGGTCCTCCTCGTCGCGGTAGTAGACGAGTAAGTGAGACGGGAACGCGGCGTTCGAGGAGGCGTTACCGAACTTTAGGCGCTGGTTCAGGAAAACCGTAAAGTCCGCCTCTATCGCATGGTTCTGATACCAGTTCGTCGAGGTATCTCCCTTAACGAGGGCGACGACGACCTCCGCGTTCCCGTTCTCGACCTCCTCCCGGGCTTTCTCTAACCACGGACAGGGATCCGAGTAGGGCGGGTTCAGCCATACTTTACCCTCCCACGTTTGGCTAAGTCCGTCGTCCTCTACAGTATATCTCGTTTCGGCTATCGGTTCGTCCTCCGCGCCCGCGGCGGGATCCACGTCGAACCCTCCGATAGCGTCGGACAGGTTCTCTATCAGCCATTTAGGAGTCGCCCACTCGTCCGAACTTACGCTTTGTGCCATACCTGTGTATTCCCCCCGGGGGATATAAAGATACCGGACGCTACCGGAGGGTAGTGTATAGGACGCTGTATAACCCGTCGGACTCCCTTATATGTATATTAGAGGAACCCTAACGAGGGGGACGAGGGTTCAATAAACACATGCCGGAGTCTTTCGACGAGGCGTTTCCGGGCGGGTTCGAGGAGTGTGTAGCCCGTCTCGGACAGGAACCCTCCGTAGACGACCCCGAGGAACTTTGCGGCTGGTTATCGGAACACGGGTTCGAGGCGTTAGCGGAGGCGCGGGAGGAGGTAACGGATATCCTCCACTCCCTTACCGTCGAGTTCGTATCCGTCGTAGACGAACCAGCCCAAAACTCGGAGTGGCTGTTAGCAAAGTCCGCGGACGCGGATCCCGACGAGTTCAATCCCGACGACGACCCTCTCCACAGGGGAGAGTTCGTCCTAAAGCGGGAGGACGAGGGAGACGCGGACGAGGACGGAGACGACGAACCCGAACGTAAGGTATGGGCGGCTGTTCTCGTCCCGGGAGAGGCGGACCGACAGGGCGACCTAATCCCCGAACCCGAGATAGAACAGGCGGCGCATGACTACCTCAAACACTACCGGAAAGTGGACGAGGACCACGACCTTTTCGACGGTTCCGGCGTTCCGATAGAGTCCTACATTATCCGCGACGGTCCGGAGACGTTCGACCTCCCCGGCGGCGGGTCGAAAGAGTATCCGGCTGGTACGTGGATAATGGGCGTCGAACTCACGGAGGACGCATGGAAACGAGTCGAGGAGGGCGAACTTACCGGGTTCAGTATCTACGGGGGCGCGGCGTCCCTCGACCCCGCGAAACTCCTAACGGAGGAACAGGCGTCCGCGCTTAAGCGGTTCCGAACGGCTAAGGCGCGGGTAGGCGACGAGGAGGCGAAAGAACTCCTCGACGACCTCGAAAAAGATAAAGACCGGCTGAAAGAGGCGGTCGAGGAGAACGACGAGGAGGACTACAAGAAGGCGATAGACGACCTCGAAAAGGACATAGACCGGCTGAAAGAGTCGGTCGAGTACGACGAGGATCCCGACGGAGACGAGGACGACGCGGAGGGAGAGGACTCTCCGGACGACGACGAGGACGGGGAACAGGAAAAGAACGAACCGGCGGAACCCGGCGCGGAAACCGACACAGGAGACACTACAGACATGGGCGACGACCCTAACGACGACGGTAGCGGAGACGAACAGAACGAAAAACTCGACCGGATCCTCTCGAAAGTGGAGGAGACGGGCGACACTCTCGACGACGTTCAGAAAAGCGTCTCGTCCGTTCAGGAACGAGTCGAGGAGTTAGAGGAGTGGAAAAAGTCCGTTACGGGCGCGGAACCCGAGGAACCCGAGGAGGGCGACGAGGGCGACGCGGACGGACTCACGGAGGAGGAGGTCGAGGATATCGCCTCCGACGTAGCGGAGGACGCGGCGGAAACCGGCGCGGAAAAGGCGCTGTGTAAGTTCCTCGACCTCGACGAACTCCCCGAGGATCCCGACGAACGGACGGAGGTCGTCCGTAAGGGCGTCCGTTCTATCGGAGGTCACTCCGAGGAGGGCGGGGAGGAGAACAGTATCTCTACGAGTAACGCGGGTATCATGGGGGACCTGTAAATGACTGCTACAGTCGCGTCCACGGGCGGACAGTCGAACGGCATGGTAGTCAAATCGAAGGCCAAAGGTCACATTACGTCCCCGACCTACGCCCACTACGCGGCGTTCGGGGACCTAATCGACACGGTTCGCAAAGAGACGGGGAACCCGGACGTGGACTCCGTTCTCTACTCGGATCCCATGGGGTTCCGGACCCGCGGACCCGTCCTCAAGAACAGCGTTCACATGCCGTCCCGGATGTACGACGGTCCGGGCGATAACGACGGCTGGAACGCGGCGTTCGAGAAGTGGAACAGCCTCCGACCCGGACAAAAGTCGGAACTCCGAGAGGCGGCGCGGGAGGTCAAGAAGGCGACGGACCGGACCTCGTTCAGCCTCCCGATTTTCGTCTCCCCGGAGGTCTACGTCTCGACCCGACAGAACACTCCGTTCGCGGACATGGCCCCTCGGGTCGCGGTTCAGGAGGACACTATTCAGGCGGACGAACAGACGGGACTCGGACTCGTCGAGTCGTTCGACGAAAGCGGTCCCTACCCGAACGCGGACGGGGGGGACGACGACGAATACGAGAACCACGAATACGACGTAGAACCCTACGGCGGACAGCGGGAGGTAACGGACTTCGTTCAACTGTCCGCGGGTAGCCTCCGGTCCACGCAGGCGACGACGGAGGAGGCTATCATGCGGGCTATGCGTCAGTACGAGGAAAAACAGGTCTTTCAGGGATCCGATAACGACGCGGACGGGTTCGTAGGACTCCCGGACCTAATCGACTCGGATCCGTGGGACGACGGCGGACAGGTCGAGGACATGGACGGGGCGCAAATTACGGTGGACGACGTTACGGACGGGTTGAACACTCTCGAACGGCGCGGCGCTGTTTGGGATAACGTCGTTCACTTCACGGATCACCAGACGTTCTCGGACCTCTCGAAGGAACTCAAAGAGTTCTCGCGCTACGACAGTCCGGAGGAAAACCTCTCGTTCGGGTTCCAAGCCCTCGAACTCCACGGGACCGCGGTCGTAAAGACCCACGGCGTCCCGAACTCGGACGGAGAACGGGAGTTCTGGTCCGTGGACATGGGAGGCTGGTACATGGGTATGCTACAGGACGCTACCCTCCACCCCCTCGCAAAGACCGACCCGACCGAAACGTTCGCGGTGGACGCCTACGGGACCCTCGTCGGAGAGGGAACGTCCCACGTCCTCAAAATGGAGAACCTCGCCTAAACCATGGGCGACTTTACCCTAATCGGACGGTCGAACGGGAGGCGACAGTTCCGGGGAGAGGTCGAACTCTCCGAGGGTTCGACGACCCTCTCCTACTCGGACCTCCCGGGCGTCCGCGGGTCGTTCAGGGAACCGCCCCACATTTTCGTTACCGGACCGTCCGGCGACGAGGCGGTATCCTCCCGTGGATCCTCACAGGCGACTATTCAGGGAGACGGCGACGACACGGTTCAGGTTCAGATTTTCGAGAACCGATAACCGTCCGTCCCCCGCTGAACTCCGCTTTTTATCGGGCTGAACTCGTCGAGAGGACTTCGTAAGTAGCATTTATCCCGCCCTCGTCCGAGGACTCTCCTAATGACAGTACCTCACTCCGTCGTAGTAGACGAGGTTCCTTACGCCTCTCCCGACGACGTTCTCTACTACGTTCGGAACCGGGACGAGTTCACGGACCCGGGACGGGAACAGGTCTACTCCGCCCTCCTCGACAGGTCGGACTTTGTGGACGCCCGGACTCGGAAAGCATGGAGACGGAGTCGCGTCGAAAACTCGACGAAAGCGGAGGTAAAGTTCTCCTCGACGCAAAAGAACCCGCGACAAAGGCGGCGGGCGCGTCTCCGAACCAGCGGGAGGCGTCGCCTCTCCCCACAGCGACAGGTCGAACCGTGGGTAGACGCACAGTTAACGTTTCATAACGTCGTCGAGGTCGAAAAACTCGTAGTTATCCGCGGGCGACAGACGGAGGATATCACGGACGAGGGTCCCGAGGACATGGAGACGCCCCTCCCTCCGGAAAACGGTTCATGGTGGATAAAGGCGGACCGCGGTCGCCTACAGGTAGACCTCCGAAAGTTCATACGGGGACAAAGGTCCGTCTCCGGGCGCATGGTAACGGACGACGTGGGGCTACTCGTCTCCTATACCTACGGGTTCGACGAAAGCGAACAGGTAAACGAGGGCGACGAGGAGAACGACCCCTCGGAGTCCGTCCCGGGCGACCTCTCGGACGCGGTAGCGAAACTCGTAACAGCGGACATTATGGAGACGGACCAATACGGATCACTGTTCCGGGAGTCGGGCGGGGACGTGGAACTCACGGACTCCGCGGACGCCCTCCGCGTCGAGGCTATGGACGAGATTAGTAACTACCGGAGGGAGGTCTAATCATGGCGCGGGTCGAGGTCGAGTTAGAGGATATCCCGGAACTCGAAAACATGGAGGCGGAGGGTTCGTTCGGCTATACGGCTGAACATGCCAAATGGGTAAATTGGGACACGTCCTACAGCGTCCCTCCTCCGTTCGACCCTATCTACGGATGGGTAGACCGAAAGTGGAACGACCTCGACGGCGGACTGAAATTCCACGCCCTCCACGAGGACGAGGAGAAAGCACAGGAGATAGCGTCCGAGATAACCCGGCGGGAGTGGAAACGGAAAGTTACGTTCATGCTTATGAACGTGATAGAGTCCGAGGGCATAGAGGGAGTTCACTTTATGGAGAGAGGCGCGGAACGGGCGAAAGCGGACGCGGAGGCTATCGCCTCCGTCTACGCGGGATCCGAGGACCCGAACGCGGGCTTTTTCATAGTCCGGGACTGGTTAGACTACGCTTTCGGTATCTCACAGGATATCGTAGCGGACGAGTCTACGGACCGGGGGACCCTCCTACAAAGCGGGTTCGCCCACGCTGAACAGACGGCGACCGGGAACGAGTGGGAGGAGGAGGGGAGGAGTTCCTAACCATGTCGGAACCCTACAGCGACCCGGAGACGGACACGGCGCAAATAATGTTAGACCTCCTCTCCGAGGAGTGGGACGAGGAGGCGGTAGACCGCCCCGATACGTTCCGACTCCGGACGGAGGACGAGGACGGGAACCCGAAAAAGAACGTCTCACCACAGGCGGACGAGTATCTATTATTCTCGGAGACGGACGAACGGTCCGAGAACTACGGGGATCCGGGACGGAACACTATCGACTATGATTACGCCTGTTTTGCGGAGTTCGCTACAGTCCACGGACGGGACCGAAGAGAGGAGGTGTTTCGAGAGGTTCGCCGGATATGTAGAGAAAACAATAATCGGTATCAGGCTGAACAAGTCCTCGGGAACGACCTCGGGGAGTGGGATACTCTCGACTATAACGCGACTGTTCCCGACGAGGACCTATTTGATTTTTGGGTAATCGAGTGGACGTTTACGGTCAGCGCCTCCTCGAGAACCGTGTGATTACACAGCGGAGTAAGAAAGCATCAATAAACTATATCTCGCTATACCGACTCGAGGCGTTTCCATCCTCGAGAGGCGACTGTCCGTAGGATACTACTTTAACGAACCGAACGAGAGACAAATCCATAATGCCGGGATACGACCCGTTTAAAGGACACGCCTCTCAAATAGCGGTCGGAGTAGAGAGTTCGCAGGGGGATACAAACACTCCCGAACAACATTTAGCACTAATCGAGGAGGAGACAGAACACCCGGATCCTGAAATTAACTGGTACGAGGAGAGGGTTATCGGAGGGGACAGAGAACTACACGGGAAAACAAAGGGACAGGTCGCTTACGAGGGCGGTTCCTATCCTGTTATTTTAGTGGACGCTGTTCCGCTGGTATGGGTTCTCGGCCACGAGGAGTACGACGACGAGAACAATCGGCATACAATTACCGCGGCAGGACTCGACGACAATAACGGAGAAAGCCCCCCATCTATGACAGTCGAGGCCACCTATTTTGGCCGCGGTGGAGGCAACGACTTTGTTCGGACTTTTACCGGCGTATGCGCTGACTCGGGGACACTCTCGACCGATAACGACGACCGGCTAACCTTCGAGGTGGACACGGTGGCCCTCGGTGTCGATACTGGCACATCCTATACCGACGTGGGATCCATCACTGAGGCTAACCCGTGGTTATGGTCGGATATTTCTTCGGACCTGTCGATCAATGGGACTACTTTCGCCCGCTTACAGGATTGGTCCCTTACGATAGAGAATAACCTCTCCTCTCGATACTACATTACCTCAGAGGTGAAATCGGGCGACCCGTACGAGATACTATTCGGTAATGTGGGATACTCGTTTAGCGCGACTATCACGGTAGACGACGACACTCTCTATCAGGAGGTAATCAAGGCCAATGCGGACACGGACATAAGTCTCGAATTCACTCGAGATAACGGAGACAGCATGGACATATCCGTGAAAAAAGTCGGACTAACCGACGCGGATCATAGCACGCCTCGGGGAGAGGGAGGAGACGACGAGGTAGTAGAGGTCGAGAGTAACGGAACTCCAGAACACGTCCAGATAGATATAGAGGATACTGTCCGTTCGTCCGCTGTTTTGTAGCCCTCGGACGCTTTTTATTCCGGTACATCTGCCAGTTTTGTTATCGGTCCGGTAGTAATATGAGACTCGAGGGTTATATTTTGCCTAATGGCTTTCGAGAACACTCCGAATAACGTAGAGACAGGCGATTATAACGACGCCTCGGTATCTCAAACGACAGACGAGGTATGGATTACTGTAGACGTTCAGACCGAGGACGGGAATACAGAAAAGCGGGCGTTCGGCTTTATCGTAATCCCAAAAGAGGAGGTCCCCTATGCTACAAAGTCCGAGAAGGTTCAAAAAGCGGCCCAAATGTCTCGAGGTGGCCGGTTCAATGCTATGGAATATTATATTTCTATGCTTGAATATCAAATACAGGAAACCTCTTTCGGGGCTGAGGATCGACTCCGGACATGGCTGAAAACAGAGGCGAATAGCGACCTCGTAGAGGAGTTAGAGGAGAGGGTCGTCCCTGCCCCTCTCGGTGAGGACGACGGCGAAGAGAAAATAATCGAACTCGTTACGGAACTTATGGAGGACTACGCGGAAACCGACGGTGACTACTCCGACTCTCTCGAACAATTCCGTAACTGGCTAAAATCTCAAACACAGGGAGACGACCGAGAGGGAAACTAAGGGCGACCGCCCGCGGTAAGACAGTTAGAGAGGATCCATACGCCCTCGTCTACCAGCGGGAACTCCTCGAGTTATTCCTTGTTCGGGAGGGGTTCGACCTTAAAGATATTCGAGGAGAACGGTCAGAGACAGTTACACAGGAACAGCGGGAGGATTTATTATCCTCTCTCGGTCGCATATCGGCCCGTAGCACCCGTTCGAGTATGGTCGGGGCGGTAGCCCTCGGATTAATCCTCGCCGCAGAGAGTGGCTACGTAGCACCCTTAGCGGCGTCCGTAGCTATCGCCCTCGTCCTCTACAGGATTGAGTCGATACCGGAACCCGAACCCGTAACTAAGCATTATACGACTCGGACAGAGGGTATCACAGAACGAGAGGCTATGGACTACCTGATATTCACTAACGAACTCGACAAAATGAGAGAGGAGGAGGTCGAAAAGTCGCGCAAAAAGGCAGAACGGAAAGGGAGGATATAGCTATGGTAAAAGTCGGTGAAGTGTATTGGATAGCCCGTGTCGAGGGGCAGTCCAAAGCGTCCGCGGCAGCGGAAAACCTACAGGATGAAATGAGTAGTGTGGCCGAACAGTCGGAAAAAGCGGCTGCGGCACAAAACGAACTCGGAGACGAACTCGTGGACACCTCCTCGGGACTTTCCGACGCCTCGAGAGAGTCGGACCGTTTTGATACATCAAGCACACTCCTGAACTCCTCTCTGTTTTTCGTAGCCGGGAAACTCGGGATACTGAACCCGCTGGTAAAGGCGTATGCCGTTGGCGCGACTCTGGCGGCGGGCGCTACGTCCTTATGGAACCTATCTTTAGCCGGGCTATTAGCTATCAAAGCGGGACTACTCGGGGCATTAGGGAAGGCTGTCGCCCTCGGAGGGTCTTTCCTCTCGTGGTTACTGGCTGGTTCAGCGGGCGCTTTGGCTTTCGCTGGCGCTATCGGGACAGGTATCGGACTCCTCGGTGTATGGATCCTCGAAACTCTCGGGGCGCTAGACGCTGTGGGTCGTTTCGGTAGTTGGATTCGAGATACGTTCCCGGACTGGGTGGCCGACGGTATTCTAATGGCTATCTCTGTGTTCACAACACCGATGGCCGCTTTAGGCGGATTCATTGTCGGCACGATACGAGGCGGCTTCCGTGAGGGGTTCGAAACAGCCCGAGAGGTGGTAGAGACGTTTATCGGGGCGTGGGATCGGAACCTCTCGAGGGCGGGTGAACTATTCGCAGGGCTACGGAGTTCGATAGTCGATAGGATAACTGAGGCTATGGGTAGTGTGAAAAGTCGAGTCCGGGAAGGGTTCGACGCGGCAGGGGCGCGAGTGGGTGAGTGGGTGAGTAGTTGGGGGAACCGACTCTCAGACGCCCGAGAACGATTTTCTCAATTCAAACAGAACGTCGTTCAGGGATTCACAGATATGTTTAATCAAGGTCGGGATTTTGCGTCGTCTCTCCCCGGAATCCTCTCAGACAAAACGCGGGCAGGGTTTAACGCGGTCGTCCCGGACAGCGTTTCGATCCCCTCGGTCACACTCGAAGCCCCGGATTGGGCGGGAGGTATGTCGAAGACAATAGGCGGGCAGACACTAAACCTCCCACAGTTGGACGTGGGTGGTAGGATAGACGAGAGTGGTGTAGCGGAGGTTCACAAAGGCGAAGCGGTTATTCCGAAACCCATCGTCGAGGCGGCTGAACAAAACGAGGGTTCGGACTTTAGCCCTCCCGCAGGACAACAGGAAACAAGCGGACAAATGACTATCAATGTCGAGATAGGGGACCAAAGCCTCGACCTATCGAGTCTCGATAGGACGACGGTTCGGACGTTAGCTGACCAAATAGGAAATGAGATAGGTTCGTCCAGTATGAACCGGGCAGGAGGTGACTAATAATGTCTGACCTAATAGACGGAGTTCGATTAGTCCGAAACGACGGTTCCGAGGAGTTCGTTTTCAAAGCGGAGTCGGTCCAAAAGCAACAGTCGAACGATCTCGTAACGGACTCTGTGATTAGCGGACTCCGGGAGATAATTGGGGGAAAATTGGTGTTTGAACGAGAGGTCCTACGAGTCGAGGGGATTATCAGCGGAACCTCAAACGAACAGTATCCTAACTCGGGATCGTACGACGATAACGACCTCGGGTTTGAAAGAGAATTGGACCGCGCTAGTAAACAGTGGGGTTGGACCTCTAGCGACGGGTTCGACTTACTTTACTGGGGCGACCGATCGCCTATACAGGGAGTTCTCACACAGGTAAATGCAACAGAGAACGCTACAGACCCGAACCTCGGACCGGGTTCGTATTCGTTCACAGTCGAGTTTACATACCTCGACGCTTTCATAGCATAATTATGTCATTGGTAGTAGAGATAGACGAGATAGAGGTTATCGGAGTTATGGACGTAGAGTATAGTGGTGAGGACGAGGACGAACTCGGACAGGCCACTATCGAGGTAGCAAATACAGCGGAAAATCGAGAGTGGCGGTTCGGGGACGAGGTGGTTATTCGTCGAGACGGTTCGACCGAGTTCGTCGGGTTCCTCGAGAAAAAGCCACCGACGGGGACCCGGGACTTAACTCGTGAGATAGTCGCCCGAGATAAGCGGAACGCCCTCCACTACGAAAACGTCCACCGGGTGTTTTACGAACAGGACAGAGGAGAGGTAGTCCGCAAAGCGGTTAACGAACGAACACAGCCCAAAAGCGCGGAGACATTATTCAATGGGGACACTATTGATGGGTGGGAGTCGCCAGATGTTCCGGGATTAGAATTAGCTGATATCCCGTCTCAAAACCTCAATGAGAGGGGAGGGGATCTGATTTTTCTCTACTGGCGGGACGAGGATTCGGGACGCTATCGTATTCGATACACAGATATTGACGACCTCGGAGAACGGTCCCTCCTCTGGTTGGAACTCAGATATGTATTCAATAACGACGGTGGCTTATTCCGCGGAGAGGTGGAACTCTCGGACGCCTCGAACACGTCGTATGTATGGGACCTTGATATTCCCGACGGGGCGGACTGGGTGGAAAAACGATATCGGGCTGAAAAGGCTGTCTCCGAGGAGGCGGAGGTAGACGAACCGAATACACTCGAGTTCAGAATACGCCTTTCTGGTTCCTTACCAGAGGGTAGGGCTGCGGCGTTAGATTTTGCCAGAGTTAGGAGGATCGACATAGAGGACCGCCCCTCAGAAATAGAGGCGGTCGAAGAGACTGTCCCAAACACGGACACAAAAATAACCCGTCGAGTGGACCGGAGTATCTTATCTTTTGTCGATCAATTGGCAACGGAGGCGGGCGCTACCTCGTACGTAGACGAGGACGACCGTCTACATTTTGACGAACCCGGAGAGGAAGATACGCCCGACGACATAATCTACGGGAGTACGCCTGTCGTCGATACCGACTTTGATAGGGACTCGACGGATATCACAAATCGAGTATTCGCACAGGGCGCGGGAGACTTACAGGTTAACGTCGAGGACTCTTCCTCGATTGATTTTTACGGAGTGTCGCCTCGAGACACGCCTCTGTTTAACGACAATATAGAACGTAGGTCAGAACTCGAAGAATGGGCAGAGGGATATCTCGACGCTAATGCGTGGGACGACTCCGCGTTTTCATTTACTATCGGTTCTCCGGAGTTCAGGTCTGTTCAAATAGGGCAGTCGATTAATGTGGAGTGGGATCCGGAGGGGATAAATGGGGAGTTTTTCGTCTCGGGGACGGAAACCGACTCCGCGGGGAAAGTAACTATTTCTTTCACTGGTTCGGAGGCTTTGTTATGAGAAAGACGAACCTCACTCCTGCGGCCAAATTGAAGGCCCTCGGGTTAGTTTCGGCTATCGGTCGAGATAACCCCCTCCGGAGAGAGTTCGAGATATTACGGGACCAACGGGAATTTTCCGATTTTCAAGACGATGTATGCGGACTCGAGACGTTTGAAGATTTCGAAGAATACTTACAGGAAGAATATGATATGGGGGATAATGCCATACAATTCCGGTTAAATATGGAGGAAGAGTATGGTACTATGGACGAGTTTTGTGAACAACTCTCGGAGTTCGCCTCCTATCTCGAGTGGGAAAATTCGTTCGACTGGGGCGAAACGTCTACCGGAGACGAGACGACGGACGGAACTACTCCGGCTAACGGATATCGCTTTTTCTCAGATAGCGGCGTTACTCGTTCGGGCGTCTCTGTTCCCGCTGGCGCTGTTGAAATATTCGGAACGGAAATACACTTTTCAAACACGGGGGCGGTTGTAGAGGACCCGGACGACCCGGACGACCCGGACGACCCGGACGACCCGGACGACCCGGACGACGACGGTATAAACTATAACGTAAGTTGGGACCCGGATCCGGTGGACTACTGGTATAGTGAGGACGCGGGGGCTATGTCTGGCCGACAAACGTTTTTCGAGGTCGAGGTCACAAATAACACGACTCAGGAGGAGATAGTCGATATAGACCTCTACATAAACGACGTTCACTTTTGGCGGGCTACCTCACAGGTAGAGTCTGTCAGATTACAACCCGGTATTACAAAGACTGTCGAGTTCGAGGACCTAATCTCTCCTACGAGAGGTGCTTCAGGAGGTGATTTCCAACTTGAACCCGGGACACACGAACTCCGTATAAACGACATGGACCCAATAGACTTTGTAATCACACCACCTCCTGATAACTAAATATGACCAATATATCGGGAATTGTCGCTGAAAACAAAGAACGGATATTACAACGGGAATCGACTACTGTAAGCTATACCGCAGACGGGCGGAGAGAACTAACCTTTTCGTGGACTGTTAGCCTATCTGTAGACATTGAAGTTCAATACCGCCCGCTGAACGGAGGGCTAATATCGGGAAATAGAAACGAGGAAAACGGATCCGGTAGAGGCGTCTCCGGAGACGTTCGCGGAGAGTGGAAACCACTACTCGAGGACTATGATACTGCTAAGTGGACTCGAGACGGGCGGTGGAGTGTAATACGTTCTATTATAGGCGTTACAAATATTGACGAGATAGCCCTCGGGAACTCTTCTACGGACGCCTCACTCTCGGACAGCCAATTAATCAGCGAGGAATCCCGGAGAACCAGTTTCAATAGGTACGCTGAAATTGGCGACATACCCAAAAAGACGGTTTTCCAAGACTTTCGTTTTCAGGACGTTAATGAAATATATGAGATAGGATTGTTCGACGTTCAGGATAGACTTTTGTGGAGGGGGACGTTCGACGAACCGATACCGGCCAACGGATCGGAAATGCGTATTTTGCTGACTATTCAGGCGGAAGGGTCCGGTAGAGGTTCTACGATTGTTTCGAAACAGGCTGAAAACTCGGTAGTCGAATCGACACTCACCGGGGAACGGTATTACTCAGAAATAGCCTTTGGGGAAGGTGGCGGACCTGAACCTCCTGATTACGACCTCGAGTCCGAGGTGTTCCGACAGATAGCATTTGCGGACCGTTCGGGTTCGACTATGGAATTATACACCGACCTTCGAGGATCCGACCCGGGGGACTCTTTCGACTTGTCAGAACTCGGGTTCTACAATAGACGGGACCGATTACTATTTGGCGCTACCTTTGATCCCTTTGGATACGACGAGGATACGACCGCCCGAGTGATAATAAACTTCCGTGTCCGATAACCAAAACTCGGGAACTCTCCTCTCCGTAGGATATGTTTTAGAGGCTACGCTGATACGCTTTTGAAAATGACAGTAGCGCCCAAATACAAATTTCCGCAGGGCGAACCTTTGTTTAATACTACGTGGAGGGCTGTCTCTGAGGCTAACGCCGGAGTCGGCGTCCTCGAGACGGACGATTTTCACATCTCCTCGACGGATACCGACCTCGAACTCGAGATACAATCAGGATATCTCTGGTATCCTCCCGACGAAACGACCTACAATTATGACGGTGGGACGGTTACTCTCGAGGAGGGCGGAGAGTATGATCGGTGGGACACTCTCTACTTTGATACCGCGACCTCCTCCGTCGAGGTCCGCAAAGGGACGGAGGAGACGAACCCCGAACCCGAGGACATACAGGACGGAGAGGCGTTCCTCGGGTATGTCTACGTCCCCGAGGGCGCTACCGATACCGCGGACGACAACGTTCATACATGGCGGTCCATGGCGCTACAGGCGGCTAACCTCCGTCTCGACGACGAGGCTGACGACTTTCAGGGCGCGAACGTCGAGGACGCCCTCACGGAGGTTATTCGAGAGGCGGGCGACCCGCTGAACGGACCCCTCGACCTGTCCGAGTTCGACGGGTCCGCGCCTCTCGACCTCGGAGAGAACCCGGGCGCGTTCGGGGCGATAGTGGACGCGCTGGTAGACGGTTACGCCTCCGAGGGGTCCGAACAAAGTTACACCCTGAACCTCGACGGAGAACCGTTCCTCAAGGTCTACGCGGAGGCGGACGGGGAGGAGGGGGTAGAGAATTTACGTGTCGAGGTAGCCCGGACGTTACTCGTCGAGGACGACGTAGAGGACGAGAACGGAACTACGATATGGGACTCCGAGGAGGACGAGGTTCCACAGGACCAACTTGGCGGACCCGCGGCGGAGTTCTCGGGGTTCCCTATCCCTCTCGGGACCGACACGGACCGGGACCTGAACGGTGAGGACCTAACCGACGACGAGGGTCCCGGGACGCTTTACGACGCCTCCGAGGAGGAGTTTCCCCGGAACGTCCTCGACCCCCTCAAAGCGTCCGCTGTCGTGGACGTGTCCGAATACGACACGGACGGGGAGGAACTACTACTCGTAGACACCGACACGATAGGGGAGGAGGTGAGTATAACCCTCTCCTCGTCGGACGTGGACGAGGGACGGACTCTCGTTATCGTAGACGTGGGGGGCGCGGCGGCTGATAATCCTATCGTACTCGAACCCGAAGGGTCCGAGGAGATTAACGGGAACTCCTCGGAGTCTATCGGGACGGACTATACAGGTCGAGAGTTCGTTTCCGACGGAGAGGACTGGTTCACGCCCGCGCCCGCCCCGACACTCCCGGAACGACAGGTAGAGGGCGCGGAGTCCGGGAACGTGTCCGAGGGGGCGCAGGGTATTCTCATAGCGGACCACCTACAGGACGAGGAGACGTTAGAGGTCTACAAAGCCATATTCATGAAATCCACCGGAGAACCCGTCCCGGAGGACCTGAACCTGATAATTGCTACACTCAATAACGAGGGTGGTTACAACGAGGAGGAGGTAATCTACGCGGGCGACGGGTCTACAGTTTGGGACGGGGACGAGAACTCCATAGGGGAACCGTTAGCCTCCTACACACACTCGGGAGGGGGTTCGACCGTAGCCGTCCTCGTAGATAACGGAACGGCGGAGGACCAAGACATAATGGTGAAAATTACCGGGGAGAGGGTGTAAAACATGGCTTTGGAACCTATCGGAGACATAGGACAGACAGTATTTGAGGAGGTCGAGGAGGAAACGGTCGTCGAGTATTTCACGGAAACAGGTGGCCATACATGGGACCGTCCCTCCGACGTGGACGAGGTTCAGGTCCTCGTAGTCGCGGGAGGAGGCGGAGGTGGTGGTAACGGGGACTACAACGGGGCGGGCGCGGGCGGAGGAGGCGCGGGCGGGCTTATCTTCCACCCGGAGTATGAAGTGTCCGGGGACGGTGAAACGGTCGTCGTAGGAGACGGAGGCGACGGCGGAGGTACGGCTACGAATAACGCTATAGGCGATAACGGAGAGGACAGCGAGTTCTCCGGGTTAACGGCTATCGGAGGCGGAGGAGGTGAGGGTGATAACTCACAAGTCCCGGACGGAGGTTCCGGGGGCGGTGGACGAACGGACGGCACGTCCGCGGGACAGGGTATTCAGCCCGACCAAAGCGGAGACTCCGGTTCACCTTACGGGTTCGGGAACGACGGGGGACAGGACTCCTCGAACGACGACGGAGGCGGAGGGGGAGGAGGCGCGGGTGAACCCGGAGAGGACCCCGACCAACACGGTATGGGTAGCGGCGGGGACGGCGGAGACGGGCTAAACGAGGTCGAGTTAGACGACACTACCTACAACTTTTCGGACCTGTTCGGGACTGAATACGGAGAGGTCGAGGACGGAGAGGCGTGGTTTGCAGGCGGGGCGGGGGGCGCGGATAGCGACGACGACGATAGGTCGGGGACGGGCGGACTCGGAGGAGGCGGGGACGGGGCGGAGGGTGGTGGAACGCCCGCGGACCCGAACACCGGGGGCGGAGGGGGCGCGGGAGGTAACGATAGTTCAGGCGGTGAGGACGGAGGGTCCGGTATCGTTATGATACGCTACACGTCCGGGAGTCCGAACCCCGAGGCGGAACCCGCCCCATAACTATGCCGGACGAGGATCCCGAGTTCGAGGTCGAACAGGTCGGGACACTCCCTACCGGGGTCGCGGAGACGAGGGCGCGGACGTTCGTCCACGGAGATGACGAGGAGTGGATATACCTGTTCGGTGGAATGGACGGCCCGAGGAGTTCAAACACTACCGACGTTATTCAGCGGTTCAATCCACGGACCTACGAGGTCGAGGTTCATATGACCTTTCCGGAGGAGGTAGGATATAGTGTAATCGGGCGTGTCGGGGACCTGTTCTACTCCATAGCCGGGAGGGGCGTGTCGTCCATCTACGAGATAGACGTAGTAGCGGAGACGGTCGAGGAGGTCGGGTCCGTTTCAAGCAACTACGACCACATGGGGGGCGCGTTAGACGGTAAGGTGTGGTGGTGGGGAGGTGATAACGGACAGTCCGACGTTCGGAGTTTTGACCCGTCTACCGGAGAGGTCGAGGTTCACGGAGACATGGCGGACGGGAATAACGATGACGGAGGGGCTGTTCAGCTCGGGGACTACCTCTACGACATAGGTCCTACGCCTTCGGGACAGGACGGAACGGACGACGTGTATAGGGTAGATAGTAGCGGGACCCATATCCACGCGGGGAACCTCGTAGACGAGGACGGGAACTCCGTGTATATCTCAAAGTCCCGTCCGACCTCCGTAGGTGGGTGGATTTACACCGCGGGCGGTGAGGACGAGAACGGTAACGATATGTCCGAGGTGTATCGTATGGGGACGGACTGGACGGTGGAGAAATTAGGGGACCTACCCGTAACCGTTCGGGACACGCAAGTAGGGCACTCGACGAGGACGGACTACGCCTACCTGTTCGGGGGTCGGGACGGGTCGTCCGTCCGGGACGACATTTACGAGATACGCTACCCTTTCGGAGAAATATCGGACTTTGTGTTCGAGGTCGGACGGAACGTTAACCTCGGAGGGGCTGAACAGGGATATGTCTATGAAGGCGATAAGGAACTCCCTCTCACCGACGGGGGAAACAGCGATTTTGTCTACATAGGCGGGTCCCCGATTAACAGTCAGGACATTAACTAACACCCGTCTCTACCCGCGTTTTAAGGACTCACTAACGAACCTTCATAACCTCCTCGACCCTCTCGTTTTCTTATATGAGTTCAGGGATAGCCGTAGGAGAGTTCGAGGCGTTAGCCGGACTCGTCCTCACGCTGGCTATGATATTCATAGGGTGGAACGCCCGACATGAGAGGTGGTTCCGAGATATCGTTTTCCCGCTGGTTCAGATACTCACAGGGAAAGCCCCGGACGGATCCGACTACGACCGGACGAACGACGGACACTTAGAGGAGACGACTAACAGGTTCGAGAAAGTCGAGAGTGAGGTAGAGGAGTCCGTCGAGGTCGCGTCCGAGGCGTTAGAGGTAGCGAAAGAGACGAGAGAGGAGGTCCGCGACCTGAAAGAGAAACAGGAACAGCGGGGAAACCGGACGGAGACGATTTTACGGGCGATATTGACTAACGTAGACGTGGACGACGAGGAGATAGACCGCCCGCTGTTCCGAGGAGGCGACCGCGGCGGGGGAAACCCGGGGGACGACTAACCATGTCCGACGACCGCGACCGACAGGAGACGGAGACGGTCGAGAGGATCCGGCGGAACGACCGGACGCTGTTCGAGGTCCCGCTGTTCGGAGGTCATCCTATTAGTGTGAACGAGGTCCACGCTATGAAAATCGGAGTCGGGACCGGGCTGGTAACAGGCTTCCTCTACGCCCTCGGGACCGTGATATTCACGTTCCCGGTAGACGACGTTTTCCCGATATTCCTCTACGTAATGGCGTCGGCTATCGTTACTACTCTCGTCGGGTATGCGGTCGTCGGGAGTCCCATGTTCAGGAGTTCGGACCACGACTCCGAGGAGGATCCCCTCTACCCGGTCGGGATAAAGACTATCCGACATGAACCATGGTATTTTCTCGCGGTTTACCTCGTCGCCTCGACGGTCGCGTTCGGGATCCTTTTCGGAGTCGGTATGTGGGTAACGGGCGGCTGGTAGGGACGACCTCGTTTACTCCCGAGTGAAAGTGAACGGTCGAGAGGGATCCGTCGAGGACCGGGACGTTAACAGACGGAGATGTTCCGGTAACTATAAGATACCTCGACAGAAACCCTACCCGTATGCCGTTAACACCGTGCGCGACGACCGTCGGGCGTCGCCCACGAGGGGCGTTACTCCCGGAGGGAGTAGCCCCGAGGGGGCGCGACCGTAGGGAGTCGCGCCCCATGCGGGGCGGGTCGCGGACCCGCCCCTCGACGGACTGAACTACAGCAGAGGAGGGAAAGTTCAGTTTAGTTTTTAGAAAGTAGAGTTTAGAGGAACGAGAGAACGTCCGAGGAGAGGAGTCGGAGGTCGTCGTTCGAGAACGAGATAGCGGCGGGTTTTCCGGATCCGACCTCTAAGATACCAGCGTCCGAGAGGTCGGAGACGTGGGTCTTTACTGTCCTCGTCGTCGTCCCTGTCCACTCGTCGAGTTCCCTGTAGGTTCGAGGAGAGGCTTTCAGGAGGGCGGCTAATATCCCGCGTCGAGTCGGTTCTCCGAGGGCGACCATTAGCGTCCGATACTCCGACCGATACATACGGCGGAGTCGTTCGACCTCGACGACCGTCTCTACGGACCACTCCTCCCCGGCTATCCGGACGGTATCTCTCCCGCGGTAGTGAGGGCGACCTACTCCTCCTACGGGGCTAACGTGAAAATCCGTTTCATGGTTCAGCCCGGGATCCCCGGCGACCGCCTCCGCCTCCTCCACAGGGCGGCTACCGCCTACTCCCCGGCCCCCGTGGCTAACGTGAAAATTCGTTTCATGGTTCTGTTCGTCGTCCCGTCCTCGTTCTGTAGATGTATCTCCTAACGGCATGGGGTTTTCAGGTCCTCCTACGGACGTTCGAGGACGAGGGCGCGGACTGTTAAAAAGATAACGGTAGGTTAGGGTTCGTTAGCCCTAATTCTCGGAACGGAGGTCCGTCGGGTCTACGTCCTCGAAAACGTGGAGGGCGTCGGACCGGGACGCGCACTTTTGCGGATCCGTAAACCGTTCTCCGTCCTCGACCCGTTCCCACTCGTAGGTAGGCGCGGAGAGATACTGTTCGAGAGTGAACTCGTAGACGTTCGCCTGTTTCGAGTCTACGTCCCGTTCGAGGACGACGACTCTCTCCGCGCCCTCGTATTGGAGTCGGGCTAAGATTTTCGTCGTTATCGGGTAGGAGTCGTATTTTCTGAACAGGTTAGGGTCCGTTTTGCGGGTCGAGTAGTATCCGAGAACGTCCTCGTCTCCGCGGTTCAGGATCCGACAGGTAAACCCGCACTTTTCCTTACTGTAGTGAGGGTTCCGGACCGCGTTCACTTTCTGAACGACGGGGACCTCGACGGGTCCCGGTCGTTCTCCGTTCGTAAAGTCGTCGAGTGTAGCCATGTTTTAGGGTCCTCCTAACGTCGTATGGACCTATGTAACCTACCCGTAATAATACTGTCGGGGCATTACGACTACCGTCCGACCGGCGGTTTTATATCCCCCGCGGACCCTATCTACCCGTATGAGTACGGAACTAACCGGACCGCTAAAGGACCCCGGTCGTATCGCACAGCGGGCGGGGCTGAACGAGAACGTCGTAGGCGACTACGCGGACATGATTCTCGACCGCCTCCGAGAGGACGACTACCAGATACCCGCGGACGCCCGGACCTACGCGGCGGTCGTCTACGTCGCGGCGCGGGACGAGGGAGTTCCCGTTACCGCGGGAGAGGTCGCGGACGCGGCGGGCGTAAAGGAAACAGCCCTCTCCCGGGAGTTCCGGAGAGTCGTCTCCGAACTCGGGATTAACCCCGGACTCGTTCAGCCCGACGCCTACGTAGAACGGTTCGGGGACGAACTCGACCTCCCCGAGGAGACGGTCCGGACCGCCCTCGACCTCTACGAGGAGGGCGCGGAGTCTAACATGTGGGCGAACCGGACCGGGGCGGTATCCGCGGCGCTGTGTCTCTACGCGGCGTCCCGACTCACGGACGCGGACCTCACACAAAAGGCGTTCGAGGAGTTCGGCGTCTCTCGAACCTCTATCCGTAAGGGCTACAAAACGGTTCTCGGACTCCACGACTCCGAGGACGCGGGCGACGGGAAAATGAGAGACGAGGAGGACACGGACCGCCTCTACGAGGCTGTGGGCGGGATCCATGCGGAGGTAGGCGTCCCGGACCTCGTTCGAGAGGACGCGGAGGCTATCCTCGACCGCGTTCGAGGACAGGAGTGGGTCCTCGGAAAGTCCGCGGAACCGATAGCGGCGGCGGCATACTGGTTAGCGGCGGACCGGAACCGTCTCGACGTTTCACAGGAGGAGGTAGCGAACGCGGCGGGATCCCATAAGGTAACTGTGAACCGTCGGGTCGGGGCTATCCGAGAGAACGCGGACCTCGACGACCTGTAGTATGGCGGTAACGAAAGACTCCCTCCGGTGGGATATCGCCTCCTCCTGTGAGTTCTCCCCGCCTATCGGGGACCGGAGTTTTCGTAAGGACCACTTGAACCAGATACTCCGGGCTGTGGGAGGCGACTACGTTCCGGCGTCGGAGGTCTACGCCCACGGATCCCCGGATAAGGACGAGTTCTACCAGCGGATAGCGGAGGCGGTCGGGTTCGACTACGACTACGAGGGCGACACTCCTCGACCTCTCCGACGCGACGAACTCGAACAGGTCCTCTCCCGGGTCGAGGGCTAAACGATACCTTTCGGTAGCGGTCCGATACTACTTTTACGG
>LFCJ01000624.1_pt1 | contig 22665 bp, 24 predicted proteins | sample 643141 | NCBI WGS metagenome assembly LFCJ01 (sample SAMN03766243, study PRJNA286221) | soda lake metagenome | biome: soda lake; feature: Kulunda steppe; material: water; isolation source: sample B1-Br-g2 brine of Lake Bitter-1 | place: Russia: Kulunda steppe | collected 2010-07
CGCTGCTGCAGGAGGCGCCCCCACACCAAGGGAGGGGGCAGAACTCGGCTGACGGCTCGCTGGGTGCGCCATCAGGTGGGGGGTGCTGGACGCTAGGAGGTGACTATCACAGGACAGCAGGTGGTGATGCAGGGAGCTGAAAAGGTCGCGCGGCTGGGGGAGCTTGGAGACCGCGGCTGCGCGCAGCACAGGGCAGCAGTGGCAGCAAGGCGGGGCAGCGAGTGAGTCGGAGGGGCATATGGGTGCAGCTAGGAGATGCAGCGGCAGCTGCAGCAGCAGCAGCAGCAGCAGGTAAGATGTCTGAAGGACAAGGCCCTGGAACGCTGCAGACTGATTTTGATACTGACAAGTGACGCAGCTTAAGCAGGAAAAGCTGTGGGGGAACAGAGAGGCGGCAAGGAGGGGCATGGGTCATGCCACAAACCAAATCACCAATCACATGCACCCAAGATCAATCAGCAAGGACCACAATCCTAGAATCGAGCCCAGCGGCTTCGGATCAAGCTACCACTCTTTGTCCATTTCTTATTTCCTGGAACCAGACATATGGGCGGTCAGTGTCAAGAGACACACCGGCAGAGCTAGGCAAGGCCAGGTAGCCTTTGCCAAGTTGCCCCCATAAAGATGAGTGCTGCATGACACTTAAGTTTAGAGTGGTCAGCACTTCTGGATCCTTTTTTCTTGTAGACAACCGCCCGTGGTCCTACAGAAGTGACAGGGAGAGCCAGCCACATACCCATCCACTGCACTGGTCAGGCTCCTGAACCTTTGAATTACATCAGACGCCATGCGCTCAGCCCCAGCACGCACCTGGATCAGCGCCCTCCAGCAGCAGCCGCACGTACACGCCCCCAACACACAGGTGCCGCTGCAGGCTCGGGTACGCCACCTCAAACTCAGAAAAGTTCCACGCAGACAGCACTGCACAGGGCCTGGTCCCCAGGGTCTGGTGCGCCAGCTGCTGACGGCGCGCTCTGCAAACATGTGTTGCATGCATGGTCATCTATCATAAAAGAAAGTGAGATGGTGGGCACGAGGCCTGGGCCCCAGAGGCTGGTGCGCCAACTGCTGCCGGCGCGCCTTGCGAATATGTGTTGCATGTGTGTGGTTCAAATTTCGAGCGCATTTTAATGCTGTGTGCAAGCTAAGCACAGCCTTGCCTGAACACCAACCCCAAGTCCAGGAAGTGCTGCATGCTCTGCCAAGCCCAGGAAGTGCTCCATGCTCTGCCAAGCCCAGGAAGTGCTCCATGCTCCGCATGCATACTGAGGGCAAGCTGGTCACTGCGCATTCCAGATACGCTGAATAATATAGAAAAGGCTCGGGTACATGGATCGCCTTCCCTCCTTAACAAAGGTAAAAAGCACAAATGTGACCACAGGTCTGCCCATGCCTGAAACTGCCCCACTTAACATGCCCATATACACACACACACTCACGTACACATCTTCCCTCCTTAACAAAGGTAAAAAGCACAAATGTGATCACAGGTCTGCCCATGCCTGAAACTGCCCCACTTAACATGCCCATACACACACACGCATGTACACATCTTTCCTCCTTAACAAAGGTAAAAAGCACAAATGTGATCACAGGTCTGCCCATGCCTGAAACTGCCCCACTTAACATGCCCATGCACAAACACTCACGTACACAGGCACACATGAACATCCACAGTTGCGCACACGTGCACACACACACACACTCACTCACGTACACAGGCACACATGAACATCCACGGTTGTGCACACAGGCACATACGTGCAGCGAGGCACGCGCACGAGCACGCACGGCTACACACACACGCACATCAACACACACATGTACATGCGACACATACCCCACCCCACCTCACCTCCCTGACCCCCTCGACCACAGCCAGCCCCCGCACCTGAGGGCGGCCTCTTCCCTGGCCAGCGCCCCGCGCAGCTCGCCCCGTGTCGCCTCGTTCCAAATCAGCCCCGCGTGGTAATGGTCCATCGCGAGCGCCCGCCACAGCGCGCCCCAGTTGCCACGCGGACCACCCCCGGACCCAGCCTCCCTCACACTGCCCCCCGCAGGCCCCAGCACACCGGAAGGGCCGCCAAGCGCACCAAGATGACCTGCGCTGCCAACGACATAGCCATCCACGATGGCCTGCCCAGCAGGCGCAGGCGCAGGAGGCCCCTGTGCAGCCCCCGCTGCAGCCCTTGGGAAGCCTGCGCTTGGGGCTGCGTGGCCGCTGCTGCTGCCGGATACGGCAGGAGCACCTGGAGGGACCACTGCCGCCATTCCAGCCGCCACGCCAGCAGGTGCAGCGCCGGCCCCGCCGGCCCAGGCCACCTGTTGCGCTTGCGAGGGGGCGGTGGCTGTCGATTGTAGGCCTGACGCAGCCCCAGCACCGTTGGCGGCAGCTCCCGGATGCCCCGCCTTAGCTTGAGGGCCTTGCTGGCTGCTGCTCAGTGGGGAGGCTGCCAGCGGGGAAGGTGGCAGGGAAGGACCGCCGCCCATGCCGGGCCCGCTGCCCGCATACCCTCCTGCAATCATGCGCGGGAGCTAGGCGTGAGGCAGATGGCAACAGGTTGGTGGCATGCCCATGAATGCTTAACTTACACGAGTGAGTGCCGACATCAGCGTTTGGCCTGCCGCCCGCACAGCATTTTAACCCTCCATGACGTCGGTTGCAAGTGCAGGCCATACGCCTAGGGAGGTTAGCCTGTTCTATTTATTGCATGCATGAACGCGTGCTTATGGCATTCCCTTTGATCCCAAATTGATTGGCATTATCATATTAAAAGGCTTATAATGAACAGCATGCTTGAGGTGGTATGCGTCATTTGAGGCTTGAGATGAACAGCATGCTTGAGGTGGTATGAGTTACTTGAAGCTTGAGATGACATGTGTGCAAGTATATGTGTGAGGCTTGATATGACATATGTGTGTGTGAGGCTTGAGATGTCGTTGCATGACAAGTGAAACAAGCAAATGGCTGCTGTGTACATGGCACGCCACCTTTCCCACCACACAAATGAAATCTGCACAGCACCATGACCTCAAACCCTTAATCAAAAAGGCACCTGCGAGCAAGATTGCCATTCACATGCACAAAATAAAACGCAAAAAAAACATGCGCATAACCACATGCAAACGCGCACACACACACACAAACACACACACACGTGCACACACACCTGCAGGTACATGGGCCGCTGGCCCCATCTGCTGCCCAGCTGGCCACAGCAACCCCCCTGTGGGCGCATTCCCAGCAGCCCCCGCACGTCCTCCTGCACTGACAGCAGCGCCCCCTCCCCCCTCCACCCCGCTGCTACCCTGCCCTGCGCTGGCAGGCGGTGCCTGTGGGGCGTTCAGGCAGCGGACGAGCCCAGGGGGGAACACGCGCTTAAGCAGCGCCAGCGCAGGCGCATACTGGTCTGCCCATGATGCCACCAGCTCACGGCTCAGCACAGCAGCAGCTGAAGGCTCTGGGGGGATGAGAGCTTGGGTCAAGCCCAGGGCGCCTGCAGGGGCAGCGGCGGCCGCGCCCCCGAGCAGCAGCGCATCCGAGGCGGACGCATTGAGCGCCACGGCGCGCGCGTCGGCGTCGTCCACAGCACGCAGCAGGTGGAACAGGAAGGCGCCTGTGGGGTTGTGTTGTGTGGGCGGGGACGGTGCTGATCGGGCTGGGTTGGGCTGGGGGTCAGGTACGGATGGCCGCACGTGGTAATTTGGGGCATGGGGTGGCGGTGCTTTGTGCTCTAAGGCGTGGAAGCGGTGGAGGAGGTCCGGTGAGGCTTAAGGTACAGAAAGGTCTTAGGTATGGCTGGCTGTGCATGGTGTCCGAGATCAGGTGGGGTATATGCTAGCTGTGTGTGGATTTGAGAACCGAGGAGTGGGGTCAAGCATATGTGTAGGACACGGGGTGACGCACAAGAGCAGAGAAGCGGCCAAAACTACCATGTGCATGAGCGATGTGCGTGCATGAGCAGTCCATGTGCATGAGCAATGCATGCGCATGAGCAATGCAAAAATGAGCGATGCATATGCATAACTGATGTTAGTGCCTGAGCGATGCATGTGCATGAGCAATGTAAGTGCCCAGGACCTTGTACGTCTGAGGGCACAACTGCAACTATTGCAGTGGCCCATTACACATACAAATCAAGCAGACCAGAAGTACCGGCCATGCCTCATGTTGTGTCAAGGGCGGCGCAGGGCAGAGGCAAAGGTGCACCGTCAGAGCGCACCAGGAACATAAGCCCCAGCAGATGGAGCAAATTAAATCCTTCCCATTGAAAATCACCGGGGCTTGAGAGTAGCATCGGGGGGCTCTGAGAGTAGCCCACCCTCGCAGTGCCAGAGCCCAGAAGCCGGAGCGATTCGCAGGAGCCCAGCTGCTGGAATGCTCAAGGCAGCAGCCCTCAAAGGACATCAACTCACATGATGGTACTTCGCATGGCAGCACCCAACACAATCCCACCTCACAAACAAGCTCTCCATACGGCAAGAGCCCCTTATAAAACAGCCCCCCACGCGGCAGCCCCTAGCATGGCAGTACCCAACATGATCACACCTCAGTGAGGTGACCTCACACAGTAGCAAAACCACCCCACACAGCCCACCAGCCCCTGAGAATCAGCACCCCACCCCACGCACCTTCCCGCAGGGCTGCGTGGCGCATGGGCGCCGCAGCAGATGCTCCACTGTCAGCGATCTCGCGCATCAGCAGGGACGCCCCCTCTGCGACACGGCCTGTGCAAGCACGCAAGCAACAGGGACAGCTTCAGTGAGAACTACGCGATGCTTTGAAGATGCCAGTGTAGAATCTCAACCCCAGTTCACCAATCAAGCGGGTGGTGCAAGTGCGCTTGCAGATGGTGCTATATTGATGCTTTGGACCCATTCAGGGTGGCAGACTTGCATGCTCACATATACACACGCACTGACACATACTATCACACACTTTCACACACACCTGCGCCTGCCTATGTGCAGTGCGGTGCTTATGGGCATCTGAGTGTGTGCACATGCGCACGCTCATTCTCATGCTTTATCAGGTAACAGATGCGCTCCGCCGTCCTGGTTCGCAGCCTTTTTGTAGCACTTCAAGCACGTGCACATTCAGCAAGCTTGCTTTGAATGGCATATTTTACCGAGGCCCTGACCAAAAATGCGAGGAACTGCAACCATTGCAGCAGCTGTCATGGGCAAGCTGTGCTGCTGGATCCAGGGGCAGCGTGGGCCACCTAAGGAATGGAAGGAGGCACTAGAGTGTTAGCGGCCGCAACCGTATGTTCGCCCCAGGAATCACGTTATGACCTCACAGTGACCACAAATTTTCACCCGACAACTATTAATAAGGTTAAAAACAGAGCCTTTCAGTTGAAATGCGAGCACTTTTGTTAACTGCAAGCACTCAAAAGATTTCCACATCAATAAGGAAGCCAGTCCCGCCTTATCCCGCAGAGCGCGGAGGGGATGCGCATGCGTACCTGCTGGGTGGTGAAACAGCGCAAAGAGGGGTTGCGCGTGCGTACCTGCTGGGTGGTGAAACAGCGCAAAGAGGGGCCGCCCCAGAGCAGCGGCCTCTGTGAGGAGCTCTTGCAGCAAGCGCGTGCTGGTAGTGGCACTGCAGGGCACGACTGCAATGGCAGCGGCGGCCTCCACCTACAGCCACAGCATGCGGTGCAGGCTTTGATTTTGGTGCTTGAAGTGCTGACAACAAAGCAGGGCAGTGAGGCGCAAGTGTGATGGTGCTCGTGGCTTCCACCCGCAGCCACAGAGTGCGATCCAGGTGTTGGGAGTTGTTGCTTGTGATGTCAGACAATCCAAGGGCAGAAAGACGCGAGTTTGATGGTCTTTGTGGCCTTCACATGCAGTCAAAGCGTGCGAAGCAAGCAAAAACATGTATGAAAAGGCTCACGCATGTCAGAAAAGCACTGCAAGCACACGCAGGGGTTAAGTTCATCCATCAGCTTGCAAGGGACTGCAGGACATAATGACAGAGATTCAGGAGGAAAGCACAGGGCACTGACACTCAGTGGGAGAATGTTAGTGGGCAGCTTCATCAATAAACACAGCATAAGAATCATTAGACACATGTGAAATGATGACTGGGCAGGTTCCTAGCAGGCATGAGGGAGGGGAGGAGGGCGCACGTCACCCCTCAAGGCTCACACGTCAACAAGCACGCACCACGGCCATGGATAGCAAGGGAGAGCACGGTACTGATGAAGCCCCAGTGGCTGCCCCACCAGGTGGCATACTGCCACCAGCAGCGGTGCCATCCACGGGCGCCCCCGCCACGTGTGCATCTGCCAGGCCCTCAGCGCCCGCCGCCGCGTTTGGGGCTGCCCGCTGCAGCGGGGACAAAAGCAGCTTGCACCTGTGCAGCAAAGGGGTTAGGCAGGCCGCAACAGCTGAGGATGGTTCACAAGCTGCAGATGTCCCTCTCCTGACTATCATTGCAGCTGCTTGCAAGCGTTTGGCTGAAATGCGCAGCAACTCGGCTTGCAGCAGCGCTGCAGTGGTGCCCCCTATAGTGGGAGGCAGGTACGGTATCATACAGATCACCACCATTCCTGACAGCAAGCAGATCTGAGCTGGGTGCTCTAAAGTAGCATGCATGAGCTCTAACACGCGTATGCACGTGAGCTCCATCGGGTCCATGCTCTGTTGCGGGCACATCCCATGCATATTTTCGGTGCGCTCTTGGGCGGCGGCAGCTTCCGTCTGAGGCCTCCACTCAGTACGGCATCAACCTGCACCGGGCACTCATTCCTCAGACGCCAGGCAGCGGCCCCTGGCACTGAGGACGCAGAGTGCACATCCTTGCTGCATCAGCCTGGCGCTGGCCTACCTTTCAGGCAGCAGCTTTTGGGTGAAGCACAGCGCCTTGGCAGCCTTGGACAGCGACAGCTCCTCGACTGACGGCTCCACGCAAGCGCCCGGCTCCGCGCCCGCAGCCTGCGCCATGCTGGTGGATGGGGGGCATGCCCTCCAGGGCACTGCAAGCAGCAGACATGACCCAATCCAGACGTGTTTACAAGACCTTTGTGCGGCTGCATCATGGCATGGCTAGGAGGCGCAGGGGCACGTGCTGGCTGGTGCATAGATGGATGTTCAAAGACTCTGTGTGCGAGAGCCTCTGAGGGCGGCACCCGTTTGTTCAAGCGCTGCAGCTGCCTGTGACGGCAATGCACAAGTATGGGTTTATCTCGCCCCACCAGGCGGGTGGCGATGCCAATTCTTGCCGGCTTGTTAGCATGGGCACAACGTGTGCGCACAATTGCCCCGTTTTGCTTCCCAAGCTGTGGCGTTATCCAGCACAGCTGTGATGCCCGACCACACAACTTGCAGCCACAGCTGCAGCAAAATCACAGGTGCTCGCACATTGCACGGGAAGCACTAAAACCACAATGACATGTCCCTTACCTCTGCACCCATTTGGAGGAAAAAGCTGCAATTTGCTTGCTGAAACAGACAAGGCCAGCGCCTGCTGCCTGCAGAGGCGTACCTGTGCCCCTGCGCGATGTGTGTGGTGACCACCACCTCAGGAACAGCTTGGCCACCTCCGCCGCAATGCCCTCATCCCCACAGGCGTACACCGCCCACAGCCGAGATCCCAGGTTTGGCAGGGCCAGCAGGGTGTCAATGCACTCCGGGGCGGCGCTGAGGCGTTGCAGGCACTGCAGCACCATGACCGTCTACACGCAGCATACACCGTGCAGGGCCGCATATTTCAGCATGTGCAGTCCTCAGGATCCTTTGCTTCAGGGATACTTTGCTGGAGGGATACTCTGCTGGAGGGATCCTTAGCTGGAGTGACCCTTTGCTGCATGGAGTCCTTTGCTGCACAGGAGCCTTTGCTGTATGGGGTCCTTTGCTGCATGTTTTGCATCTGTGCGAGCTCTATAGGATCCTTTGCCGCACAGGAGTCTTTGCTGTATGGGGTCCTTTGCTGCATGTTACGCGTCTATGCAAGCCCTATAGGAGCCTTTGCTGAACCAAAAGCGTCTTGAGCACTGAGACAAGATGCATGTAACAAACAAGACCACTGCCTGCGCGCACTGTGCGCGGTGGAGAGCTAGGTTCATTGCACCTCAACGCATCACCAAGCATCACCACACATATGCTCTTACAGGGATACATTGCACAGATACAGTGCTGAATGGCCAGCGAGCAAGCGGCACATCTCCTGCTGTGCTCACGCATCTCTTGCAGCAGCACCACAAACAATCGCAAAACACCAGTGCGTATGTTGCAGTGGCCTTCCTTGAAAGACAGCTTGTGTGTGTGTGTGCAGGTGTACCAACACACATTGTGTTTGATTACTGTACTCACCTGCTTCACTTCATCCGCAGGCAGGAAGTTGGGTGGCGGCAGCCCTTGCTGCAGCTCAACTGGTAGCAGGGCCACCAGAGACGAGGCTACCTGGGTTGTGCATGTAAAAAGCACGGGATGAGCTTGATCTGAGGCGCTCTGCTCCTCGCAAGCATGGAACACGGAGACTGCACAGTGGTTGTTTTCGAATTGGCAAGCACTGGGAAGTGATGTGCGCTGATGGCTCATGCCATGAGATCACCCAACTCGTAGTCAGGCCAAATTCCACGGTGCATGCACTGCCCGCAAATTCCGAGTTGCCTGCTGTGACTTGTGTTTGTGCACAATACAGGCCATCTGCAAAGCAAATGAGTACGCGGCACGCATGAAGAACGCAGACACAACCCAGCCATCTAGTCCTGGGTGTAATGGTGCTCCTGCCTGCACTCACACTGCATCAGGAAGTGCAAGCAAGGTGCAATTTTACCAACCCACAAGGATGCCACAGCCTGACGTGCACTCACCCCATCGTCAGGGATGCCACAGCCTGACGTGCACTCACCCCATCCTCAGGGATGCCACAGCCTGACGTGCACTCACCCCATCCTCAGGGATGCCACAGCCTGACGTGCACTCACCCCACCCACCTGTCCATCCAGGCGGGTGAAAAGAGGCACGCCACAGGGGCTCACGCATGCACAGAACTCGTACACAGCGTCCATCAGAAGGGCGACAGCCTCCTGCACAGCTGGGCTGTCGTGCGCTCCACGCCCTGTGGGGGCATGGGCAATGTCCCAGGCCGGTGGCAAAAGTCTTCCAGCACTTGGAAGGCAAGCATGCTCTTTGGCAAGCCGTCAGCAGTCAGCTGGTGAGCATTTGACAGCAAAATCTTAGGAAGGCCAACACAGCCAGGGTGTACAGGTTTTGCAGACATGCCTGCCCGTGTTCCTTGCCCTGATTGGGCAATTATGAGTGGCCTTGGATGGCCACAATCAGTCAAGAGTGGCCTTGGAAGGCTACAATCAATCAAAAGTGGCCTTGGAAGGCCACAATCAATCAAAAGTGGCCTTGGAAGGTCACAATCTATCAAGAGTGGCCTTGGATGGCCACAATCAATCGAGAGCGGCCTTGGAAGGCCACAGCCATAGGATCTTGGGCATGGAAAGGCGTGCACCGGGAAAGAATGCACAAGGGAAGAATCCAAAAGGAGACTACGTGGCAGTGCACTTGCAGCTCTACTGCCCCCTACAGCGATTGTCGCAGCTCTTGCAGTAGTATCCATTGCTGTTTGAACCATATGGGACACACAGGCATGCAAACACACACAGAATCGCACCAGCAGCAGCGTCCCCCTCGCCCTGCGCTTTTGCCGCAGCCCCTGCTGCAGGCCCAGCCAGTGACTCCGCCAGTGAGGACCGGGCTGGGCTGCCTTGCGCAGCTGCCTGCTGCCCATGCTGCTGTGTGTATCCTTCTGCTTGGGGCGCTGTACCTGGTAGAAACAAGCAGAGGCAACAAGGTGAAAACCCAAAAACCTCTCAAGACGAGCAATGAGGAAGCGGTCCTTCACACCTCAAACTTGGGCAGCGCCTGTTGCAGTGCGTAGGCACGGTACAAGCAATTGCAAAGGACTACGCAGCTGAAAATGATTGCAATGCTTGACAAAAAGCCTGATGTGGGTGGAAAAATTACCTCACATGCTTAAGAGCAAGTTACTCACCCAGTGATGGGGCAGAGATGGCCAGGGGTAAAGAGGGGGCCTGGGATGATTGCTCATGGCTTTGTGTGACCTGCATGAACAGAAGTGGGGCTTTGTGTGGCCTGTGCATGTGCAAGGAGCGGTAGTGCACCATATGAATTGGAGCACCAGAAACACATGCCCTGCTTGCCAGCTACAAGCAGCATGAAGCCAACGCACAGCAGGAAACATGCACCAGAGCACCAAGGTGGCCTTTGATATGGCTTAGGCATGCAGTTGCAGCTCAGACAGCGCCCTTGTGATTTTCTGTAATCCCTCTCACATGCACCGTGGCCTAGATTCTGCAGCTCCAGAATCTCTAGACCCTCTAATTTTGCCACAATCAACGCAATGACCACGCAGGTGGAGTGCCATATGCATCTTGGAGAGCATGCAGCTGATGAGCATGCAGCATGGGGTACTGTGAGCGCCATGGGATATGCAGCATGGGGTACTGTGAGAGCCATGGGATAAACAGCGCGGGGCGCCACACGCACCGTGCCATGGGATAAACAATAATAAGCCATAATGGGATAAACAATAATAAGCCATAATGGGATAAACAATAATAAGCCATAATGGGATAAACAATAATAAGCCATGGGATAAACAGCGTGGGGCGCCACACGCACCGTGAACAGCATACGGCTGGAGTGCATCAGCGTGGGATGCACCTCCTTTGCCCTCCCTGCCAGCTCCTCTTGCGCCCAGCGGTGCACCTCCACCTCTGACCCCCTCCCCATGGCCACGCCATCCCCGCGGCTCTTCAGCCCCGGTAACACAGCCACAGCGGTACCTTGCACATTCTGTGTTGCAAAGCACAGCCACAGCGGTACCTTTGCACAGCCACAGCAGTGCCTTGCACATTCGGTGTTGCAAAAGCAAGGGTAGGGTCAAGCTGAGGCAGAACATCCAGCAAGGCAGTGGTGACGTGTCAGCTATTACTGGATCCCTGACAGGGAGCGGCCCCCTCCCCAAAGGGATACGACACAATCCTTAGTCAATTGAAAAATGGGCAGGCTGGATGAGCCTATACGTGACTTCAGAAGGTACACATCTGGTTTTGGAACCATGTCATTGCTCCCTAGCATCAAGTTCGCCTCTGCAGCCTCAATTATGATCGGGGCGGCCAAATCCCATTTGAAGTCACATTCCCTGCTCTTCTGAGTCTAGCAAGGCAGACAAGATTCCAATCAAAGGTACAGCAACACCTGTGCAGCACCTAGCGGCAACAATCCCCTGCAAACACATCCCTACCTGCGCTGCATCCAGCAAAGCAGCAACGATCTCATCTCTTGCGGGTGAGGAGTATAAGGAGGCAGGGGCGCCGTCCAGCCACTCCACGCCCAGAAGCTTGGGATCCTGTACAATCAGAAGAGCATTCATTTCAAATCCTTGCACAGCTCTGCCGACATTGATTGGGGTCCAGCTTCAATACAAGCAAACAGCCACGGGTGCACCATGCTGCATGAGACAGCATGGAGCTGTGACCTCTGCAGGCTTTTCTGAAAAAGTTTCACAACATAGCTGGAAGGCACACCGACTCTTCCATACAGCCAATCCGGTGACCAAAGCCTGATGTAAAGAAAAGGCTCCAACCTCCATATCAGCCCCCAAATGCATAAGCTGGCAAGGGACGCCACATGTCCAATTTCATGTCACATTGAGCTCCCCAATGTGTGACCTTTTCCCATTCCCTGTGGGGATGACCCAAAGGCAGCAGCCCATCTGCAACCCCAGTGCCCCTAAATATGGCACGCACTATATCATGGGCAACGGCGGCAGCAGCCCTGAGCACCCGGTCCACATACCTCAACAAAGCGGGCCAGGGAGGCTACGGCTGTCAGCGGGCGCCGGCTCACCACCAAGTACGTGTGCGCATGCCGCTCGATGAGGGAGTGCTTTGTCAAGGCCAGGCGTCGCGGGACCTGCGAGAGCGTGAAAGAGGCATGACGACATTCCGCACTGGGTGGCATAATGGCCTGGGGCTGCGTGTTTGAGGCGCAGGCAAGGACACAACAACATAGTTAAGCGTGGACAAGTGGGTCATGGGTGGTGAGAGCACTGCCACTCAGGTGAAGGTGAAACTCGGACGGCAAGATGTAAGCATTTCCCTGGGGGGAGGTGGCAATGTGACAAAGGCATTTTCAAGGTCACGTACTGATGATGAATTGCTGCCTTTGGGAGTGAGATGCTTGCAAGGAGATGATGGTGAGACCCAGAACATGCTGCAAAAATTGAAGTACGAGGAAGGATGTCAGGCTAGATTGGAGGATGCAGTGGCAAAACGAAGTGGTCAAGAGCATAAGGCAGACGGGTGGGCCTAGTGCACCAGCCGCACCCAGCTCCTCTGCCTTGCATGTACCTCCTTCCTGGAATCAGTTCTTGATCTGTATCCAGCACGGGGTGTGCTGCAGGCCCTGCACCTGTTTTGGAGGGCTGTGTGGGCCAAGGAACACCGGCACCGGGTGCACTGGACGGGCGCTGAGGTGCGGGGCAACCAGCGTTGAGAAGGCAGGCTCGCTTTTGTGGCATGGCTTTGAGTGCTGCACCTGCCACTCTCCAGCAGCGGCCTCACGCAGGGCCGACGCAAGCTGCATGCCGCAGGAAGGAACGTGTGCGCTTACAGAAAAGGAGTAGGCATCAAGTGTGTGTGTATGTGTGTGTATGCGTGTGTTGACGTGAGTGTGTGTGTGTGTGCAAGTAACAAAAGGCAGATATACATTGCGCGACCAATGCTCACAACTTGAGCACCTTAGGAGATGCCCTGAGTGCTCAATTGCATAGATCAATTGCCCTTGCTCTGTAGCTTAGTTCAATTGCATTGGTTTTAAACCCTTCCTCTGAAGCCTAGCTCAATTGTAGCCCTTGCTCTTTAGCTTAGCAAAATCACATACATCTGGAGCCCTTGCTTTGTGACTTAGATCTGCAGGAACCCAGGGTGCGCCACAAGCACTCCACAAGAGTTCAACAGGTCCACAGGTCTGTGGCTCTCACTTTGTGGATTGACTTAAAAGGGACAAGGTGGCACCAGAGGAGCTTAAGGTAGATCCCAGGCCAAAAGCAACTTGGCAGGGACGTGTTGTGCACATGAGTGTGGCCACAGTGTGGAGCATATGCTTGGCAAACGAAAGTCAACGACCGAAAGCACATGACAAATGAAACACCTGACTTTTAAATGTGTGGATGAGTATGGCAAGAATAGGGCCCACAACCTCATGCTCAAGAACATGTATCAAGAGGCATAGAGGCGACGCTTTATGGGTGCACGCCATGCACCATGGGCGCACGCCATGCACCATGCACCATGCACCATGCACCATGCACCATGCACCATGCACCATGCACCATGGGTGCACGCCATGCACCATGGGCGCAACCCCAGCCTTGCCTGCTGCTCCGTTTGCTGTAGCGCGTTGAGGACTTCTGGGCCTGTGTGATGCTGCTGGGACGTGTCCACTGCATTGAGTGCGTGTTGGCATGTGCATGCGACGCACGAGCAATAAAAGGGGGGTGGCTGCTAAAGAGTGCATTGCACATGCACGCACGGGTGCAAGTGATGTATGAGGATTGAAGAGGCGGGTGTAGCCAACATGCATCTGCAGCATTGCATGCACACAAGCATGCCCACAGAAGCATGGATATCAAACATGCACCCACAGCATTGCATGCCAACAAGCATGCCCACAGAAGCACAAATGCGCATACACATTGGTGCAAAACTCCACCGCAAATAACTTGATATAAATTTTCCCGCCGCCCTGTGCACAAGCGCAGCGGAGGGGAGGCAGGGAGGTAGCTGCTCACTCCTCGGCTGTACCCCCAGCCCTGGGCAACTTATCATCCCTGTTTCGACCCAACACCCTGAGCCATGCACGGCCTAGTGAATTACAGCCTTATGATTTTATTATAGCCTTGTTAATCATAGGCAGAATGTCAACCCAAGATGGTACCTGTGCGTGCTTGCAACACATGCACTTGATTGTCATGCACACAGCGCAAGCCATCCCCAATTAGCAAACACCCCCTCAATGCAAAGCAATCTGCTTGCTAGCAAACCCAGCATGTGATAGAGCAAACCCAGCACGTGACGGAGCATGCCCAGCATGTGATGGAGCAAACCCAGCATGTGATGGAGGTGCTTTGTGCGCTTCAGCAAGAGGTGCAGGTCTGCTACAGCTGCACAGGGACACACAGGCCAAGCACACCTAAAAGGGATAGTCCCAGGCGCTGCGCTGCTGCTTTTTGCATGGCGGTGATGAGGACGCCCCTCATGCCGCATGCCAGGACCTGCATGCACACAGCAGCACAGGCTTAAGGCAGAGCTTTATGACAGGCCAGGAGCTGCATGCACAGCAGCACAGGCTGAAGGCAGAGCCTCATGACAGAGGCCAGGACAGAAATGCTCCAGCTTCAGAACACCCTCACGAGGTAGTGCTGCAAACTTGGCAGAGCCAGATGCGCAGGGAGCAAGCACCCAGTTGAAGTTCGGTTGCCTTGGATGTTCTGTAATGCAGCACAGACACAAGCCATTTTGCAATGCAGCACAGACACATGCCACTCTGCATTGCAGCGCAGTCACATGCCACTCTGCAATGCAGCGCAGACACATGCCATTCTGCAATGTAGCGCAGACACATGCCACAACCTATACGCTGACACATCGACACACCGGTGACAGCGTTCCAGGGCCATGCCCGGCTGCACATCATCCCCCGCCATGCCGCCACAAGCAACGCTTTTGAGCTCTATCCCTGGTAGAGCATGCTGGCCTGCCACAGGCTGCACCCACCCACAGCCAGCAAGCCTTCCTGATGCACAGCACCCAGAGCACAAATGCCAGGTAGTGCACAGGAGGCGGCATACCACCTGCAGTGCCCCAATGAGGAGCACGCCAATGGGAAGCCTGCTGCACTGCACACGCACCTTCGGCCTGCGCATCATGGGCCGGGCATCCACATAGAACACAGCGTCTTCCCTGGCGCCGGTGCCGCCACTGCTGCCGCTCCCAAAAAGGCCAGCAGGCAGTGCGCCGGGTGTGTTGGCGGCACCGCAGGCTAGCAGGGACAGCGCGGGCGCGCCAAGCGCAGCGTAGTCCACCCGCCAAATAAGGGCGCCTACGTGCATGCGCACACAAGGTGCAGTGGGAAACAGGGATGAGCTCCTCCTGAAATGAGCATGTCGACAAGGCTGGAGGGGAGGTGTGAGCGTACTGCACGGGTCCATCGACAAAGTCTAACCGCCACAGGGGGGCGCCAGTGCTTGTGCATCTAGTGAGAAGGGGCAGGGGGATGGGGCAGCTTGTTGCCTGGCAACAGATCAAGAGTTCAGAGGCCACAGGAGAGAGCCAGGGAGTACAGATCAAGAGTTCAGGCCACAGGAGAGAGCCAGGGATCAAGAGTCCAGGCCATAGGAGAGAGCCAGGGATCAAGAGTCCAGGCCACGGGAGAGAGCCAGGGAGTTCGAGTGGTGGGTGGTGAGGGTTGTGCAGAAAAGAAGTGCAAGGAATTGGGCCTGTCCAACCAAGAGGATCGAATGGAGTCTACCCAATAAAGGACAAGGAGTGGAGCCTGCAACACAATGGAAGAAGCCTACATAAAACAGCACGAATGATTGGTGTGCGTTGGTGTGGGCAACGACAAACATGGCGACAGGTGCGCACAAAAGATGCTGCAATTCAACATGCATAATGAAGGACAGCACGACTGATGTGGGCTGGTGCACATGGTTGAGTACCATGATAAATGTGTGTGGAAGGCGCTTCTGCTGCTTCGTGCATCTTTTCCCATGGTGAATGATGATAGGTGCCCAGAACAGGCAAGAAGTACAAAAGATTCAAAGCATCTGTTCAAAGCCTCTTGAAAACGTCAAACTTCAAAGAATCTACACACATGAGACAAGGGGCAACGTGCAAAGGAGCAAAGGCGGCCTATAGCAAGGAAACAGAGGGTGTGACGTCTGGGGCAGATTGTGAATTTGTGTTTGGCGCTGACCATTCATCACAACACGCGCCCAGCATTCCAGCCAGAATGCAAGAGCAGACGCACACGCATGCACACAAACGTACTTTCACACGCAGGCACGCATGTATACACACAAGTGCGCTTTTGCACACAGACATGCACACATACATGCTCATGTTGACACATAGAAATACGACTCCAATCAACTCCCTGCATGCACCGGGCGCACTGCGCCCAGAAACAAGCAAGTGTGACCACATGCGCTGCAGCGCCCATCACAAGACATCACGGCACTCCAGGCATACACACCCTAGACCTAAAGGTCTATGCGCTCAATCAGACCCAAAGGTCAATGCGCTTGTTACAACCCAGAGGCTTGGCAGGCCCACACACTGCACCCACCCCCGGCCCTTACCCACTGCACCCACTTGGCAGGCCCACACGCTGCACCCACCCCCGGCCCTTACCCACCATTTGTGACATCCCGGCACTCCAGGCACACCCCTGTTATGCGCAAATTCACCCGCTCCCACAACCCTTTGCTGTGGCGCCACCTGGCACCAGGCAGTTGCTCGGGAGTCCTGCAAATCCAGCAGCGGGCGTGTACTCAGTCCACGGGGGAAATGCGTAGTGCTGCAGTCCCCAACAGGAGAGCACCAGCTCCCAGTGTCTCCATCTGAGAAGCTCATGGGGCTGTGCTTGGCAGCATCAATTATTTGAGCTTCACCAGCAGCATCAGTCCTTTGAGTCACACCAGCGGCATAAATCCTTTGACGTGTTTAGGTGGAGCTGCAGCAGCAGTTTCTCTAAGGTCTCCAGTGCATAGCTGCTTCTACAGCGGGTTCGGCTCTGCTCCACTTCCATGCACGCTCCAGATGCCAGACCCCTTGGGCAAGCCGCGGCGACTCGCTCTTTGTATGTACAGGATCAGGGGGCCTCGAGGCAACTTTCTTCTAATGGAGGACCACTAGAGAGATCTTGGACAGACCACTAGAGAGACCACTAGACAGACCACTAGAGAGATCTTGGACAGACCTTCTAATGGAGGACCACTAGAGAGATCTTGGACAGACAGGCATGCCAGCCGCGCCTCCTAACCCTTGGCAGAGTATCACCACCACCGTCACACCCCCCCCCCTCACTCACTCACCCTAAAAGCTTGAACGCCAGCGGGCTTTTGTGGCATGCCGCGAGGGCGGCCACGCACTGGTAAAAGTCAGTGAGCAGCGCAGCACGCTGCACGCATGCCAGCTTCAGTGGGCTGAACTTGCGGGTCTTCTTGTCGGGGCGGCAAGTCAGCGTGAGCTCCTCTGGGCCAGGCCCAACTGTCAGACCATCTATGTCCGGGTCCTGGGGGGTCAAGGAAGCACATGCACATGCAGGTGTGAACGTGACCGCACGTGTGTGTTTGCATGTGTTGTGTGTGTGTGTGTGTGTGTGCATTTGGTCACCCGGGCCTGGGAACTGGGGGTTTGTGGGCACGCGAGCATGGGCAGGTGTGCGCAGGGGTGTGTGTCATATTGGCGTAGTGTGGTACATGGATCTTGGGATGAGGGAAGGGTTAGGTCTGGATATCTGTACTTCAAATTCGCCGCAAAGGCTTGCAAGCGCACTGTATTTGAGGGGAGAGAGGGCTGGCCCTCTGGTGTTAAATAAGGGCCTTTCCATGTCATGCTGGTGCCCTTGCAGTTGGTAAGACGTCCGTGATTGTGGACTTTGATCCACAGCATATGATTAGGCATGGGAATGGAGAAAATATGTAGAGCTGGCAGGGTTGGGCGGTGACACCAGAAGGCAAGCAATGAGAGCAGCGAAACATGTGCACTCCTTCAAACATGCAATTCACAGTACTGTCAAGTTCCCAATTATACTCATCAATTCCACAGACACCACTCGAAAAATATGTAAGCAAAGCCCAATCATCGCAGCCTCTTGGATCAACAGGACATGACATGATTGCAAAGCCCCGCCCCCCCGTTTCCGTTTTGAAATACTTAACTTTCCTAGATCCTGTCCTTAAGTGCTTGAACTTAAAGCACAAGCGGAAGGACAAGGATTTTTTTGTGCTTGAATGGCCAGTTGTATGTACAGCATGCACCAGTGCTTTGAAATTGCTCAAAACAATCAGTCCTAGAGGTTTTGCCACCGTATGCGCGTCCAGCACACGCATATCAAAATTACTACGCAATTTTGGACAACACACAAAATCATACCTCAGCAAAGCTGTAGCTGTTTGTGAGCTTGAACCCATTCGCAGGATCAAGTGTGTCCAACCTTCCATCTGCATAGATGGCACATACTCGGCTGTAGCTCCCCCTCCAGCTGTGCTTGACAACTACATACTGCCCAATCAGAGTATGAGGCTTGATGTGGCTCTTCTGCTGCCTCCCAAACAACTTGTCCATTATTCATTGCCAGTCGCAGAAACGAAACTTGGTTAGAAATTATTTAAGTATTAATAATTCTTTCCTTTTTGATGTCATCATTGTTTTTCAAGAGTCAATCTGGCTTGTGATGCTTGATGAGAGCCTTGGCACGATGGAATGACCAGTAGACGTCATGCCATGCTTCTTGGAGCCTTCACCGCAGCAGCTTGTGAGTGTTGTTGCGGCCGTTAGCTCAGTCAAGGCTGGCCAATGGACAAACCTTTTGACAAACCTGCACACACACCCACTTGTCCCCTGAACAGTTGCGCACACCGCGCTCATGCAAGCAGATACACACACGCATGCACACACACGCGCGCGACACACACACACACACACACACACACACGCACACGCACACATACCGTGCACATGCAAGCACAAACGCACATACGCATGCTTGTACATGTAAACACACACAACACACAAACGAGTAAACACAGGAGCGAATAGGTCATTTTATGTCATACTTCCGCACATGTGCAGACGCCATTGTCGCAATTGCAAGCAACTTCACCACCAAGTATGCGACAAGGCTGCTCCCTGGGGCCCCTGACGTGGTGCTGCTTGCCCAGCTGCTCGTCATGCTTGGTGCTGTGCGTGTGGCACGAATGATGGGCTGGGTGGAGCTTCAGCCTGTTACACTCAAGCGGTAGGTGCGCTTGAGGGCTTGCTAGGTGGCTTTTTATGGGCTGCTTGTCTGATAGCTTTCTAGCTGGCTTCCTTCCCTCTAACTCCCAGCAGAGGGCTTGCCGATGGGCTTCTTGCCCCTGGCAGGCAGCATGGCCTGCACTATCTATAACCTGCAGCAAGTGCTCTTCCACATGTTTTGTCATGCCTGAGCCTCTGCGAGAGCTGCAGCAACACATTTAGTCCTCGCATATTTCAGACATGCCTGCGTTCCTCTGCTTACCCAGCCAAGGCTGTCGGCCCTGTGTTACCTTGAGCTGAGGTGTCTCATCCATACAGCACACCGCTACAGCACACTGCTTGCATCCTTGGCTTTGATGCCCGGACTATGGGCCACTAGGTCAACTGCGGCAAGCTACCCGCAGGGCTTGGCTGGGGCTCTACCACTTGCTTCTACTCTCCCATCCTGCCCAGCTGCATGGCTCCCCCTGTGTTGAGGTTTGCCACCACCCACATCGTACAACCTTGGCCTCGGTTGCCAGGCACTGAGCTGACATCCCCCGCCTGCCCCTCAGGTGGACTGCTTTGGCCCCAATGTCCATCACTTATGGGGTTCATGCAGCCCTGGTCCTCAGGGCACTGGCAGCCTTGAACGTCCCTATGTGAGTCCCGCTCATTGTGGATGGCAGCCGTGCGGGTTAGCCACTGTCATGCCCGTGAGCAACTTTCTTCCATGTTCTGGTGTGGCTGCTGCCTTTTATGGCCAACGGCGAGGCTGTTCTGTGGCAGCCAATGCGTCTTCAATTTCTTTTGATCAACCCCTGGTTGTCTGTGGCAGCCAGCAAAGTAGATCCCTTAAGCCTGACATGTGCTGGAGTGTGGCTAGGCTGCTTCTGTTAGATAGGTTGAGCTCTCATAGGTATTTGACATGATTTGTGCCATGAGGACCTTCTCTGCGCTTGTGTAAGCCAAGTTGCACGTGCTCGGCTAGACACACCCAACTCAGTGAAGAGGAAATAGCTAAGAGGGCACAATCTTTTCCTCTGCAGGTACAACACTCTGAAGCGCACTACGCCAATGATGGTTTTGATATCGAAAGTAAGTGCTATGGGCCTACAGGTGCAGTGTGGTGAGTGCATTAAGCCAAACGTGTCTGGTAAAGTATCAAGAGTGTTTAGCTGAGCCTGTGCAAGCGTTTGAAAATCATGGATTGACAATCAGTAATCATTCACAATATGTACATTATTATTTTTTTACATTTCAGTTAAGAGCACTGTAAGAAGCATGGCAAAAGGATCAATCCAAAAGGATGGATAAACACATCAAAGCCACAATTATCCAATCCAGCATTCTCTCATCAGGTTGAGGCAAAATAGGACGTTTCTAGCTCAGGTACTACTCTGTCTTGCACAGTAAGGTGGCAGAGGTTTACCGTACAAGACTTTGCAGCGTCGAGTTAATAATGCGCACACACGCATACATAATTGGGTAAGAGACGCCATACTACTTGCTTTTCTCTTTCATTGCAAACAAAACGCACCTTTGTGCACACGCCCTTTGCATGCAGTGGGTCATCGATCGGCGTGCTCCAAACTTGCAGGTTGCAACCTCTGTGGTGGTTATTGTTGCTGGGTGTATTATAGCAGGTGCGTCCTCCAGCAGTTTTGGAGGTTATGAATGCGCAGCACTTCATGCATGACTCTGTGCCCAGTCTATGAGCTCTGCGCTCACCTGTGCTTAAGCCTGATGTATTTATTAGTTGTGCAGTGGATGTTCTGTTTCATCCAATGCGCCGCTGCGTTATCTCCAATTTTAAATACGTGCAGGAAAAGGTGACCTTGCGTTTGACCTGTATGCATACTCTGTGGCGCTTACATGTGCAGCTTTCCAGGTGCGAGCCTGGCCACATGGCACAGGATCACCTACCATACTTATGGCAATTGCAGCATCATAGTCACTTTAAAATCAGGTCCCTTTAAAATGCTTGCATCAGACTCACTTTCTGGATTGATGGAACTGAAGTACAAAACACTTGATAGATCACCTGCAAAGGCAAGCTTGGTAAGGAACAAGCTGTGGTGACATAATCACTGATTGACTCCAAGCGCCCTATTACGCATTAATAAAAACGCAGTTCAGTTTTAGAGGGGGCTATCTTGAAACCCCAATCAGGTATGGTTTTGGTATGTTCCCAGGGCATAGTTTCCCCGACCGGCTGTATTCAAGCCCAGCACTAAGTAGTAGACCTGTTCATAAGCATTCCGAAGCATTTGAGCTTGAAAACAGCCACAGACGGGGAGACTATGCCTGATCAGCCGTGGCATGAGTCCTACTTACTACAGCCAAATTTTCACACCAAATCACCCATCATGGCCCCAACAGTCGTTGGTTTCAACCCAAATTTCATCAGTGGTCTAGTTGTAGGACAAAACATAAGGGCTTGTAGCTTGCATCAGAAACAAGCACACCCGGACAATTGCTCAGATGCCCCTTCTGATATGATTTGTTCTAGGAAATCTTGTCACCCTTCTTTTATCTACCCTTTTCTTATCTACGTATTGGCATGCACTGAAGTTCTTCTGTATGCCTAGTGGCCTAGCTGTGCGTGGCGCATGACGTAACCAGCTGTACCTATCACACTAAACAACGAGGATATTGAAAAAGCACAGAATTGGACGGGATTCAGAGCTTGTTTGACACTTGTTTTTATAATATCCATGTCTTTGAGTGGTATTCCATGTTGCTAGAATCCTGAAACTGTAGATCCACATTTTTAGCTGTGTTGTTTGGCTACCATCTCTTTGCAAACTGGTAACATATTACTTTGCAATGCTGCATCAGGGCCACCAGTAATTCAACAGGACACATTTTTTTATCCTGCCATAGATATGAAACGTCTTGCTCGCATGTCGCCTCGCCAACCAAGAACCTCGATCAAACACCACTTTGCAAGACACCTGCATGCAGCTGCTCGAGCAAAAGAACATGCTGTTACCTGGCAGGCCGCTTGCATTAGACCGACTGCCACGCTGAAGCTTTGCAGGACGCCTGCATGCCACTGACAGAGCACCAGAACACCCTGTTGCTCTGCAGGCCGCCTACATCCTGCTGACTGAGTACCTGCCCGCCCCAAGCCACGAAACCGTCTCAACCCACTCAGCAGCACACAGTGGGATTGAGATGCAGGTCTTGGGCCCTCCTGGCCTGCTCGAGCACAGGCATGCCATGGGCCATGATCCAGGTAAGATGGGTAGCGGAGGGTCCAGCACGCACGCCCTAACTGTGTACACATCTGCTGGCTCGCCCAGAACACACATACACACACGATATGGGCCGGTAGTCCTGAAGGAGGCAGCAGCATGAAGTGATCCTCTCATGTCCCAAATTGGGTCAGCCACTGGAGCTATGTTTGGGATCGGCCCAACATGTAGTTTTTGGGGTGAATTGGGTGTGTGTCACTTGAGCATTCTGACAGGGGACGTTTTTAAGGTTGATGCCGCCCATATCTGTCTACTTATGGTCCATACTGCCCAAAGCAGACATCTGATTGAAGCTATCGTTGTCCATGTGGGTTTAATATTGTCTCAGGTTTAGCCGACAGTACTGGGGAGAA
>LFCJ01000625.1_pt1 | contig 22657 bp, 29 predicted proteins | sample 643141 | NCBI WGS metagenome assembly LFCJ01 (sample SAMN03766243, study PRJNA286221) | soda lake metagenome | biome: soda lake; feature: Kulunda steppe; material: water; isolation source: sample B1-Br-g2 brine of Lake Bitter-1 | place: Russia: Kulunda steppe | collected 2010-07
CGCGTGAGTTAAATCCGGATGCACGGATTGTTGCGGCGGCAACTGCTCGCCGCAATTTGGCCAAGCTTCGACGGGCAGGGGCTGACAAGGTATTGAGTCCGGCGTTGATTGGTGGTCGGTTGCTCGGACGGTCCGCCGTTGGTGATGATGAAGCATTTAGCGGTGACGATGGGATTTTCTAGGAGTCGGTTTCACGAGTGGTTGATACTGCCCGGACGTAACGTGGGTACTATCTTGACCTGTTGGAGTGTCTGTACGTCGAAGGTGTCGATACCGTGTATATCGGTGGCGTGACCGACGTGCTGGATACACACTGGTCAATCGAAATCAACGCCAAGACCCACAACTTCTGGGCGTTCAAGCAGTTCACCGAACGACTCGGCATCAGGATAGACTCACCTATCCGTGTGGATTCGACGGTCACGCTGACCTTACGGCGTTCGCAAGACGCGGCGCGTCTTGCGTGCCCACGAGAACCTTCGGTTCTCGGGACGTCAGAAACGTTCCTGAGACGGTTCATGATGGGGGGAGTTCATACTCCACCTCTTGCTGATGAGATTTTGTTCACGTCCGGTCTGCTGATTCAACGATGAGCTCGCCTTCAGCAATCGTCACTCGTGACCTGTGATATCGAAAGCTGACCGTTGTGACGTCATCCACGATCGTTTCGAGTGCATCGATATCGATTGCATCGTACAGGGGTGGCAGGTCCTCGGGTGTTTTGTTTTCATGTTTTGCTACTGCGGCCACAATCTGTGCTGTCAAAGTCATAGTCAGGAAATCTGAGTGATTGTCACTGCGTATTTACGCTGACATACCGGACAGGTGAGTGACGCGTTGACTGTCCCATCTCTGGCGAACGATCCCTCGATGAGTGTCTCGCACTCGCTACATTCGATTTTGCAGTTCATGGTCGTGGGTGTCGCTTGCCTCACCGTGGGAGCAGCCCAGAACAGTCGTCACATCTTTATCCCGACACAGCAAACCAACGCCTGCTCCCTTGCGGGAGAAGTCAGTCGGCAGGAGCGGGCTTCCAGGCAGGCCCCTGCCAACTGGCGCACCTTTTCGTGCGCAATCTGTCAGTTCGACCGAAAGATTAAATCTTTCAGTATTCGGTTGCTGGCTGAAATGGTCCATCCCGCTTTGTGTGACACCACCTGTTGGTGTCTCTCCGTGCTGTTCGCGCCCGCTCTCGCCGGCGGCTTGAGCACGGCAGTGTATGGTGGTCTCGTGTTTAGATTTAAATTCGTGGGCGGGGAGAGCTGGAGGCAACAGGAATTGCTTCTCATGCTGCTTGGAGTGCCTGGTAGCCTGTCCAGCCTTCACCACGGAGTATTTCACCGCAAGCGTGACAGAATTCCTCAATAGTACAGTCTCCGGAATCAAGTAACAGGTACAGTAGGAACGTCGGAGCAACTGCCTTCCCAGTTGTTCCATCTGCGTTATCGAACACTCGGTTGATTGACCGCCGTCCGTGTTTGTCCATCAGAATTGCAAATCGATAGGTGTCGATGTACTGTTCAATTTCGGTCTGTATCGATTTCTCGCCTGCATCTTCTCCATGTGGTCGCGGCACACACGTGACCACTGTGAACGAGTCGTTCTGGTCATCATCAAACGTTTCAAGTGCTTTCTTACTTCCATGATGAAGCCACCGCTCTCTCGTTCCTTCGGGTGCATGTTCGGACTGATTACGGACGTGTCGTCTGAGTTCTTGATAACAGACGTTGGTGGTTGTCAGGTTCAGTGTTTTCGTGAGACGAGTCCAAAGGCTCGTATTCGCTACGGCAATGAGGGCGTCAGTATCCACAATAACCGGATGGCGATTCTCATCACTTCCCATCGCTAGTCTTGGTAAACTCCAGTTGTATCAAGCTCTGACGCGTCTTTGAAGGCTTCCCGTTCGCGTTCGATCTCCTCGATTGCATCACCAAGAAGAACGTTTGCGACTTCTTCGGAGAGGTGGCCCTGTCTATAGCGCTGATGCAGTGTGATCTTTTCCTCATCCGACAGCGCTTCTCGAAGCTTCTCTCTCAGACCTTGTCGGGCCAACTCACTGATGTTGATCCCGCCGAGCCGCATCTAATCGACAATTTGTGTTGCTTCCTTCTCGGCCTCCCCCCGAAACTGAATTTTGTCGTTGTTTGTCGCCATCGATGACTGTGAGTTTGTTCCTCACAAAAATCATTTTTGAAAAGTCGCTCAGCTGGATAAATCGTACTCCGCCTCTCAGATGGCAGTATATTTCGTCAGTAGTTGTATTGGTGCAATCGGCTCCAGCACTATTTTGATTTAGGACCGAAAATACCAATAGCGGACCGTGTATCTGTACGGCTCCCACCACTGATGGATCGAAACGAGTTCGACGAGACGGCACCTGGTGAAATTGTCCCCACGACAACTCGAAACGGAACGTATTCGGCGTTCCAGCCTGATCCGCTTCCACCCACGATTAACACTGATACTACTGGACGTAAGCCTTTAAATCATCTCGCCACCCCGGGGTGGCGAGTATGTTTACGAAGTTACGTCCGGCAGTATGAGCAACTTATGCGGCTGTTCGAAGAGCCATGTCTCGATGTGAACACAGCAGCCACCGGCTTGGCTGTCGAATACAGCACAGCCAATCGGTTGGTCGGGCACCTTGAAGATGACGGAATTCTCGAAGAGCTCACCGGGAAAGCGCGGAATCGATTCTATCGAGCAAGCGAGATCTTCGAGATCATCAACAAGCCGATTGGCCAGCTCTGAAGAACAGTCCAGCTGAGGCCGAAACGATATCCGTACTTCTCTCTCGCTCTAGAACATAGGAACTTCGACATGACAGAGAGACGAGCGCATACCTCCCCGTCTTTGTAACTGGCGGGAGATGCCGTCGGTCGACCGTCAGTAGTAATCGGTGACTCTCCGAACCTGTCTGTGATGAAGGTTTCCGTCGTCGTGTGTACGTACGCTGATGAGCGATTTCCAGATTTTTGTGAGGCGGTTGAGAGTGTGCTCGGGCAAACCTATGATTCGGTCGAGGCGGTGCTTGTTATTGATGGAAACCAGTCGGTTTTTGGGAGGGTGTGTGAGGAGTTCGGTGAGCGTGAGGAGGTGGTGATTCACTGTAACGAAGAGAATCAGGGAGTGTCGGCCAGTCGGACGCGGGGTGCAGAGCTGGCCAGTGGGGACGTGGTTGCGTTCATCGCCGCGAACCGACCGCGACTACGAGCGCAAACTCACTGGCGAAGACGAAGCCCATCTTATTGCACTCGCCTGTAGCGATCCACCAGATGGACGGCACCACTGGACACTGCGTCTCCTCGCCGACGAACTCGCCGAGGGGCCCTGTCACGCCATCTTCCATGCAGGCTGCAGTCGAAGCGGTACAACGGGCGTCACCTATCGACTCGATGAGTGTTGTGTCGATTGGATACACAATCCGGTGGCCGCGCTCGTCCTAACAGACAAATATCAGCGATATCCGGCTGGTGAAGACCGTGTCGAGCGACACCGTCGCAGATCAACCACAGCAGTCGCAGCCCGGGCGTCTCTCGGCTGCCGCGAGTACGATGCTACCCAACGTACTTGATAGCGAGTTCCGGGAGATTGTATTCAGCTGGCGAAAATGCAGCGAAATCGGCATCGTTGGTGACGATCGTCGGCTCTCGGTCACGATGTTCGAATGCCAAGACAAGAATTGGGACATCTTTCGGCTGGATGCCCGTAATCCGAGCTATCAGTTGAGTATGAACATTTGCCCGTCGTTGGCCAAGTAGCGAATCGGCAAAGTCACGACTCGAAGGAGCTTCTATCAGCCCAGTCATTCGAGTGAGACGTGTCAGAAAGAGTGTCTTCAGCTCGTCTCGCTCCCTGGGTGTTAATCCGGCCGTTCGGTCGAACGCATTGAGTGCCTCCTGTACCATATAGGCGCTAATTGCCGACTCCATCTCTCCCTGTTCGATGTCGTCAAGCAGGATTTCCGCTTGCTCATTCGTCCCAAGCATCCCAAAAACCCAGAGATTCGTATCGAGGATTTTCACGTGTGGTCGGTGTAGTCGTCAATTGTTTTTTCACGAGCGGTTACGACTGCATCTGTGACATCGTCGTCGTCGATACACTGACGAAGTTCGTCAAGTCGAGTGTGCAGTTCGTCGTCACTCATCGGTTTTTGCTCGGCGCGAGCCAGTAGCTGCTCAACGCGAAGCGCTGCAATCGCCGGCTCATTGTTCAAGTCAATCAGGTGGCGACGGACTGATTCCTTGATGAACTCGCTTTTGTTCGTATAGACGCCCGTTTCCTCCAGGAATTGCTCAAGTTCCCGATCGAGTTCTTTCGGAAATTTGACGCTGACGTTTGCGTATTTCATGGTAATACTATCGTAGCACAATTAAATAAAGGTGTGCCTCCACTGTTTATGGGATGAGATGTGGCCAGTCGACCAGAGGCCTGCTGTGCCGTCTGCGCCTGAGGCCGCTGTTGAAACTGAGGATAAAACTGTCGACACGAACGCTGCTTCGGAGAATGAAACCGAGTCATCAGCTGTCGAAGAGTCGGCTATCGTTGAATCGAGTGATGCAAAGGTTGCCTCGTGGGGGGTCATAACTGGCGGGAGATGCCGTCGGTCGACCGTCAGTATTAATCGGTGACTCTCCGAACCTGTCGGTGATGAAGGTGAATGTCTCGGTGTCTAACGACAGAGCATTCAAGCGTTAACCAGAAGCGAGGAAAATCGAGCTGTTACTCTGATTTTCAACCGTGTAAGCTGTGTATACATCGAAGGTAAAGAACCACAAACTTCTCATAGCAATGTAGTTACTCTATAGGTAAATGCACATACTCATCACCGGTGGTGGTGGTTTTATTGGCTCACATCTCGTCGATTACATTCTTGCAAACACGGACTTTCAGGTTCGAGTTCTCGACGATTTCTCGACGGGTGACCAGTCCAATCTCGCTCACATCGAATCCGACAGACTCGAAGTGAGAGATGGTGATATCCGTGACGCTGAAACAGTTCACGAGGTAGGTGAACATGCAGAAGCGATCTATCACCTGGCAGCAGCTGTCGGTGTTCGTAAAATCGTGAATCACCCACTCGACTCGCTTCAGACCAACCTTCAGGGAACTGAGAACATCCTCAAGCTGGCTGCAGACGAGAACATACCGACGTTTATAGCGTCATCGTCGGAAGTATACGGGAAAAACGAAAACGTTCCGTTTGCTGAAGATGACGACAGAGTTCTCGGACCAACGACGATTCCGCGATGGGGATACGCATCAACGAAAGCTGTTGATGAATTTCTTGCACTGGCTTACCACGACGAGCGTGACTTACCGGTTGTCGTCGGCCGGTATTTCAACATTGTTGGACCACGGCAGACCGGCGAGTATGGAATGGTCGTTCCGCGCTTTGTCGAACAGGCACTCGACGGAGAGCCACTGACGGTCTATGGTGATGGGACACAGAAACGGTGTTTCACGCACGTCACTGACGCCGTTGAGGTGACTTACGAGCTACTCACTCACGCAGAAACGAACGGCGATGTGTACAATATCGGTTCGCCAACGCCAACGACGATTAACAATCTCGCCGAGACTGTACTGGATGAGACAGGTTCGAATTCGACTATCTCACACATTCCCTTCGAGGAAGTGTACGGTGAGGATTTCGAAGAGCCTGACGAGCGTGAACCGGACGTCTCGAAACTCGAAACTGTCCTTGGCTGGACGCCTGAGACTGACCTGAACCGAATCATTGCCGACGTGGTGGCCGAACGGCGGGACGGGAGGAAGAGATGAACGGAGTACAGGAATCACTCGCGACACGCCTCCTCCGTGGTGAAGAACCAATTGGGGTTATCGGACTGGGATACGTGGGCCTCCCACTTGCACTTGCCTTCACCGAGGCTGGCTACGCTGTCAAAGGATTCGACATCGACCATCACCGTGTCGAACGCCTTCAAAACAAGGAGAGCTATGTCGACGACGTCAGCGATGAACGCGTCGGCGAAGCAATCGAACACGGGTTCATGCCGTCTGCTGACCCAAAAATCGTCTCTAACTGTGGGGCTTATATCATCGCAGTTCCAACGGGGATGAACAACGGCGAGCCAGATATGAGTGCGGTCGAGGCAGCCGCCGAGACGATTTCTGAGCAGGCCGGTGACAAAGAATCTCTCGTTGTCGTCTCCAGCACGGTTTACCCGGGAGCAACAGCAGAAGTGGTCGGCCCGATAGTCAACGACGGACGAGAGACCCGGATGCACCTGGCGATGGTACCGGAACGAATCAATCCTGGTGGTGAATACGAGTTCGAGGAGATACCACTCGTCGTCGGGGCAAACAACGAGTCCGCGCGGAAGGCAGCAACGGCACTGTTCGACCAGCTCGTCACCGAAACACACCCAGTCAATTCGACGGACACGGCAGAGCTTACCAAAACCCTGGAGAACGCCTACCGGATGATAAACATCGCACTGGTGAATGAACTGGTCACGTTAACTGAAGGACTCGATGCGGACCTGTGGGAGGCAATCGATGCAGCATCAACCAAGCCTTTCGGCTTTCAGGCGTTTCGACCTGGACCGGGTGTTGGTGGACACTGTATTCCCGTCGACCCGCAGTTTCTCACGTGGCGAGCTACCGACATTGGGACGGACGTCTCGTTCATCGACGATGCTCACGAGGTAAACGAGCGAATGCCCGCACTCGTCGTCAATCGACTTGAGTTGCTGCTCAGTGCTCGTGGTGTAGACATTGCAGATTCTTCGATAATTGTTCTCGGACTCGCCTACAAGCCTAACGTGGGTGACACGCGAAATTCACCTGCACTTCGTGTTCTCGAATTACTGCCTGAGTCAGCAGACGTGACGCCAGTCGACCCGCATACAGACCCAGTGGAGAGTTCGAGCGGCAGTGTGAGGACGATACAAGAGGCAAACGTCGAAGAAGCAGACGTTGTGTTGTTGCTGGTCGACCACGACGCATTCGACTTACACGACGTAGGTGACCGAGCTAAATTCGTCTTCGATACGCGAAACGCGATGCCCGAAGAGACGAATGCTGACGTCGTGACGCTCGGTGAAACCAGTGATTTCGTGTTCGAGCAAGCGTTCCCCGAGAAGACGCCTGCAGACTTGTTCGAAGAAGAGGGCTTGTCCGGGACAGCCGAGTTATCGCAGGTGGACCAGATTTCCGATGTGGATGACAATTCTGAACTCGAACGTCGATGACCGGACGGTCGAACAGCAAGCAAGGTGAACATCGAAAGAAGCACAATCGGGACATTGAGCCCTGAAAGCAGTACATCCGAGACCATGATATTGTGATGAAAACGCTTATTCACGAGCCTCAGCAGATATCAATCAATGAAGGTCTCCGTCGTCGTTGCCACTTACTCGATGGACAGATTCGAGGACTTCTGTGAAGCGGTCGAAAGTGTCCTCACCCAGACTCACTCACCACTCGAAGTTATTCTCGTCATCGATGGGAACGAGCCGGTCTACGAGCGGACGCTAGAGGAGTTCGGTGAACTGGATGCTGTCAGAATCTACTGTAATGACGACAATCGAGGGGTTTCCTACAGCCGGACACGCGGGGCGAAACTCGCGTCTGGTGACGTCGTTGCATTCATCGATGACGATGCAATCGCAGAACCCGATTGGATTGAAGAACTGGTGTCGGTTTACGAACAGTCGGATGCGATTGCGGTTGGTGGCAAAATGACTCCCGAGTGGGTCGCCGGAAAGCCATGGTTTCTCCCACCGGAGTTTTACTGGCTGGTCGGCGTTACACAGCCAGGATTTGCTGCGCCCGGAGAAGAGGTCAGGAATACCTACGGTTCGAATCTCTCGTTTCGTACGGAGGTATTCCAAGCCATTGATGGGTTTAACACCGATATCGGGCCAAAAGGTGGGCGTGTTCTCCAGGGTGAAGAGCCCGAGTTCTGTGAGCGGATGCGTGCGGAGTTCGGCCAGGGTGTTATCTACAACCCTGGTGCTCGGGTACGACACAAAGTATTCGAGTATCGAACCGACCCCTGGTGGTTACTGGTACGGTCCTTCTGGCAAGGCTACTCGAAGCGCGTGATGTCTATGGTCATCGACGACAGTGGCGAGAACGAAAGCGCGTTTTTGAATCGGCTGTTTACTCATTCGATTCCTGGGCGCGTCAGAGAGGTGTATCGGGAGCGGTCGGTGAAACCGCTCGGCCAGCTCGTCTTTTTGGTACTTTTTACCGTTGCTGTCGGACTGGGTTATCTGTATGGATTCGTGCGTCATTCGGTTGGAGAATGACTCATATGCGGTCAGAAGGGAGCAAGCTATTGTATGCACAAAAATTACGTCGACATCATTTTCTCAACTATTGACAGTGCAAAGTAAAATCTAATTATGATGACGTTATTTGAAATTGGTAGTGTATTCTTCATTAGATTGAAATCCCCCGCTTCTATTGAAGCGCATATTTAAGAATTTTATTTTCACATTAAGATATCGCCTCATAGTCCATCGAGCAGCTTTCGTCGGTGCTTCTCCACCAAGAGCAAGCAGTGATAACAGTATCACTTTGATGCTGATCCCTCCGCAATCTATCGCATTTCGGCATTCTTCTAACGCTTGCTGGAAGTGACCGTACCGTAAATAACGAACAGCGAGATCACGATGGAAGGCTTCTTGATCGGATTGTTCGAGCAAGTCGTAGTATCGGGTTATCCCTTTTTTTGTTAGCTCATGCTTCAATTCATTATCAATCTTACCAGTTGCGAGATGACGAGCAAACATCGTGTACAAAGCAGATTCATCTTTTCGCGAGAAGTACACACCTTCGTCGTGAATCCGATGTCTGTAAAGTGGCTCTGAAATATTCGCCACTTCGTGATGTTTTGAGAGACGAAGCCACAGATCGTAATCCTGTCCGTAGCGAAAAAATTCGTCATAGGCTCCGAGACTCTCAAGGACGGATCGACGAGCTAGTATTGAGCCATGTACGAGATGGCTTTTTTCGAGAAAGTCTTCGAATGTGGGATTACAATAGCCAATTCGCTTGTCGACCACGTTGTCATCACCATCTATCAAGTATGTCCCAGTTCCAACGAGAGCGACTTCTTCATTTTGTTCAAGGAAGGACACTTGTCTTTCGAATCTCCGTGGTTCAGAAATATCATCCGCATCCTGTCGAGCGATGTATTTTCCCGTTGCTCGGTCCAGTGCTCGATTGAGTGAGACAGTCAACCCCTGATTGATGTCGTTCCGGATGAGTTGAATACGGTCGTCATCATAAGATTCGACAATTTTTGGAGATTGGTCAGTAGAGTTATCATCAACAATCAAAAACTCGAAGTCTTCAAACGTCTGCCCGAGGATACTATCGATTGCCTTCGTAAGATGTGCTTCCTCGTTGTAGACGCCCATGAGGACGCTGATCGCCGGTTCCTTTTCGGGATTGCATTCAACGTTCATTAGTGACTTGTTGTTTTCTACTTGGCCCTATCAGCTAATACTATCGGCTGAAAGTTCGTGAGTAGTCGCCAGTTTCATCGGTCTTTCAAACGGTGTCGGTTGTATGGCGAATCTGAAGAACATCCCTGCTGATCATCTCCGCGACGTACTGTCTCAAGTTAACGATGGCGACGCAACTATCAGAGTCGTCGCAATACTCCTGTTTGTCGAAGTTGACGAGTTCTCCCAAAATCGCGTTGCAGAGATGCTCGGATTCTCCGGTGGATGGTCCTCGAACTGTTTAGACGACTCGAACGGCTCGCCGTGGGTGTAGAGGAACTCACGAACAGCAGTCTTACGAGACGGGGCCGAGTCTTCACTCGTGTCGGATCTGGTAGTAGACATACCTTTGATCCGGCTTCTAGTCTAGTTAAAATGACTATTTCAGACGCTAGTGACCACCTCGCGATAGCTCGGAACTAATTTCGAAATCGTGCAACGGGCTATACGACGCAAAGAACGTTGTGCCAGCCGATAGAAACGTCGTGCGGCTTGGAACAGGTCGAGAATTAACTGATGACCAACTTGTATCTTCTCATAGGCACACGTGATTAACTCATTCATCGAAGTGATTATCGAAGACCGAAAGTAAATCTGGATGTTCAATCCCCATAATAGGTTCACGATTGAGTTCTTGTGAGACGTATATTTCTACCTCTTCTATCGCATCTTTGCGGCTCGTTGCCGTGCATTCTGTCTCGAGAAAATTAGCGATCTCGTTCCGAAGGTTCTGCCATTTTTGATGGCGGACGACCACTCTGACAGGTATTTTCTGGATGTCGAGTAGCTTCGCGATACATAACCGATGTCGTCCCTCGTTAAGTAACGGCTCTCCGTCTCGAGCTATATCGACCGAGATTTCGTGACGTGCAAGTGTAGTCTCATCCTCGGAGAGTAAGCCCCGCCCTCCATCACCGAGATAGTCACCGAGTTGATTCTCCTTTCTCAACTCCTTCTGTGTCTTATACCCTTCAGTTTTCATCGCTTCGTATAGCCGATCGAGTTCTTCACATTTTCTGTCCAGACCCTCCTTCGTCACGTACTTCGATCTAATTCGTTCATCACCGGAGAGTTTTTCTACCTTTTTACGATAAAAGTCAGTTTCTTCCCATGGAACACCGTTTTGGAAGTGTTCCCTGAACGATCTGTACCGGTATCCTTCTTTGATCTTATTCGTTACTTGATCCCACGCACCGTCTTTTACTTTTCCAGTATCCTTCAAAAAGTGAAATCCCCCTCCGGATTGTGCTGTCACAAGTTCAGGATCAATTCGGATGAGCATATATGGGTTTAGACTGGCCGAATTGTGGTCATTATATATGTTTATAGATGAATAACCTTTGAAAAGAATTTGTTCGTACGTGTTCCATATTCGGTCAATCGGCGGTTCGAATTGTGGATACCGATCGACGAGATATCGCAACGACAAGCGGACTGTTTTAATTGATTTTGTCAATAGATTCATAGTCAATCTATTCGATACGGAAATTGACCCTCTTTCGGGAGTCTTCGGTACTGTTATGATGATAGTGGGGTTTGTCAGTGATATGGTTGTCGAGTTATTAGACAACATGTGGAAAGAACATGACGACGTATTCGTTACTGGGGATCTTTTTCGGAACGACGGGCTATATCCCGTAGAGAAATTTGCAAAGGACGTACGGCATACGGAAAACCTACCAGAACTATTGCATGGTCTCAATGGGTTCTTTGCAATTATTGTATTCGAGAACGGTTTAGCGCACCTCTGTGCCGACCACGTACGAAGTATCCCGCTATTTTATTCAACCGATGAAGACCTTCTCATCGGCGATAATTTTCGTCGTCTCAAAGAGCAAATTGGTGGATCTCTTGATCCGGATCGAATCCAAACAAAAGAATACCTAGCTACAGGTCTCGTTTCGGGCCATGAAACTCTTTATCCCGGTATTAAACAAGTTCAAGCAGGCGAACTTGTCACAATAGATCTTGATGATGGTAAAGTGGATAATCGAACTCGTTACCGACGATATCGTGATGAGCCATCAGAGATCCACTCGAAATCGGCGTTATTCGACCAGCTCGAAGCTGCGCTTTCGAATTCCTTTCAAAGACTAATTAAGTTCGCTGACGGAGATCCGATCATCATCCCCCTAAGTGCTGGATATGACTCCCGTCTGATTGCACTAATGCTAAAAAAACTCGGTTATGAAGAAGTGTACGCATTTCACTCGGTTCATTCGGAAACCAATCGCAAAATCACGCAATCTGTGGCAGATGATCTCGATATTCCACTCGTCCTGTTCCAAACTGATCATAATGACTTAGCTACAGTGTACTCTTCGTCTAGATGGGCCGAAATTGAAGAGTCTGTCAGTGGATATGGTGCTATTCCACCACGACCAGGCAATCTTAGTATCTCAAAGAAGCTCAAAGAGAGTGAAAAACTCCCTGATCATGGCGTTGTAACCAAGGGACACCATGCAGCCACAGCATGTCTTGCAACGTCCGGTATCCTGGACTGCAATAGTATTTCAACCCGAAACGTCGTTGAACAGCTCTGGTTAGATAATTTTGATATGTGTCAGTGGAGTCGGCGTAAGTACGGTGATGTTTTTGAGGAAATAGTACTGGATCGCACCATTGGCGACGATATCTCTTCAGTGTCCGATGCAATCCGTGTTCGAGAATTGTGGTACTGGCAAGAGCGCAGTCCAAAACGACTGATCGCACATCCCAAAGAATACACTTGCTTTGGATATCGGCGTTGGCTTCCCCTGTGGGATCGAGAATACATGACCGTCTGGAATTACGTTCCCGACGAATATCGCGTCGATAAACGGTTGCACAAGGAATATATACAACAGTTATCTATAGAATTATGTGGTCGATGGGTCGAACCGAACAAAGAAACTGGAACAAGTGAGCTAGTCCTTTCCAAACTGGAATCAGCTATTAGAGATACATCAGTAGAGCGGCTAATTCGATTGAGTCATCGGAGGATACAATCACTAAAACGAAGTCTCGATCCCGAATCGGTCTACAGGAATACCCCTCAGCTCGCATTCGTACCTGAAGACGTTTTCTGTCAGACGTATCGCGGCCACGAACGATATCACTACTATATGGCACTGAATCGTATGGATCAACTCCCAGAATCTGGTAGTGAACTCGACACCGATGGTGTACTCAGGAGAAGCCTGACAGATCCACTCTCCATTTCGGAATCTGTTGGATCCGATGAACCCTATTGACGATAAGAACAGGTGAGCCGATTTGTGACTCTCATTTTCCAGTTTAGATACCGTCTTAGAGTCCACCGAACAACCTTCGTCGGTGTGTCTCCACCAATTGCAAGCAGTGACAACAACACCGTTTTCGCGCTGATTCCGCCACAGTCTGTCGCCTTCTTACACTCTTCTAGAGCCTGCTCGAGATGACCGTATCGTAAGTAACGGACGGCGAGATCCTGGTGAAACGCTTCTCGCTGAGATTGGTCAAGTAAGTCGTAGTACCGCCCGATTCCAGATTCCGCTAATTCGTTTTTCATCTCACGAGTGGTTTTACCAGTTACGAGATGCCGAGCAAACATCGTATACAAGGCAGATTCGTCCTTCCGAGAGAAGTACACACCCTCGTCGTGGATCCGATGTCGGTAAAGAGGATCAGGAATGTTCGCTACCTCGTAACGTTTCGAGAGTCGAAGCCACAGATCGTAATCCTGCCCGTAGCGAAAGAACTCGTCGTACCCTCCGAGTTCTTCAAGCACGGATCGACGGGCGAGTATCGAGCCGTGGACGAGGTGGCTTTTCTCGAGAAAATCCTCGAACTTCGGATTGCAGTAACCAATACGTTTGTCGACAACGTTCCCATCTCCATCGATCAGGTACGCACCAGTTCCAACGAGAGCGACGTCATCATGGCACTCGAGAAACGACACCTGCCTCTCGAATCTATGAGGTTCGGAGACATCGTCCGCATCCTGTCGGGCGATGTACTTTCCAGTCGCCTGGTCCAGCGCTCGATTAAGTGAAACGGTCAGCCCCTGATTGGTTTCGTTCCGGATCAGCTTAATGCGGTCATCGTCGTAGGAGTCGACGATCTCGGAAGATCGGTCGATCGAATCGTCGTCGACGATCAAGAACTCGAAATCCTCGAACGTCTGGGCGAGGATACTTTCGATCGCTTCTTCGAGAAACTCCTCCTCGTTGTAGACGCCCATGAGAACGCTGATCGTCGGATCGCCCAACTTTTTTTCTTTATCACCCATAGATTATCTATCTGGTAAGAGGACATCGAGGTATTGCTCAGCGATCTCTTCAACCGAAAAGTCGTTTGCTCGTTTTTGAAGGGTTTCTGAATCAATTGGATCATCAAGAGTTTCTTTGATAGAATCGGCTAACGCAACGTGATCGCCAATAGGAACTAATGGTCCATATTTTCCGTCACAAAGAATTTCTGATGGGCCGCTTGGACAATCGGTTGATACAACAGGAGTTCCGCAAGCCATTGCTTCTACGAGAACGTTTCCGAACCCTTCCCATTCCGATGACAGAACAAATACGTCAGCCCGCGCCATGTACGAAAACGGATTATCGACAAAGCCCGGAAAGGAAACATAGTCTTGGATACCAAGATCTCTTGTAAGAGCTTCCAACTCGTTCCGCTTGTCCCCTTCTCCGAGAATAGTAAGTCGTGCAGGCCGCCTATTCTGAATCCGGGCGAAGGCTCGGAGTAGAGTCGGGAAGTCTTTCTGCCTACTCAAGCTTCCAACGGCTAAGAGTGTTGCAAATTCATCTTCATCTTCTTCAAACCAAGGGTGGTCGGGTGATTCTTCAGCCCGATCAGGAATCGAATGGTCAAAAGCAGGATTATAAATAGTAGTCATCTTCTGTCGATTAACGGAAGCTGTTTCCACGAGATCGTCCCCGACACCCTCCGAAATGGGAACGACCGCGTCTGCCCATCGATACGTGCATCGTGCCATCAATGGCAACGCTCGAATTTTTGTATTCTCTGACTTCTCTACAATGCTCGATAAATGATTTCGTTCACTGGCAACCATTCGAGTGTCCACTCCAGCCGTCCGATGAGCGAGTAGTGCTACCACGTTCGCTCGTGTCAGCGCCGACAACAGCGCATCTGGTTGTGTTAGTTTGATATAGTTGCGTAGTGGTCGATATGCCCCCATCGCGGCATAGCCTGGATAACGAGAGGCATCAAGGTCAACGATATTCACATTTTCATTCACTTCAGAACAGTATGGTCCCTTAAATCGAGAGAGCACAAGATCAGTCGAAATATCTTGGGAAGCGAATTCATTTGCCAAATGGACCATCATACGTTCAGCACCACCGCCACGGAGATCGGGTATATGTATCGCAACAGTTGAGCGAGTCATGGTAAACAGGATATTGATAGAGAGTAGTAGTAAATGCAAGAACTTACTGGTATTCACGTGGTATCAAATTGTATCACCGAACTAATAGAGCAACTATGATTGAAAATCTGCCGTATAAAGTTCATGGTTTTTTGACCAGATCATATATAGACCTGTATACTAGATATGTGAATTATAAGAATAGCGCACCAATAGATCCCTATCGATTATATGAAATTTCTCCTGATAGGATTACCCATGAAGTTCAATCCCAGTTTTGGTATCAACCGAATTCAACGATAAAAGACGGTGACTGGGACATGCGTGTAAGCGAATTCAAAAAGCATCCCTTCTATATTTCGCTTAAAAAACACTTTGGGAATGGTGTTCCCTGGGAGGAAACAAAGTTATATGAAAGAAAGTTACAGGAACTATCAAGAGGGGATATAAATGAAGATCGATACGGTAACAGTAAGGAATCAATTCTGAAACGACTTGAGAGTTTAGATGACTTATATAGGCATATCAAAGAAAACGGATACAAAACACAGCGTGAGCTCCGAAATTATAATAATCTTGCAGTGAACACTCAGCGAGAACATCTTCCTCCAGAATTGTTTGAAATATCAGTGAATATTGGCCGCAACGGACAGTGGTTATTTGATGATGGGCGAAATAGATTAACAATTGCCAAATTACTAGGTATAGATATAATTCCGGTGAGAGTGCTTGTACGACACCAAAAATGGCAAAATACTAGGAATGAAATATATGAAAGTAATATAGATACTCAAAATATTGAGGAACTGCTCGATCATAAAGACATTGAGGTTCTCACTCAGTATTAGTAGAGACAGCTTTCACAAAGTATTCATTCTTTCGATTTCCTATGTAAATGGTTTTAAAACCATTCGAGTTAAAAAATTCTTCAACATCAGCAGCGGCCGCATCAAAGTCGAGAAGTCTATCTGGATGTATTTCACAATAGATCAGTTCACAATCAGATATCAAATCTTTTGACCCTCGAAGGACATCTAGTTCCGCACCTTCAACGTCTATCTTCATGATTGTAGGTTGAGGAACAGAATATTGGTCGGGTATATTATCACCTGTTTCAAGATCAATCTTAATTGATTCGCGGGTCTTATCTTTTGCGAGAGTGTGCTGTCCAGCACCAGAATTGTTTTCATCAACAGTCAATTCACCAGTTCCAGATTCATAACTAAGGGCGACGGGGATAGTGTTCACATCAACGTCATTCAGCTCAGCGTTTTCAGATAATCGTTCGGTATTACTTGGATGTGGCTCGATCGCAACTACGGGATAATTTGTGTTCTTCCCAACAAAGCATGAGTAAAGCCCAACATTTGCGCCGATGTCGTAGAATACATCGTCACGTCCAGTATTATCAAGGATGTCTTCGAGAATAGACTTTTCGAACATTAAGTTTCGAAATCGGACGAACTCAGTGTAATTTGTGACTCGAAAACGGGCTTTTGTCCCAGCAACAGTGTGAACAGCATTTCCCTGGTGGGTTCGATAAGCAATCTGGCGGTGAATGTTTATAATCCCAAAGTTCCAGTAGAAGTATCTTCCAATACCATGTATAATCCCTAAGACCCCGTCCTCATGATACAGTTTTTTCACATCATTCATATTATTGACACCATATTTAATAATTGTTGTCCCATCTCCCATGATGGAAATGTCCGGCAGACTGTATATATTTTTCCATAGTGTGTTTATTACAGATTAGTCTTTATGTATCTGTATTTCCCTGATGAATCTGATCTGATATCACTGACTAATTGGATATTTATTTCGCATTCTGAGCCAGTAATCTCACCCACCATGGACGCCAATTCTTCTTTTAAACCCGAGGTTTTGAAATTCTCCGGCTCTTTGGATGCTATTTTAATTGAAAATCTATCAATGTCTTCTTGTATAATCTGATATCTTTCTACACCATCTTTTTCTAAGTATACACCAATAACTTGAGAGAATGCTATGGGTGACACAACTCCATTTGGTGTTTGGATCATATCTCCCTGTCTTCCGAGAACTTTCTCTATTTTTGCCCAATGTAAACCGCATGTGCACTCTTCTTCACCCTTTATGCCAATATCGCCCACTTCATATCGAATGAGTGGCATGACGGGGTTTCTAAGAGTTGTTAGAAGAATTCTACCTTCTTCACCAATTCCCACAGGATTATTTTCTTCATCAACTATCTCAACATAATTATAAGGCGAAATCACATGCAGACCGTTATGGGTCGGACATTCACATGCAATCACACCAGCTTCCCGACACCCATATCTATTAAATACATCCGTCTGAAAAACTTTTTCTACTTTCTGACGCATATGTGGATGAAGTGTTCCACCAGAAGTCATAATTGATGTTGGGGAATGTATATCGATGTTGTTTTCATCGATGTATCTTGCCAATTCATGAATAGCATCCACATATGCATATATCTGAACAGGAGCCTTGCGATTTATTACGGCGACATATTTTTTCATGTCGTTTTCCGTCATTGAATACGCATTTAGTACGTTTTCGTTGCGGAGATATTTCCCAACCTTGGACAATAATGGTTCGGTGGCATTTGTCACATCCCGTTCTGAACCCCATAATTTGATTCGAGGGTAACCATTTTGGTACCCTGCCCATTCATTGACCCGTGTAGCAGTAGCATAATTCCAGTACTGGTATTTTTTACACTGGATGAATTTAGTTGGTTCGCCCGTAGAACCGCCAGACCGATTTTCATACCATGAGAACGAATCGAGTGAATCGTGCTTAAGCTTCTCAAAATTCTCCTGCAGTTCTGATTTAGTGAGTATTGGGAGTTCTTCCACAGAATCAATCTCAAGACTACCACCCGAAACCAAACCCTCTTCCCGGTAGATATCCCTGTAATATTGAATATTATTCACAGCATTATTTAAATTCTTCATTAATAAATTCTCTTGGCGGGTTTTAACCTCATTAGCACCCAACTTCTCCCAATCTTTTATCTTATTGTATTTATCGAATCTGTTCTCAGTTACTTTGATTACACTACGCCAGATCTGATTTCGGAACAGGTAAGGTAGATTCTGAAGCATTATGACAGTTCCTGTTTACGGGGCATGTGCATCCATATTGTTCCACATCTGTTCAATGATAAATTTTCTCATATTGTGGGATCACCTGGTCAATCATTGTGTGAATTTTTTGCAGGCAGTCAGACACATTATTGGATGATAGCTGGCCAAATTGTTCGTATCCAATCGGTTTAGAAGTGTTGGTTCGCATCCCCACTACTTATGATGAAACCAACATAATGAATTATAGATCCGGATGATCCAGTTCAGCAGGCTTTGCCGAGTGAAACTGCCGGTCTCGTTTCTCCTGCCACTTTTCGTGGCGAACGATGACCAGAACAGGAATCTCTTCGAGCCCCGCAATGCGGGCGATCGAGAGTCTGCGGATACCACTGTTGAGCAACAATGTGCCGTCTCTGGCAGTGTTCACACCGACCTCGTGAGTAACGCGGTAGCGCTTTGGATACCGACGATGGCGCTTTTCGTCCCGGTCTGATGGATCTAATTCGTTCTGTGTCCGATAGCCCTCTTCGACGATAGAATGATAGAGGTTCTCGAGGTATGGGAGACGGTGTTTCCGAAATCCCTCGAGGCCATTATACCCAAACACTTGGCCATTTTTCTAGTTTCTTAAATCGATTTCCAGTAAGTCGAATGGGAACCTTCCAGAATCGTCCTCGGACACGATTTAGTCTGGACATATATCTAATCTCCACCAGTTTGAATTTGTCGGTAATCTGGGTGGTTCATTTCTCTTTCTGGATCTTCCCACACTTGTTTGATTGTTTGTAACCATTTTGGGTGTCGTACTAGTACCGTTACCGGGATTTTCTCAATATCAAGCAGTTTTGCGAGGGCCAATCGATGGCGACCATCAACAAAGAGTAGTTCACCGTTCCGACCAATGTCAACAAGTATTTCGTTCGTTATAATACTTTTATATCCTCGAACAGGGTTTGCTCCTGTTCGAGTCACATGATCAGAGTGTTCGCCATGTCTTGTCACATTCTCCTCCAACTTAATGAACCTATTGTCTGCGTTGATCCCAAGTAAATCAATTTTAGTCTGGTAGCCATTTTCCTTCATATCCTTATACAGTCTATCGATCCTATCACATCTATCGGCTACTTCCTCTCGGTTAGAAGAACCCCAGCATCGATGTCCCTGTTCGATTTGTTCATGGACTATTTGAATGAGCTCAGTTTCCTTCCAAGGTGTTCCAGATTGGAAATGTTGTTGGAAAGATTCATAAACCACATAATTTCTAAAATTCTCGACGTCAGTAGACGAAAGGGGCCCGTCGGAAGATAGTACTCGTTTTTGATCCCAGTTTCCCCCTTTTATCCGGCCAACATCGTTGTTATAATCAATATCTTTACGCCTACTAAATCGTTCTATTTCGTCAGGATCAACCCATAGGAACTTAAATGGATCAATAGGAACCCCAAATTCTCGCAGTTCTTTTCCGTGTTTCCATCGACGGTAGTGTGAAGCGAAGTTCCAATAAGCAGTTGCTGTAATAGAGTTTGAAAAGCTACCATAAAGACACAAGTATACTACCCCCTTTCCAAAAAGTCCAAGGAGTCCATCTGTGTCAACGGCACTTCGAATTCGGTTAAGATTCAAAACCTCTCTCGGCATTACTTCTGTACTTCTGAGAGCACACATCTTGTTGTACGTCTATGACGGTTATACTACACCGATGAGATAAAGCTATTACGACAATCAAATGTGTAAAGCGACTTAACAGGATAGGCATCTATCCGTGCTAGAAGCATAATTCTCTGCGTCTTTGAGCAAGCATTTCATAAATCCGTGTTCATGATACTGGAAACTTTTCGGTTTTCTTCCCTTTCCGATTCCTTGTTAATCTGCAGAATTAGCAGCTTCTCATGGAGCCATAAGTGACGTGGATGCCTATCGCGACGGTCACGACTTCGAGGAGTTGCTGCTGGTCGTCGACGGTGCCGACGCAATCGTTCCCCATCGGACGGTCTACGCGGGCAAACGATTCACGCTTCGCATCGATACAGAATCCGCTGGCCAGTCGTGGGCAGGACTCGGCAGTCGTCCGTGGCAATCCTGGGCCTCGACCTGGGCACGATTGACTGCCCATCCACTCGAAACGGGACGCGACAAATACGACATGGTACTGGACGGGAATCTCCGCCGAATCTGGGGCTGGTCGACGGTACTGCAGTATCTCGAAGACTTCGAGCAGTGGGGTGAGCGCCCGTGACCACTATTCAACAGATTGTCTGAGAGTTGGAGATGGACTACATCGGCCATCCCTACTACGTGAGTTGGAACGCAATCTATCACGCACTCGCCGCCAAACTGGACTACGAGATGAGTCGTCACCTGCGAGTGAGTCACGGTATCTTCGCCCCTGGCGATTTTGGCACCTATCCCGACGAGCCTTCCCAGCGCGGGATGCGGCCCTACATGGGTGCGTCGCTACCGGAGGTCGAAGCGTACGATGACCTGTTCCTGTTTTGCAAGCCAGATCACTCGTGGTTGGTCGACAGCCGTCCACGGGATGCGCTCAATACCCACAATATCCGAATCCAGCACCGAAATCCAGCACTTGTCCACGAACTACTCCTGGGTCGACCGAACGATGGCCACCGGAGTCGCACGACAGTTTCTGGTATGTGCACGCCTACGTACACGTCGATGACCCGGGTGCCCTTCCGCTCGGCGAGGTTGTTCTCGACGGACTGCAGTTCGGCGGCAAGCGAAACTACGGCTACGGAGAGACACGGCTGAAAGCAACACAGACGGTACCACTCGATGAACTGGATTACTCTCGACTCGAAGACAGTGAGGAGTATCTAATCGAATTAGTGACACCGTTCGTACTGACAAGCGAGTATCTTGGCGCAAGTGATGTTGCCGTCCCATGGTGGTGGAACGTTGAGCACGACGATGATCTTCGTCGCCGCGAGGAACGGATTGGCGAGCAATGTGAGCCGTACCGCCTGGAGACGCTCAATCACGGTCAAGTAGTCGGCTACGACGGAACAGATCCCATCGAGACGGCTGTCAACGGCATCACTCGCGTTGACACACACTCGAAGTATGGATTTGGGGAATTCCGACTCAAACCAGTTGAGCCGAAATAAATTGAGCAGGGAGTACTGATAAAGACATCACGTTAATCATGCTTGGGACTGAATCGCATACAACTCCGCATACTCCCCGTCGTCCTCGAGCAGTTCTCCATGAGACCCCTCCTCGATGATCTCACCAGCCTCCAGCGTATAGATCCGATCTGCGTTCCTCACGGTCGACAGTCGGTGGGCAATCGCAACAATTCCATAGTCCCGATCCATCGACTCGATAGCCTGCTGGACCTGCTTTTCCAGGTTCGAGTCCAGATCACTCGTGGCCTCGTCTAACACCAGGAAATCAGCGTCTTTCAACAGTGCCCGCGCAAGCGCCACTCGCTGGCGCTGGCCACCCGATAACCGCACCCCTTCATCGCCCAGCTGTGAGTCGTACCCCTGTGGCAACTCGTCGAGAAACTCGTCGACTTTCGCAATCTCGCAGACGCGTTCGACCTCATGTCGCGTCGCGTCTCGATTCCCGATAGTCACGTTCTCCTCCAGGGTCGTATTGAAAATGTAGGGGTCCTGGCGAACCACCGCAACGCGCTCGCGCCACTCCTGAATATCGTACTCCTCAATTGGGACGCCGTCAGCGCGAATCTCTCCCGCGTCGGGATCGTACATCCGTGCCAGAAGCGAGACGATCGTCGACTTGCCAGCTCCAGATTGTCCGACAAACGCGACGAACTCACCACGATCAACCTCGAAGGAAATCCCTCGAAGCACCGGAGCGTCCGGTTCGTACGCAAACTCGACGTCATCGAACTCTACGGTCGAGACCCGCTCTGTTTCCCGGTCACCGTCGCTCTCCTGTCTCTGCTCGATATCGTCGAGAAACTGCTGTGTCCGAACGAGGTGTGAGGTGTAGCCTTCCAGTTTGTAGAACGTGCTGTTGAGTCGACTCACCCGTGGGGCTAGCTGGAACATCGCAATGAGGAAAATACCCAGCTCACCGAGGGAGAGGCCAGTAAATGTAAAACCGACGTATATGAGCGCAAAATCTCCTTAGAACGGGCAGGTACTGCCCCGCTCTGTTGGAGTGTGGCAATAGTTTCGAGAATGGGCTGTGCGTGATGGGTCTGGTCACTGATTTTGTCGTGCAACCGTCCTCGCTTGACGAGAGTCCGAGCCTCATCAATATGCTCCCCCGTCAGTCGGTCGTCACCTCTCCGCTCTGCGGTTTCAGCACCGACACGCAAAAGGTCGCCTGCCGAGCATTCCCCACACCCTGGTCGGCGATAGCTGCACTCTTTGCAATTGCCGAGTGGTCACAGACACCTTCGACGAAGGCTTGTGCAGCACGCGACTGGAGAATTGTCCGGAGTTCACCGGCATCGTACGGACTGAATGAAATCTCTGTCTCTAGCAGGGTATCCTTGACTGTTGGCGAGAATGACTGTCGAAAGGTGTAGTTCGTGGGCACCGGTTGGGTCAACCGCCCAACAGATTGTCCCTCTCGGGTATTTATTCATCCGTTAGCTCGGCTGCTAACTCGGCAATCTCGGCGTCAAGCTCGTCTTCGTCCACGTCTTCCGTTGGAGTTCCTACGTATTCTTTGTCTTCGAATATTCTTTTCAGTTGGTCGAGGCTGGCGACGTACCGGCGAAGGTCTTC
>LFCJ01000627.1_pt1 | contig 22645 bp, 24 predicted proteins | sample 643141 | NCBI WGS metagenome assembly LFCJ01 (sample SAMN03766243, study PRJNA286221) | soda lake metagenome | biome: soda lake; feature: Kulunda steppe; material: water; isolation source: sample B1-Br-g2 brine of Lake Bitter-1 | place: Russia: Kulunda steppe | collected 2010-07
CGGCGGCTGCACGCTCTGTGACCTCCCGGTCGAGGGGAGCGGCGTCGTCGACGACGGCAACGCCTTCTGCTGTGCCGGCTGTCGAGACGTCTACGACGTGCTGGGCGACGTCGAGGAGGTCGACGCCGCGGACATCCGAGCGCGAGCGTCCGAATCGTCAACGGACCGCGAGCGAGCGCCCGGCCACGAGACGACGTTTCTCGAGGTCGACGGGATGTACTGTGCGAGCTGTGAGGCCTTCATCGAGTCGGTCGCGACGGCGAGCGACGGGGTCAGCGCCGCGAGTTCGAGTTACGTGACTGATACGGTACGGATCGACCACGACCCGGAGACGATCTCCCCGGAGGAGCTAAAGGAGCGAATCAGCGGGCTCGGCTACAGCGCCTACGACCGGGACGACGCCTTCAGCCGCCGACAGGCCAACGACTGGGAGATGGCGCGACTCGCCGTCGGCGTCCTCATGGGGATGATGGTGATGTTGCAGTATCTGGTCATCATCTACCCGACGTACTTCGGGGCGTGGTTCTACGACGAGCGAACGATGGAGTTCTTCGAGGCGACGCTGGCGAGCGAACTGGCGACGCCGTTCTATCTGATGATCGCGGCGCTGACGACGATCATCCTCGTCTTCACTGGCCGGCCGATCCTCCAGGGGGCGTACGTCGGCATCAAGTCCCGGTCGCCGAACATGGACCTGCTGGTCGCCATCGCGGCCGTCGGCCCGTGGCTCTACAGCACGATTTCGATCGTCGTCGGGGGGCCCCACGTCTTCTACGACGTGACCGTCGCGGTCGTCGTCGTCGTCACCATCGGCGGCTACTACGAGTCGACGCTGAAAGCGGAGGCGACCGAGCGGCTCTCCGATCTGACGTCCGTCCAGGTCGAGGCCGCTCGTCGCCTCGAGGGCGACGGTCACGAGGAGGTCCCGGTGGGGGACCTCGAGCCGGGTGACCGCGTGAGCGTCCGGACGGGCGAACGGATCCCGATCGACGGCGACGTCCTCGACGGCGAAGCGGCGGTCGACGAGGCGGTCGTCACCGGGGAATCGCTGCCCGTAACGAAGACAGCCGGCGATCCAGTCGTCGGCGGCTCGATGGTCGAAGACGGCGCCCTCACGGTTCGCGTCGGCGAGGACGCGACGAGCACGCTCGATCGGATCACGGAACTCGTCTGGGACCTCCAGAGCACGAGCCACGGGATCCAGAAGCTCGCGGACAAGCTCGCGACCATCTTCGTCCCGCTCGTGCTCGCGCTCGCGGTCGTCGTCACGGTCGCACACCTCGTGCTGGGGACCGGGTTCGCCGCCTCGTTGCTCGTCGGGCTCACCGTCGTCATCGTCTCCTGTCCCTGTGCGCTCGGGCTGGCGACGCCGATGGCCGTCGCCGCCGGCATCCGGGACGCCCTCGAGCGATCGATCGTGGTCTTCGACGACAGCGTCTTCGAGCGCGTTCGCGAGGCCGACACGATCGTCTTCGACAAGACCGGGACGCTGACTACCGGCGAGATGAGCGTCGTCGAGCGTCGCGTCGACGACGGACTGGTCGAGCAGGCGGCCCTGCTCGAGTCTCGGTCGGCCCACCCGATCGGGCGGGCGATCGCCGACGAACGGCCGACCGGCGCCCTGGCCGATGGCGGCGCGGTCGACGCCGTCCAGGCCGACGCGGACGACGACTCACCGGCGGTCGACGACCGCATCGACGCGTTCGAGAGCCACCGAAACGGGGTCGCCGGGACGGTCGACGGCGACGAGATCCTCGTCGGCCACCCCGACCTCTTCCGGGATCGAGGGTGGGAGGTCCCCGGCGCGCTCGCGCGGGAGATCGACGAGCGTCGGGAGACGGGACGCGTCCCGGTCACCGTCGGCCGGAACGGCGTCGCCGAGGGTATCGTCGTCGTCGGAGACGTCCTCCGTGAGGGGTGGGACGAAACGCTGTCGGCGATCTCGGAGACGGGCACCGAGGTCGTCGTCCTGACGGGAGACGACGAGCGGGCGACGGACCGAATTCGAGCACACCCGGCGGTCGACCGCGTGTTCGCCGGCGTGCCGCCGGAGGGGAAAGCCGAGACGATCGACCGCCTCCGGGGCCGTGGCGTGACCGTCATGGTCGGCGACGGGACGAACGACGCCCCCGCGCTCGCGACGGCGGACCTCGGGATCGCGCTGGGCGGCGGCACCGCGATGGCCGCCGACGCGGCAGACGTCGCACTCGTTGACGACGATCTCGGGTCGGTCGAGACGGTGTTCGACCTCGCACGGGCGACCGATCGACGCGTCAAGGGGAACATCGGCTGGGCGTTCTTTTACAACGCCGTCGCGATCCCGCTGGCCGTCACGGGGCTGTTCAATCCCCTGCTGGCGGCGCTCGCGATGGCCGCGAGCAGCATCCTCGTCGTCACCAACTCCTCGAGACCGCTGCTGAAAGACTGACGCCTGCCCATCGAGCCTGTCTTCGACGCTCCTGCCCCCACCCAGTTTTCGACGCTCCTGCCGGACCGAACCCATCGGTCTACGTTCGCGTACTGCCAGTCCAATCGACTCGCACGTCGGCCCACCGCGGCAGTGGAGTCATTGGTGAGGGGGTCCTAACGGGTCCCATGGCGGATCGTCTCGGCCTTCCGGGCTGGCTCTCCGAGCGAAGCGCGATGACCGCGCTCGCGATCGTGAGCGTCGTCTTCGGCCTGCTCGTCGTGCTTCCCTATCTCCAGTACGTCCTGCTCGCGGTGGTCCTCGCGTACGTGTTGATGCCGGCCCAGCACCGCCTCGAGCCCGTCGTCGGCTCGATGGGCGCCGCGTTGATACTCGTCGCCGTCGCCGTCCTCGCGATCCTGCTCCCGCTCGCGTACGTCCTCGCGATCGCGCTGCGGGAGGCCCTCGAGGTTGCCACGGCCTTCCAGGAGGGGAGTCTGGACGTCCAGGCGATCGAGTCACGGATCGAGACGACGGGATACGAGGTGGACCTCGTCGACGTCTACCAGACCTATCAGGAGCCGATCGCCACGGGCGTTCAGGGACTCGCGACGACGGCGATGGAGTTCGTCAGTGGACTGCCCGGAATCCTGATCGGGTTGACCGTGACGCTGTTCGTGCTCTTTGCCCTCCTTCGGGACGGCGATCGGCTGATTGCGTGGTCCTACCGGATCTCACCGATCGAAGATCACGTCCAGCGGGAACTGTACCGAAAGCTCGATCAGCTGATGTGGGCGTCGGTCGTCGGCAACGTCGCCGTCGCAGGCATCCAGGCGGTGCTGCTGGGACTCGGCCTGGTCGTCCTCGACGTGCCTGCCGTCGTCTTCCTCACCGTCGCCACGTTCGTGCTCGCGTTGCTCCCGCTCGTCGGTGCGTTCGGCGTCTGGGTACCCGTGTCGGTGTATCTCCTCGCGGTCGGTCAGCCCGGTGCCGCAGTTGCGCTCGTCGTCTACGGCTCGCTCGTCAGCGCCTCCGATACGTACCTCCGACCCGCACTGATCGGTCAGTCGACCGCGTTCAACTCAGCGATCGTCGTCCTCGGGATCTTCGGCGGCATCGTCGTCTTCGGCGCCGTCGGCCTGTTCATCGGTCCGGTCGTCCTCGGCGGGGCGAAGATCACCCTCGACGTCGTCGCTCGAGAGCGGGCCCGGACGCTCGGCGAGGAGTGGGACGCGGGCGAGCCCGGGGCTGAGCCGGCGGTCGACACCGATCCTGAGACCGGAATCAGTGCGACCGGCTCCGACGGTGAGAACGGAGAGACCGGCGAGGGGCAACCGACCATCGACGGGACGACCGACGAAGGTGAGGAACCGGACCTCGAGGACGCCGACGGATCCGCCGCCGACGAGGGCGATACCGAGCCGTCTCCTGAAGATAGCGCCGACGAGGCCGACAGCGAGTCGTCACAGGAAACCGTCGCCGACGCGTCCGAGGGCACCACGAAGACCAGCCGCGATCAGACCGGCGGCTGAGTGGTGGCCTCGAGTCGTATCCGGGGCACGCGAGCCTACAGCGAGTGAGTAGCACTCGGACCGACGATGGATCAGCGGCAGTCACGCACGGGAACGGGTGCGTTAATTATCCCCTAGCCATAAGCATCTGGTATCGTGTCTCAAATCGAATCCCGTACTCGATGCGGGAGGGGAGAAGAGGCGCTTACCGGTCGAGATACAGCGTAACCATGCACGGATCACAGCACACGGGGAGTCCGTACGCCCCCCACACGGACGAGGAAGGGGCGGCGATGCTCGAGGCGGTCGGCGTCGACACGGCCGACGACCTCTTCGACATTCCGCCCGAGGTACAGTTCGACGACGAGTTCGGGATCGACTCGCGGACGGAACGGGAGACGCGGCGACTGGTTCGTTCGATTTTGGATCGAAACGACGAGCTAACCGAGCTGCTCGGGCGAGGCCACTACGGCTACTACGTCCCCTCGCTCGTCGACCACCTCGCCGATCGATCGGAGTTTCTCACCTCCTACACCCAGTACCAGCCCGAGGTTTCTCAGGGGTTCCTGCAGGTGCTCTTCGAGTACCAGTCGCTGCTGGTCGAGTTGACCGGCCTCGAGATCGCGAACTGTTCGATGTACGACGCGGCGACCGCACTCGGCGAGGCCGCAACGCTCGCGGATCGGGTCCGAAGCGTCAGCGGCCATCGCGTGCTCGTCCCCGACTTGCTGCTCGAGGGCCGACGAAGCACCCTCGAGAACTACGTCGCCGGCACCGACCTCGAGATCGAAACGTACCCGACCGCGGACGCGAACGTCGACCTCGACGCGCTCGAGGACGCCGTCGACGACGACGTGGTGATGGTCTACGCGGAGAACCCGACCGTCCGCGGAACGATCGAAGAGCGCCTCGGGGCCGTCGGCGAGCTCGCGACGGATGTGGACGCGATGTTCGTCCTGGGAACGGATCCGATCGCCCTCTCGTTGCTCGAGCGGCCGGCGGACGTCGGCGCGGACGTCGTCGTCGGCGACGCGAGCGTCCTCGGCCTGCCGACCAGCTACGGGATGGGACTGGGCCTCTTTGCGACCCGCGAGGACTACCTGCGACAGGTTCCCGGCCGGCTGGTGGGCGTGAGCGAAGACGCCACCGGCCGACGGGCGTACACCCTCACGCTCCAGACCCGCGAACAGCACATCCGCCGCGAGCGAGCGACGAGTAACATCTGTACGAACCAGGCCTGGGTCGCCCTCCGGAGCGCGATGCACGCCGCCGTGCTCGGTCCGAGCGGGATGGTCGACCTCGCGAAACGCGGCGTCACCCGTGCCGAGGCCCTCGCCGACCGCGTCGACGACCTCGCGGGTGCGAGCGCACCCGTTCACGACCGCAGACACTTCCGGGAATTCGTCGTCCGCGTCGAGGGGCCGGCGTCGGTCGTCGTCGCCGACCTCGAGGAGCGAGGCTTCGCGGTCCACGCCGTCGACGATCACGAGATCCAGGTCTGTGTGGCCGGCGTTCCGGACGACGAACTCGACGGCTTCGTCGCGGCGCTCGAGGAGGTGGTTCGATGAGCGACCCATCGGAGAATCAGGTCCGGTACGATCAGGCCCGGTTCGTCGAGGACGGCCACTACGAACCCCTGCTCGCCGAGAAGGACCTCACCCGCGTCGAGATCGACGGAGACGACGCGGAGAGTCCACTTCCCAACGACCTCACCCGGGAGGCCCTCGAGTTCCCAGACCTCTCCGAACCCGAACTCGCTCGCCACTACGTGCGGCTCTCGCAGATGATCTACGGGATCGACACCGGTCCGTACCCGCTGGGCTCGTGTACGATGAAGTACAACCCCAAGTTCACGGAGGACGTCGCCGCGCTGCCGAGCGGAGCCGTTCACCCGGACCGGTCCGAACGGTCGACCCAGGGAACTCTCGAGCTCATGTACCGGCTCCAGGACTACCTGGGACGGATCGGCGGCATGGACGCCGTGACGTTGCAGCCCCCCGCGGGCGCCGCCGGCGAATTCGTCGGCATCCGCGTCGCCGCGGCCTACCACGACCACAACGGCGAGAGCCACCGTGACGAGGTCATCATCCCCGAGAGCGCCCACGGGACGAACTTCGCGACCGCCGCCCTCGGCGGCTACGACGTCGTCTCGCTGCCCAGCGACGAGGGCGGCCGGGTCGACCTCGAGGCCCTCGAGGCCGCTCTCTCCGAGAATACGGCGGCGCTGATGCTCACGAATCCGAACACGCTCGGGCTGTTCGAACGCGACATCGCCGAGATCGCCGAGATGGTCCACGACGTCGGCGGGTTACTCTACTACGACGGCGCGAACCTGAATGCGCTGCTCGGCCGGGCACGTCCCGGGGACATGGGCTTCGACGTCATGCACTACAACGTCCACAAGACGTTCGCGACCCCACACGGCGGCGGTGGACCGGGTGCCGGTCCGGTCGGCGTCGTCGACGAACTCGCGCCGTTCCTGCCGTCGCCTCGCGTTCGCGAGGCGGACGACGCCGAGTCCGACGCAGACGAGACGACCTACGAACTGTTCGACCCCGAGCACACGATCGGGAAGGTCCACGGCTTCCAGGGCAACTGGCTCGTGCTCGTGAAGACGTTCGCCTACATCGCACGGCTCGGCGACGAGGGACTCACGGACGCGAGCGCGAAGGCCGTACTCAACGCGAACTATCTCGCCTCCCAGATCGACTACGAGGTACCCTACGGGCCGTTCCACCACGAGTTCGTCGCGAGCGCCGGAGAGCAGGACGCCGCCGACGTCGCCAAGCGGATGCTCGATTTCGGCGTCCACCCGCCGACGACGAAGTGGCCCGAGATCGTCCCCGAGGCGCTGATGACCGAACCCACCGAGATCGAGAGCAAAGCGACCCTCGATCGGCTGGCCGCCGCGTTCAACGCCGTTACGACCGAATCCGACGAGACGCTCGAGTCCGCACCCGAGCGGACGACCGCACGTCGAATCGACCAGACGACCGCGGCGCGCAACCCGCGACTCGCCTGGCAGGCGCTCGAGGACGAGTAGCGACCTGAGTCGTCTTCTCCAGCAGCTCGGTTCTGACGGCACCACGGACCGTCAGACTGGTTGAGAGGCGCGTCCGTTTTCATCGCTGGCGACGTACCCGTTCTATGGACCCCGGACTCCGACCCGCGAGACACCAGCAGCGACGGACGTCCGATCGGCTCGAGCGACTCGAGGAGCGCCTCGAGGCGACCGATCGGCGCGTACGGCTGCTCCAGAACACGCTCTGTGGCGTCGCTCGAAAAGCCGACGTCTCGATCGGCTGTGTGTGCACCAGGTGCGAGCGGAGCTACCTGCTGATCACGGACGGCATGTTGGTCTGTCCGCAGTGTGGCTACCGCCAGTCGATCTGAGCCGCGGGGGATCGACCCGGCTCCGACCCCGAGCCCCGGCCTGAGTGGTCACTCGTCGCCGACGCCGCTCGAGGGACCGGGTTCGTCTCGATCCGACGTTACGTCGGCCTTGGAGAGGACGTCGAACTCGGTGGCACCGCACTCACAGCCCTCCTGGCCGATGAGTCGAACGTCGCCGTCGGGCCACTGTCGGGCCGCGTAGACGGCCTCGCACGAGCGACAGCTCGCCAGGACGCGGTCGGTGTCGTCTCGATGTGCCATGGGAGCAAGCCAGCCTGATACTCGAGCTATCTGCAGCCACTGCTATGAAACTGACTGCGTGGCCGGCATCGTGGTCCAGTTAGTTTCGGCTCCGGACCGGGGTGGGGATCGGTGCCGACGGGTCGCCGCGAGCGCAGTCGACACCGGCGATTTCCCCGCCACCCCGACGGCACTCACCTCGACCGCGACCACATCGTTCGTACTCACCTCGAGTACACCCGGTCGCCGATGGAACTTTCGTCTCGAAGGTCACAGTGTGGATCGATGGGAGGCGACCCCGAGAACCGTCCCGACCGACGCGGCTACGGCGAGGGGTGGGAGGAGCTTCGGTCCGCGACCCTTCGCCGGGACGGCTACGCCTGCCAGCGCTGTGGCGCCGACGGCCGGACCCTGCAGGCCCACCACGTGATCCCGCGGGCGGCCGGCGGCCCGGACGCCCTCGAGAACCTCGTGACGCTCTGTCGGCCCTGTCACGGCGTGATCCACCAGCGCAACAGATCGTTCGACGACGTTCGCGACGAGGCGCCGCTGTTTCCGGCGCCGGACGCGCCCGATCCGGTCGCCCGAATGCGCGAGCCGAACGACCACTGCTGTAGCCGCTGTGGCGTCGAGCGGTCGGATCCCAGTGACCTCGTCGCCTGGCTCGAGCCGCCCGCAGGCGGCGACGGTGCTCAACCCGACCACCTTACCCTCTGTAAACCGTGTGCCGGGCTCGTCGCCGAACGCGTCCCCGAGTGTGGGTACGACGAGCTGGTCGGTACCGGTCGGATCCAGATCCACGACCTCTCGACGCGCCGCCTCGATGCGCCCGTCCGGCCCGGCTTCTTCGCCGCGCCACAGGTCGCGATCCGCAGGAAGCCGAGAACCCCTCGAGAACGGGTGATCGACGACACGCCGCTTCGGTTCCTGTGGAACGTCACGCCCGTCCGCTGGGCTCTCGTCGGGCTCGTGCTGTACGTCCTCGTGGTCGCGACGCTCGGGGCGCTGTGATCGCCGCGGTCGCTGACGTGTCCGTCACGACCTCGAGCGTGCCGAAGAGCTGCCCGACCGCTGAACCGTCTCTCGACTCTCAGCCGAACTTGCCGGTAATGTAGTCTTCGACCTGCTGGCTCTCGGGGTTCTCGAAGATCTTCTCCGTGTCGTCGAACTCGACGAGGTGGCCGCCGGTGAGGAAGACGGCCGTTTTGTCGGAGATGCGGGCCGCCTGCTGCATGCTGTGGGTGACGATGACGACCGTATACTCCTCGGCGAGGTCGTCGATCAGGTCTTCGATCTTCGAGGTCGCGACGGGGTCGAGCGCGGAGGCCGGCTCGTCCATCAGGACGACCTCCGGGTCGGGAGCGATGGCGCGGGCGATACAGAGGCGCTGTTGTTGGCCACCGGAGAGGTCGAGGCCGCTCTCGTCGAGCTGGTCTTCGACCTCGTCCAACAGCGCCGCCTGCTCGAGGGCGGTTCGGACTTTCTCGTCGACGTCGCCGTCGTCTTTCCCCTGGACGCGCAGGCCGTAGGCGACGTTGTCGTAGATCGACTTCGGGAACGGGTTGGGTTTCTGGAAGACCATCCCGATCTTCCGGCGGAGCGCGACCGGGTCGACGTCGTCGTCGTAGACGTTCTTGCCGTGGAAGTAGAGGTCGCCTTCGACCCGGGCGACGTCGATCAGGTCGTTCATGCGGTTGATCGACCGCAGGAACGTCGACTTCCCACAGCCGGAGGGACCGATGAGCGCGGTCACCTGGCGTTCGGGAACCTCCATCTCGATTCCGTGAAGCGCCTGGGTGTCCCCGTAGAAGACGTCGAGGTCGCGGGATTCGATGACGGGACTGGACACGCGGGGCGAGCCGAGCGGACCGTCGTCGGCCGCCGCGGAGGCCGACCGACGCTCGTCGATCTCGGACGTGGATACGGACTCTGGGCCCCGTCGATTCGGAGTCATTTCGGCTGGTTCGTTGTTGGCGGTCATGCAGTTACGTGTTCTGGATTCGTCGTCGGTTCGGGCCGAGTAATCTCGGCCGATCGGTTCGTCGGCGCCGGCGGCGCTCGGTCACGATCGCGGATCGTACCGGTTGCGGATGAGGATCGCCACCGCGTTCATCAGCAACAGGATCGTGAGCAAGACGACGATCCCGGCGGCAGCGACGTGCTGGAACTCCGGCTCGGGGTGGCCGGCCCACTCGAAGATCATCATCGGCATCGCGCTGAACGGGCTGGTGAGCCCGTCCGGGGCGACGAACAGCGACGTCGCGGCGCCGACCATCAGGATCGGCGCCGTCTCGCCGATCGCCCGCGACAGCGAGAGGATCGTCCCCGTCATGATCCCCGGCAGCGCCCGCGGCAAGACGACGTCGCGGATGACCTGCCACTGGGTCGCACCGACGCCGTAGGCCGCCTGTCGCTGGGAGTCGGGCACCGCCCGGAGTGCCTCCTGGCTCGAGACGATGACGATCGGCAGGATGAGAAGCGTCAGCGTCAGCGCACCGGCGATGAGGCTGGTCCCGAGCTGGATCGCCCGGACGAAGATCGCCAGCCCGAGCAGCCCGTAGACGATCGAGGGAACGCCCGCCAGGTTGGCGATGTTCGCCTCGATGAACGACTTCAGCCGGCTCTCGGCGGCGTACTCCTCGAGGTAGATCGCTGCGCCGACGCCGAGGAAGATCGTGAAGACGGCGGTGAGCGCGATCAGGAAGATCGAGCCGACGAGCGCGGGATAGATCCCGGCCCCTCGACCGTCCGGCAGGAAGTTCTCGACGACCTGCGACGGCGGGTACGTCAGGAACTCCCAGGTAACCCACCCCCAGGATTCGTAGATGACGTCCGCGATCAGCGCGACGAGCGCGACGATGCCGACGAGCGTCGACGCGAAACAGACTGCGACGAACGCCTGCCCGATCTTTCGTTTACGCTCGATGTCGTCGGTCCCTTCGGAAAACGGCGTCTCGGTGCTCATTGGTACTCCTCCCGGTAGCGCGATTTGATCCAGAGGCTGAACAGGTTCATCGCGAGGGTCATCGCGAACAGCGTCAATCCGACGGCGAACAGGCTCTGGTAGCCGATCGAGCCGACCGAGACGTCACTGATCCCGATCTGGACCATGTACGCGGTCATCGTCTGGATCGGCTCGAGCAGGTTCCCGGTGATCTGGGGGTGCATCCCCGCCGCGAGCGTGACGGCCATCGTCTCGCCGATCGCCCGCGAAAGCGCGAGGATGTACGAAGCGATGACTCCCGACAGCGACGCCGGGAAGACGACGCTGGTCGAGACCTCGAACTTCGTGGCGCCGAGCCCGTAGGCGGCGTTCCGGAGGTCGTCCGGCACGGAACTCATCGCGTCCTCGCTCAGACTCGAGACCATCGGGATGATCATGATCCCGACGACGATCGCGCCTGCCGCGGCGTTGAACGTCCCCGTCTCCGGGAAGAACCGCTGGATGATCGGCGTGATGAACGAGAGCGCGAAAAAGCCGTAGACGATCGTCGGGATCCCCGCGAGGATCTCGAGCGTCGGCTTGATGACCTTTCGAACCTGTGGGTCGGCGTACTCGCTCAGGTAGATCGCCGTCGCCGTTCCAACGGGGATGGCGATCAGCGCGGAGCCGACGGTGATGATCAGCGTCCCCCAGATCAGTGGCAGGACGCCGAAACTGCGCGGGCGGATGACCGGCGACCAGTCCGTACCGGTAACGTATTCGACGATCGACACCTCTTGGAAGAACCCGATCGATCCCTGGACGAGCACGAGGATGATCCCGAGCGTCGTCAACACGGTCACGAGCGCACACGAGAAGAAGACCGATCGGATCGCCGTCTCCTTCAGGCCGTTCATCGGGCCGCTTTCGCCGGTAATCGCGACGGCCGTCTCGTCGGCGGAGCTCATTCGCCCACCTCAGCGATTGCATCCTCGAGTTTTTCGCTGCTCGCTGCGACCTGTTCGTCCGGAATCCCGTAGAAGCCGACCCGCCGGGCCGCCCACTGGGTCCAGGTGAGCGTCTCGTCACCCTCGACGACGTCGGCGTCCGTCGCCTCGCCGTCGATCTCTTCGAAGAAGAACCGGGCGAACGTGCGGACGACGTCCCGCTCGAAGGCGTCGGTCCGGAAGTAGGTGTACAGCGGCCGCGTCAGCGGCTGGTACTCCTCGCTCTCGACCGTCTCCCGGGACGGCTTGATACAGCCGTCACCGTTGTCGACGCCGAGGAGTTTGAGGTCGTCTTCGTTCTCGTAGTAGTAGCCCGCGCCGCCGAACCCGAGAGCGTACTGTTCTCCCCGGACCCCACGGACGATGACGTTGGTGTCCGCGCTCGCGGAGTAGTCAGAACGGATGTTCCCGACTTCGCCGGTCAGCGCCTCGGTGAAGTAATCGAACGTCCCCGACGCCGGGTCGCGACCGTAGAGGTCGATCTCCTCGTCGGGCCACTCCTCGCGGACGTCGCTCCAGGTCTCGACGTCCGATCCCGACTCCCAGATCGCCTCGAGTTCGTCGACGGTCAGACAGTCACACCAGTCGTTGTCCGGGTGGGCGAAGACGGCGAGTCCGTCGAGTGCCGTCTCGAGTCCGACGTACTCGATCCCGTTCGCCTCACAGAGGACGGCCTCGTTGTCGTCGTCGCCCTCGAAGATCTCCCGGCTCGCGTTCTGGATGTCCGTCTCGCCCTCACAGAAGCGCTGGAAGCCGGCCCCGGTTCCGGAGCCCTGGACCGAGATCTCGACGCGGTTGTTCCGCCACTGGAACTCCTCGGCGACGACTGCACCGTGGGGGAACACCGTGTTGCTCCCGTCGATGCTGATCGACCCCTCGAGCCCGCTGTCTTCCCCCCGCGCAATACAGCCCGCCAGTCCAGAAAGGGTTGCTCCGACGGCACCGAGTGTGAAACGCCGGCGAGAAAGGGTGCCGGCCCGGTCGGTGATCGGCTCGTGTCCCATCGGTCAACTAGTGGTGATATCGACTCTAAATACCCTGCTATGTCCACTATATAGCCCTACGTATGTTACCTGTCATCACACAGTCCTGGTCCGATACGGTATGGGCGAGCGGCCCCAGCGCCCCCCTCGGACTCGCCGAACGAGCTGCGGCCGGTATATAGATACTCACAGATTTATAGTCTCGAGCTTCCAAGCACCTCCATGGAGACGCGCAAGGTACAGGTTACGGGTGGATCGACATATACAGTCTCGCTTCCGAAAGGCTGGGCGACCGACAACGACGTCAGTTCCGGCACGACGGTCGAGCTGTATCCCGAAGACGACGCGCTCCTGTTGACGCCACAGAGCGAGACCGCCCGTCAGGAAGGGACCCTCGACGTCTCCGACCTCGAGGGCGAGCGACTCACCCGCGCGGTCATGACGATGTACGTCAGCGGTTTCGACATCATCCGGCTCGAGGCCGGCCGAATCACGACCGACCAGCGTCGGGCGATCCGGGATGCCACCCAGAGTCTCGTGGGCGTCGAGATCTTGGAGGAGACGACCGACAGCGTCGTCATCCAGGACTTGCTCGACTCCTCGGAGCTGTCGATCGTCAACGCCGTCTCGCGGATGCGCCTGATCGCGACCTCGATGCTCGCGGACGCGGTGGTTGCCCTCGTCGAGAACGACGACGACATCGCCCACGACGTCATCGAACGCGACGACGACGTCGACCGCCTCTGGCTCGTCGTCTCGCGGATCTTCCGTGCGACGCTTCGTTCGCCACGCGCCGCCGAAGAACTCGGCGTCCCGCGTGAGGACTGCTTCGACTTTCACTCGAGCGCCCGACAGCTCGAGCGCGTCGCCGACCACGCCGCGAAGATCAGCAATCTCGCGCTGAAACTCGACGAGATCCCCGACGACGTCGCCGACGCGCTCGCAGCGCTCCACGACGACGCCTCCGACGTCCTCGAGAAGGCGATGGACGCGCTGTTCGCCGACGAGACCGCCGACGCGAACCGACTCGGCCACGCCGCCCGTGAAGCCGTCCTCGAGATCGACGAACACACCCGAACGATCGACGATATGCTCCGGGATCTCGACCCCGTCCAGGCGCAGTCGCTCGGACTCATCGTCGACTCGCTCTCGCGAAGCGTCGACTACGGCGGTAACATCGCCGAGACGGCGCTCCAGAAGGCGGCGCCGCGCCCCTGAACGGGGGAAGTCGACGACCGGGAGCATCGACGACCGGGAAAGGGATACGACAGTGACCGACGACGGGCGGTCCGAGTTTCGAACGCGAGCCGCGTCGCTGGGGCGTCGATCGAACCGAAAGAAACTCCGTACGGCTCAGTCCTCCAGCAAGACGGCGTTGACCTGTCCGGTCTGACCGGGGCGGGAGGTCACGCGGGCACGGCCTTCGGAGGTTTCGACGACGGCGCCTTTCGTGATGATGTTTCGGCGGACGTAGTTCGGGTTGGCGTCGTTCTCGACGACGTTCTCGATCTCCGCGCCGACGGTCTCGTCGCCCTTGTTGACGCTCGCGACGTTCGTCGCCAGGGCTCGAGTCTTCGAGTCGTTCCCGCGGGCGTCGACGGTTCGGAACCGTGGCTCGCCGACCTCGGTCTCGGTCGGGTGTCGGCCGAGTTCGGCCTTGCGACGGTTTCGAACGTTCTTCAGTCGGCCGCCGGTGCGCTTGCGCGTAGAGCGTCCCTGATCTTGCATACAGAATCGAAGTCCCGGCCCATACTTGAATCCACGCTTTCCGTTCGAGGGCCGTTCGTCCCGCTCGAGGGGTCAGCCGTCCATCGAGGTCGGTGAGCGACCGAGGGCGTCCTCGACGGCCTCGACCTTCTCGGCGGCGGACGCCTCGCGCGTGCGCTTGTCGTCTATCTTCAACACGGTGCTCACGCGGTCGGCGTCGACGGCCTCGTGGGCCGCCTGTGCCGCGGCGAACAGCTCGTCGATCCCCTCGGCCTCGATCACCGTCCCCATCGGGTTCGTCTCGTACTCGACGTCGTACTCCTCGAGGGCGTCGACCGCGTTCGCGACCTCCTCGGCCATGCTGTCTTCGATCACCGGTGCGACGCTCAACAGTGCAATTGCCGTCATAACAGGGGCTATCGACGGCCGGGGCCCTAAATCCGGCCCATGCACGTCAGTCGGGACACGCAACACGGCGCTCTTCTGGTGCTATAGTGGACGTCTCCGCCCCTCGAAGATAGCGGGGCCACTCACCGGCCGTGGCGAGGGGAGTCCGTGGGCGGGTAAACGAAGACGTCGCCGTTCGCGTAGACGTAGATCTCGTGGTCGAGGGCGGTAAACGCCACGTGCCCGCCCGTCCGTTCCGTGCCGTCGGCTTTCGGGCTGAACAGTCGCTCGAGGGCGTCCGGATCGACGCTGTCGTAGAGGGAGAACTCCCCCTGAGAGACGTCGGTGTCGGCGATCGCTGCGAGGGCGTGAACGACCGTCGTCGTGATCGTCGCGGTGCTATCGCTGTCGTGGTGGAAGACGTATCGATCGTTCGCCTGATCGTACCGGGGACCGTTCGCGGTGTCGTCGGATGGGAGTTCCGTTTGCATGGTGGGCGGTTTGTTGCGTTCGTCTACCGATTCGTAGTCCGTTGAACTATAAAAACAAATCGCAGGCGAAAACGGTAGACGAGCGTGATAGAATCGGCCGATAACGGTTCGGGTTCCATATCAGTCACTCGGACCGACGAATGGCGTAGTTACACCGTGTGTACAGGAGGCCCCGCTCCACTCGAGGGCCTACTCGAGTGCCGAGCCGGCGAGAGTGGCCGTCGCGGGCGGTTCCCTCAGCAGTCGGACCGACCCGATTCGAATCCAGAACGGTGCCCAGATGGACCACCGGCTCCGCTATTTTGTCGCCTCCCGCGTGTGCACCCACGGGATCAACCCAAACTGACGCTCGAGTGGTGAGTGTCGTGACTGCTCGAGGGTGTTCGCGACAGAACTGCGCTGGCTGGGATTTGAACCGCTCCTGAGAACCATGCTCGCTTCGCTCGCAGAACCTCAGTATGCTTCAAATCCAGAACGAGTTCTGTTGCTCACGGAGTTGTTCGCAACAGAACTGCGCTGGCTGGGATTTGAACCACGGTCGGAGCGAAGCTCCTTCCTGATTCGAACCCCAGAGGTACCTTCACGGCTCACCGATGACGAGCATACGCTTCGCGGTGCTCGTCGGAGTTGTTCGCCGTAGAAGTGCGCTGGCTGGGATTTGAACCGCTCCTGAGAACCATGCTCGCTTCGCTCGCAGAACCTCAGTATGCTTCAAATCAAGAGCGATATTTCTGCTCGCGTTGTTGCTCGCAGAAATATGCGCTGGCTGGGATTTGAACCCAGGTTGTGACCATGGCAAGGTCACGTGATACCACTACACTACCAGCGCCCGTCTGGTGCTTGGCTGCACTCTACTCTACTGCCGGAGGGATGTATAAGGGTTGCGGATCGGTCCGACTTCGATACGGTACACCACGCCGAAGTCGACGCCCGAGTGTGGTTTTCGAGTGACAGGTTCGGCTCGCTCGCTCGAGGGGAGAGTGAACGTTTCACCAGCGACGAGTGTGTGGCTATTTCCCACGAATTCGAGGGTGTGAGGCCCTCCCAGCCGGAATCGATTCCGCTACCCTTTTAAGACCCTGTCGGCAACACATCGCTACAGTCTAGTGACGCGGCGTCGAAGCGGTTCGGCATGACCGTCAGCGCGCTCGTGCCGTCGTCGCTCACCCGAGAAGCCGAGGACAAACGCGAGGCTACTCGCAAACTCGGATACGTCGCCCGCGCGGCGACGATCTTCCGGGTCGATCGCCTGGTCGTCTACCCCGATCCGGGGGGCGAAACCGGGCGATTCGACGGCGGGTTCGTCAGTACCGTCCTGCGGTACGCCGCGACGCCCCCATACCTCCGAACCGAGGCGTGGGGCAAGCGAGACGAACTGGAGTATGCGGGCATCCTGCCCCCGCTCCGCGCCACGTCACAGACCGGCTCCGAATCGAACGGTTCGGGGTCGTCAAGACAAGGGATCGTGACCGAGGTCGGACCTGATCATCGCGTCCGGGTCAATTGCGGCTTGCAACACCCGATCTCCCTCAACGTACCACCAGAAATGGCGGTCGAGGAGGGAGAACGCGTGACAGTCAGGATCTCTTCGCGACGACCGGTCCGGGCGAAGCTCGTCGACGAGCCCCTTCCGGGGCTGTCGGTCGAGCGGACGGACCTACAGGCAGCACTCGGCCGTGAGGACGCTGGCGTCCGTATCGCCGCCTCCCGTTTCGGTGACCCGCTCACCGTGGGACGGCTCGAGACGTTGGCCGGACGCGTCGAGCGAGACGGGATGACCGTCGCGTTCGGGGCGCCCGAGAGAGGGCTGCCCGATATCCTCGGCATCGAGGCGTCGGCCATCCAGGCGTCGTCCAGCGCGGACGGCGTCGAGGATCCGTCGGCTCCCGGGGACGGAGTCGAACCCACAGATCACGGGTTCGACCTCTGGCTGAACACGGTTCCCGATCAGGGAAGCGAGGTCGTGCGAACGGAGGAAGCTCTGTTCGCCACCCTCGCTTCCCTCTCACTGAGAGCGTGATAGAATGCCACAAAAAAACGCACCACGCAAAGGCTCACTCGGGTTCGGCCCACGACAGCGTGCGACCAGCGAGGTCCCACGCTTCAACTCGTGGCCGGACGACGATGGACAGCCGACGCTCCAGGGCTTCGCGGGCTACAAGGCCGGCATGACCCACGTCGTGATGGTCGACGACAAAGCGAACTCGTCGACCGAGGGAATGGAGACGACCGTTCCCGTGACGATCGTGGAGACGCCGCCGATGCGCGCCGTCGCTCTGCGAGCGTACGAAGATACGCCATACGGTAAGAAACCGGTCACCGAGGTCTGGACCGACGAGTTCGTCGACGAACTCGAGCGCGTCCTCGACACCCCCGGTGACGACTACGACGCCGACGCCGCCGAAGACGACCTTCGGGGCCTCCTCGAGGAGGGACGCGTCGACGACGTTCGCGTCATCACGCACACGGTTCCGGCCGAGGTTCCCTCGGTTCCGAAGAAGAAACCGGACGTGATGGAGACGCGCGTCGGCGGCGGCTCCGTCGAGGAGCGCGTCGAGTTCGCCCTCGAGACCGTCGCAGACGGCGGCGAGCACGTCATGAACGACGTGTTTCGCGCGGGCGAGTACGTCGACGCGAGCGGCGTCACCAAAGGGAAAGGGACCCAGGGACCCGTCAAACGCTGGGGCGTCCAGAAACGCAAGGGCAAACACGCCCGGCAAGGCTGGCGCCGCCGCATCGGTAACCTCGGCCCCTGGAATCCGTCCCGCGTTCGGTCGACGGTCCCCCAGCAGGGTCAGACCGGCTACCACCAGCGGACGGAACTGAACAAGCGCCTCGTCGACATCGGCGACGGCGACGACGCGACGGTCGACGGCGGCTTCGTCAACTACGGCGAAGTCGATGGACCGCACGCGCTGATCAAGGGCTCGCTACCCGGGCCGAACAAGCGCCTCGTGCGCTTCCGCCCGGCGATCCGACCCGGAGACTCCCCGCGCCTCGATCCCGAGGTTCGGTACGTCTCCACCGCATCCAACCAGGGATAACACATGGACGCAACAGTACGAGACCTGGACGGCGACGACGCGGGGACGGTCGAGCTCCCGTCGGTCTTCGAGACCGACTACCGGCCCGACCTGATCGCCCGCGCCGTACGCGTCGCCCAGGCAAACAGAAAACAGGCCTACGGTGCCGACGAGTTCGCCGGCAAGCGGACGCCGGCCGAATCGTTCGGAAGCGGTCGAGGTATGGCCCACGTCCCACGACAGAACGGACGCGGTCGCCGCGTTCCCCAGACCGTCAAAGGACGAAAGGCACACCCGCCGAAAGCCGAGAAGGACCAGTCCGAATCGATCAACACGAAAGAGAAGAAACTGGCCGTCCGCAGCGCCATCGCGGCGACCGCGGACGCCGACCTCGTCGCCGAGCGCGGGCACGCGTTCGACGAGGACGCCCAGGTGCCAGTCGTCGTCGACGACGAGTTCGAGGACCTCGAGAAAACGAAGGAGGTCGTCTCCTTCCTCGAGGCAGCCGGACTCGACGCCGACGTCGAACGCGCAGAGGACGGCAAGAGCGTCCGTTCCGGCCGGGGGACTACCCGTGGCCGCAAGTACAAGACGCCGAAGTCGATCCTCTTCGTCACCTCGAGCGAGACCGGCCCCTCCCGGGCCGCACGGAACCTCGCCGGGGCCGACGTCGCGACGGCCGCCGAGGTCAACGCCGAAGACCTCGCCCCCGGCACGCAGCCGGGTCGACTGACCGTCTGGACCGAGAGCGCACTCGAGGAGGTGGCGGACCGATGAGCAGCATCATCGAGCACCCGCTGGTGACGGAGAAGGCGATGAACGACATGGACTTCGAGAACAAGCTCCAGTTCGTCGTCAACCCCGACGCCACCAAGCCGGAGATCGCCGACGCCGTCGAAGCACGCTTCGAGGTTTCGGTCGACGACGTCAACACACAGCTGACCATGAAGGGCAAGAAGAAAGCGACCGTCAAACTGTCCGAGGACGACGACGCCCAGGAAGTCGCCTCGCGAATCGGGGTGTTCTAACCGATGGGACGACGCATTCTCGGACAACGACGAGGTCGCGGGACGCCGACGTTCCGCGCCCCATCGCATCGCTACAAGGCCAAGCTCGACCACAAGAAGACGGAGGACGACGACGTCGTCCGCGGGACGGTCGTCGACATCGAACACGACCCCGCCCGCTCGGCGCCCGTCGCAGCCATCGAGTTCGAGGACGGCGAGCAGCGACTCGTCCTCGCACCCGAGGGCATCACCGTCGGCGAGGAGATCCAGGTCGGCGTCTCCGCGGAGATCAAGCCGGGCAACACGCTCCCGCTCGCGGAGATCCCCGAGGGGGTCCCGGTCTGTAACGTCGAGGCGAACCGAGGCGACGGCGGCAAGTTCGCTCGCGCCTCGGGCGTCAACGCGGACCTGATCACCCACGACCGCAACGCCGCGGTCGTCCAGCTTCCAAGCGGCGAGGTCAAGCGCCTCGATCCGCAGTGTCGCGCCACCATCGGCGTCGTCGCCGGTGGCGGTCGCACGGAGAAGCCGATGGTCAAAGCAGGGAACAAGTATCACAAGATGCGAGCCCGGGGCTCGAAGTGGCCTCGCGTCCGTGGTGTCGCGATGAACGCCGTCGACCACCCCTTCGGTGGTGGCGGCCGCCAGCACCCCGGCAAACCCAAGTCCGTCTCGCGCAACGCGCCGCCGGGACGGAAGGTCGGTGACATCTCTTCGCGACGAACCGGCCGAGGTGGAGACAAATGAGCCAGGAGTACCGAACCGGCCGTGAGGGTGACGAGTTCACCTACCGCGGTCACACGCTCGAAGAGCTGCAGGAACTGGAGCTCGAGGAAGTCGCGGAACTGTTGCCCGCACGGAAGCGGCGAAGTATCGAACGCGGTCTCACCGTCGAACAGCAGAAGCTGCTCGAGAAGGCCCGCGGAAAAGACGAACAGGAGACGGCAAACTCCCCGATCCGGACGCACCTTCGGGACATGCCGATCCTGCCCGAGTTCGTCGGACTGACGTTCGCCGTCTACAACGGCCAGTCGTTCGAGCGCGTCCGCGTCGAACCCGAGATGATCGGCCACTACCTCGGCGAGTTCCAGCTGACCCGGACGTCCGTCGAACACGGACAGGCTGGTATCGGTGCGACCCGATCGTCCAAGTTCGTCCCACTGAAGTGATCCACGTATGGGAATCAACTACTCGGTCGACGCGGATCCGGACACCACCGCGAGAGCGATGCTCCGGGAGCGTCACATGAGCCACAAGCACAGCAAGGAGATCGCTCGCGAACTGAAAGGCAAGACTGTCGCCGACGCACGAGCGTACCTGGAGGCCGTCATCGCCGGCGAGCGCTCGATCCCGTTCAAGTCCCACAACACCGGTGCCGGACACCGTTCGGACATCGACGGCTGGGACGCGGGCAAGTACCCGGAGAAAGCCTCCGAGGCGTTTCTCGACCTGCTCGAGAACGTCGAGTCGAACGCCGACCACCAGGGCTTCGACGGTGAGACGATGGAGATCGTCCACCTCGCAGCGCACAAGGTCGGCGAGTCTGTCGGTCGCAAACCGCGTGCGATGGGCCGAGCGACGGCCTGGAACACGCCGGAAGTCGACGTCGAGATCGTCGTCGAGGACGTCGACGAGACGCTCGTCGAACAGACCGACGACGAAACGGACGACGAAGACGAGGACGATAACTAATGGCTGACGAACACCAATTCATCGAGAATGGCCTGCAGCGGTCTCAGATCGACGAGTTCTTCGAGGAAGAGCTCGGCCGCGCGGGCTACGGTGGCATGGAGGTCGCCAAGACGCCGATGGGAACCCAGATCGTCCTCAAGGCCGAAAAGCCCGGGATGGTCATCGGTAAAGGCGGCGAGAACATCCGGAAGGTCACGACGGCCCTCGAGGAGAAGTTCAACCTCGAGGACCCACAGATCGACGTGCAGGAGGTCGACGAACCCGACCTGAACGCACGCATCGTCGCCGACCGCCTGGCTAACGCCTTAGAGCGCGGCTGGTACTTCCGGAAGGCCGGTCACACCACGATCGACCGGATCATGGAATCCGGCGCACTCGGCGCCGAGATCGTCCTCTCGGGGAAGGTCACGGGCGCGCGATCGCGCGTCGAGAAGTTCAACCGTGGCTACATCAAGCACAACGGCGAACCCGCAGAGGAGATCGTCGACGAAGGTCAGGGCGTCGCAGTGATGAAACTCGGCACGATCGGCGTGACGGTGAAGATCATCCCGCCGAACGCCGAGTTGCCCGACGACTTCCAGATCCACGAGGACATGGACCCCGAAGAGCTCGTCCCCGACGCCGTCGAGGCCAACGAGGCCGAAGGCGTCGAGGAGCTGCTCGAGGGCGAACCCGAGGAGGCCGAGGCCGCCGAAGAGGGAGCCGAAGCCGCCGAAGACGAGGCCGTCGAGCCCGAGGTCGACGAAGAAGTCGTCGAGGAGGTTCTCGAAGAGGAACTCGAGGACGACGACGAACCCGTCGAGACGCCCGACGAGTCGCCGATCGAGGAGGACCTCGACGAACTCGAGGAGGACGTCGAAGCGGAAGCCGAGGAACTCGTCGCCGAAATGGAAGACGACGATTCCGAAGCGGCCGACGACGAGGAGGGTGATGCCTGATGGCGATCGTCCACGTCGACGAGATCCGTGACATGACGCCCGCCGAACGGCAGGAAGAACTCGAGGAACTCGAGACCGAGCTGCTGAACTCGAAGTCCGTCCTCGCAGCCGGTGGGGCCCCGGAGAATCCGGGTCGCATCGGCGAACTGGGTCGCACCATCGCCCGGATCAAGACGATCCAGCAGGAAGAAGGCGACTTCGAGGACGAGGAGTAACGATCACACAATGCCGCTGACACCCGAGACACTGCCACGACACGAACTCAACGGCCTACCCGTCCGCGTCGTCGAGAGCGACGACGAGTCGCGGGTCGGTCTCGAAGGGCGGGTCGTCCTCGAGACGACCAACACGCTCCAGGTAGAGGTCCGAGAGAACGGCACGTCCCGGGTGGTGACGGTACCGAAATCGGGCTCGGTATTCGAGTTCGCAATCACAGATGACGCCGCCGACTTCGAGAAGGAGTCGGGGACTGCGTTCAAACTGGCCGATTCCAAACCCGACTCGGACGCGGATTCGCGTGCCGACTCGGAGTGTGCTGGCGAGAACGTAGCCTACGTTACGGTCGATGGATCGCGACTGCTCTCACAACCCGCCCGACGCACGGAAACGAGTGGTGACTCACCATGGCAATAGGACTAGACGTCAACACCCCTCCGGAACCAGAAAACCCGGAGGAATACGATTACGAGACGTGTCCGTTCTACGGCGACCTTCCCGTTCGAGGGCAGATCCTCGAGGGACTCGTCGTGTCGACGGACATGGACAAGACCGTAGTCGTCGAGCGAGAGTACGACGTTGCCGTACCGAAGTACGATCGGTACATGAAACGTCGCTCGCGCATCCCGGCTCACGTGCCGGGCGTGCTCGAGCCGCTCTCGGTCGGTGACACGGTCAAGATCGCAGAGACCCGACCACTGTCGAAGACGAAATCGCACG
>LFCJ01000628.1_pt1 | contig 22642 bp, 15 predicted proteins | sample 643141 | NCBI WGS metagenome assembly LFCJ01 (sample SAMN03766243, study PRJNA286221) | soda lake metagenome | biome: soda lake; feature: Kulunda steppe; material: water; isolation source: sample B1-Br-g2 brine of Lake Bitter-1 | place: Russia: Kulunda steppe | collected 2010-07
AAATCAGAAAATTATATGGGAGCTGGTGAAGATTAAGGAGAATGACAGCCCGAAGAACCAGGGAGATGTGGCCCGAGAATATGGTCTAAGCGATGCCCGTATATCACAGCTGAAAGAGTTCATCAGAGAAAACGACCTGCCGTAGGCCTCGGCTTAAAAATTTAAGTCAGCTTAAAAATTTAAGCTCAGCGCGTACCGCATTCAACCAATGTATTCGTAATAGAGAAGGCTATAGATGCAGATTGAACGGATATGGGCCTATAGTTGAATAGGTTAATTGGTTAAAAAATAAGTTAAGTTGGAAAGATGTGGATGGTTAGGCCTTCACCTCATTCCAGTTTTCTTTTGCTTCTTGAAGTTCCTTATTCCCAGAAGGCCTAATAGTGTAAGACGGCGATTTACTTTCCCTTTTCTTTTTCTCTTCCTGGTATTTTTCTTCATCCAGATCTTCCAGTATTTTCAGATATTCCTCTTCATAGTCATTTTTGATCGAGTTGAACTTCATACCGGAAGGATATTTCAAAGTGATTTCATCCAGTATAACTCTTTCCAGGAAGATTAAGTCCTTGATGTATTTTCTGTGGACGTCTAGTTCAAACTGTCTTTCAGCAATTCTTTCTTTGATGAATTCAGATTTTACCTTATCGTATTGTTTGCCGGGTAGGTTGAGTCCTGTCATTGTAAACAGTAATTAGTTTGCGATATATGTAAAGATTAATAAAATTATTTGCGTATAATGAAAGTATTGATGATTCCTTCAGAAGAACTCTCAGAAGCACTCAAAAAGAAAAGAAACAAAATTGGAACAACCCAAGGAAAAATCTCAGACCTAACAGGCCTCAGCATAACACAGATCAGCCGGATAGAAAACAACGACTCCAACTATAGCCACAGCCACGCCTACAAGATATGGGAGACACTGAAACAACTAGAAGAAGACTACGAAACAGCAAAAGAAATAATGGTAAAAAACATAGCCTGGGCACATCCAGAAAACACAATAAACAAAATCAAGAAAACCATGAGAGAAAACGACTACTCCCAACTACCAGTCAAAAACAAAGACGGAGAACACATCGGAAGAATCGACAGCAAAATACTCATGGGCGCAGACAACCCCGATGAAAAAATAGAGAAATACATAGGACCAACATACACAGAAACAGGCCCAGAAACACCAGTAGAATCAATCAGAGAAATAGTAAAAAACGACTCAGCAGCCCTCATCAAAAAGAACGGAGAATACCAAGGCCTAGTCACCAGAGCAGATATTATCTAAATTTAATGAATTAAAATATTTTAATTCTGGATAGAGTTGATATCATAAATAGCTTAAATATGTAGGCCAAAAAACAACATAATGTTTGACAGTCTTAAAGAAGAATTAATCCCTGAAACGTTGCTTAGTAAAATATATACAGCTATTATGGTTCTACTATGGTTCTCTTGGATTTCAATAAGTATTGAGGAATTTGTCCGGGAAGGTAATACAGACTCCTTTTATTGGTCTTTGATCGGATGGCCATTATTAACTTTTTATTTTACTCCAGTATTCCAGAAGATTGTTTTAGGGAGTGATGTAAAGAACTACAAGGAGGAAGTGATACTTGATTCTAAATTAAGTCATGCCGGCTTTCTAGTATTACTTTTTATACCTTTTATAGGACCTCTTATTGCCCTAACTGGAGTATATAAAAACTTTAAGCGCAGACGAAAGTATTTTGATGATTTAAAAAACAAAAAAGCCAGTCTAATAAATTCAATAGAAAATTACAATTTTTCAAGTTATCTTGCCGATAAAAAGGCGAAATTACAAAATGAAGTCCAAAAATCCGATTATTCAAGGATTGAGAGGTTAGAAAATTCGTTTGAGAAGCTAAAAAGTAAGGATAGAAAAATAAAGAAAATCGAAAGAATAAGGAAAATTTCTGAAAGTCTTGGCATCATTGAGAAGAAGGATTTAGATTTGGAAGACCTTAGTTTGGAGGTAATTGAAGAAAAATTACAAGAAGAAACAGTCAATAGAGATAGATGGTTAATAAATAATTCTGAAGAAATTCAAAGCTTTGTTAAGAAATTTGGAAAAGGCAATTTTGATCGGAGAGAAAAACTTAGAAAGGTTTTAAATCAGGAGTATGGTTTTGAACTAGATAGCGCCGAAATTAAAGCTATAGTAACTCAAAAATACGATAAAGAAGCCTATAAAGAATTTAAACAAAGTTTAGAAAAATGCAATCCGGAAAACGAAGAGGAAATTCTAGAATCATTTGTTAAAGAATATGGAAAAGGAAATAAGGAACAGAAGAAATATCTGAAGCGGTATACAGAGATTGAAAATATTGAAACTCGTATTGATATTAAATATAATGAAGTAAATCAAAAGGAAGAGCTTGAAGAGTTTAAAAAGAGCCTTAAAACGGAGCTCGATAAAGAACCTAGCTTAATATTAAATAGCGAAGATCACCTAGATTGGGAAGAATTAGAGACAATGGACGGATTAGAGTTTGAATCGTATATAGCAGACCTTTTCGAAGCTAAAGATTATTCTGCCAAAGTAACTAAGGGTGCAGGAGACCAGGGTGCGGACATAGTAGCAGAAAAAGGCCTAGAAAAAGTAGTTATTCAGGCAAAAAGATATTCAGGAAAAGTTTCTAATTCTGCAGTACAAGAAGTTGTAGCTTCTAAGGATCACTACAGTGCAGATAGAGGAATAGTTATAACAAACTCTAAATTTACATCATCTGCAAAAGAACTAGCTAATAGTAATGAAATTGAATTATGGGATGGCGATAAACTGAAAAGACAGATAAAAAGATATCTAAATTAGGTTAGCAATTTTCCTGAGCCTCTCTTTCCCATCGTCTGAACTTACTCATTACTGAAGTGTTAACGCCTTTACACCAAGTAGAAGGAATCCTTGCTTTTCCCTCTTCGATTTCCAAGTTATCTGACATTCTTAACAGCCGCACATTTTGACGGACGTCTTCCTGTTCCAACGCCTCAGTTTTCTCAACATGTTTCTCAAGTCCTCCTCTTGATATCGGTTGATTATCTTGAACTATCCTCGCGATTTTCACCGCCTTATCAGGCATCTATGAGGGCGGTGTTAAGAGAATTTTTGATCAGGAAGTTGAGAAAAGAATAATTTATACAGGCCAATAAAAATTATTTTATACTCTAGAGAAGTCCTTGATTTCCATCCATATCGAATCACAGTCAATGAAGATAGATACCAAGTATATACAACAAGGATAAAAGATCCGATTAGAACTCTAATTTCTGAATTTTAACCTCATCGGCAGTCTTCTCCAAATCTCTCATTTGAGGCCTATCAAATATTCTTTCTTCCTTATCTCTAATATAAACAGTATAAATTTGTGCATAATCTTTACCAGGAGATTTTCTTAAAATCCTGCCAATCCTTTGTATACGTTGTCTCACACTGCTTGTAGCAGCTACAATAATTCCTACATCTGTATCTGGTACATCTAGGCCTTCATCTAATGCTTTGCATGTTACTAGCATGTTTATTTCGTTGTTTTTGTATGATTCTAGAGTTTCTCTTCTATCAGTAGGATTGACCTCAGAATGGTATATGCCTGAATTATAGCCTTCTTCTTGTAGAAACTCCTGTATTTTATCTGCGCTATCCTTTCTTTCATGAAACATCAAGATTCTGGAATCCTTTGATATTTCATTATTTATTATATATCTAAGAGCCGCCATTTTTGATCTTGATTCATGTATTATTTCCTTCCTTAAGTTTGCTAAAACAGTATAATTCTCTAATAAATCATCTCCATGTTTTTTCTGCAGACTACCCAAAGTTTTCAAAAATTCTGAACTTTCAGCTGCTTTCAATTCTGGATATTTATTAACAATGATATTGAAAAGGTCATCAAGCTGTTCTGTAAGCTCATTATACTTTTTCAGTTCATCGCTTTGCAGGGGAACTTCTATACGCTTCAAATGAAAAGGAGGAATAATTCCATCTTCTCTCGCATCGGAATAATTGTACTCATATATCACTTCTCCAAGATTAGGCTCTAAAACTTCTTCAAAACCGTAATCAGCTTCTCTTTCCGGAGTAGCAGAAAGCCCTACAGTATAATCGAATGCTCTATCGAAAAGCTCTGCAGACTTTTCACTTGCAAACCTATGACACTCATCAGCCACGAGAAAAACATCATCTTCTACTTCATTAAGATGATCATCTAAATGCCTTCTAGCTGAGTTTAAAACGTAAATCATCAAATCTTTTTCCCGGATATTAGATTTCTCCTCTCCATAATAAACACCGATTTCCCTCTCTTCCAAATTCAGAACATCCTGCACTTCTTCATACCACTGATCCAAAAGCGCAGTATTAGGAACTACAATAACTGCTTTCAGGCCTCCCTCAGAATAGTTTTCCTGTCTCATATGAGCAATCAATGAAAGCGCTAAAACAGTTTTACCTGCCCCCGTTACTACTTTTACAATTCCTCTACCGCCGTTAGAAACCCATTTTTTCTTACATTCTTTCTGCCAACGCCAAAGCTCCAAACTAACTTCCCAAGGTCTTTCCTCAGGAGAATTATCAAATAAGCCTTCAGTTCTCTTACAAACATCACATTCTGGGCTCTGACATGTTTTCTGAAAACCAGGGATGCTTGAAAGTCTATACAATGGTTTTTCAAGGTCCGAATTTTTATCTTGCAAAAAGGCTTCTATTTTCCTGGTTGTGTCTTCCAGCCCAAAATCTCTAGTCCTCTTCTTCAAATGTCTGAGCTCCCAGTCCTCAAAATCTTCTTCCAAACTCACAGATAAAATATCGGATCTGGAAACCTATAAATCCAGCTGTGAATCTTTAGTCTTTTCATCCACATAATCTGCGAGATCAATGTAGTCATTGTTGTTCTCGATATCTCCAAGCTTCCTCAAGGCCTTGACCGCTCCTTCAGAAGCCCAATCATGCATCTCAGAAGCAAGCCTATCCTCCTCCTTGAGATAGGCGAGATAGTGTGCGCGATCAACAGAAGTCAAATCATCCTCAGACTTAGATTCAATTTCCTCAGCTCTGTCCTCTAGACCCGGAACAACAATTTTGCCTCCATCCTGCATTACAACTCCTGAATCAGTCAAGTCAGAGATATCAACAGATCTCTGCTGCAAGTTCTTGTTCAGAGGACCGTAACCTACCTCACCGCCTCTACCGGCAATATAGGAAATATAGGTTGCGGAGATAAGATCAAGCTCTGTAACTAAATCATCAAACATTCCGCCCATAATTTGGCCATCAACAATCTCCTGAATAGACTCCAACGCATCACTCACAGAAACTGGTTCCCCATCACGATAAACCTCTGGATAATGCTTCGAATAAATCTCCAAACACTTACCAATTGTAATCACAAACATGTCTCCCTGAGTTAGTTCACGATCCTCAGTTCTCAACTTCTCAACCTCTTCCTTCGCCTCAAGATAGATACGGTCTTCCATTTCACTCCAGATACCTTCCTCAGGTTCATCATCTCTTTTCCTGCATACAATGATCATATCATATTCAACATTCCCTTTCTCACGAATGTGCATTGACTCAGACATCTCAGCCTGGACAGGATAAATGGCACTAATATAAAACCCGCTTTCAAGTACAGAGCTTAAAACAGATCCCCATGCTTCAGTTTCTTTATGATGAAATGTAAAAGCCATCAAACCATCTGACTTCAGCTTCTTGTTAGATTCCTCAAATACGCTACTTAGTAGATCTATATATTCTTCTTCACTCTTATTTTGAGTCCTATTTTTTATTGCCTCTGAGCTACGGGGAGAATACATAGATTGAAAGTATTCATACTCATCTTTCAGAAGTTCGCGAAGCCAAACATAGAAAAAGTCTGCAACCTCCGAATACATTACATTGTCGAAATACGGAGGATCAGTGATTACAGCATCAATAGACTTATCCTCAATCTCAAGATAAGAAGAATCTCCACATAACACTTTGCTATCTTTTCCTATAGATATCGGAATCTGCATATCTTTTTCTTTCGTGTTGTCATTTTCCCTATATTTTTCATGCGGATTATGTTTATACTTATTACCATTTCTTACCCGCTCAAAGAAAGATTCAAAACCTCCCATTCCGTGTTCTGTGCCCCATATATTAGATTCAACAGGGTCTGGGTTCGGGTAATAAGCATGTAGCCCAAAAACATCGCTTATGTGGTTCTTTGATGTATTATATGTACACAGCCTATTATTGTAAGGCAGACTGCTTGAAGCAGCTAATAGTAAGTTCTCACAGATATTTTTATCTTCAATTTTTTTGATCTCACTAAATAACCTGCCTAATGCATAGAGCTGTCTTCTATTGAATAATTCATTAAATTTCTCATATCCATGTTTAGGTAGTCGGTTTGTTTCTTTCCCCTCTGGAATTTCTTGTTGAGGTATTGGTAGGTCAGATTTCAAATTCTCATATTTCTCTGATACATCATTGTAAATCTTTCTATCCTCATCTCCAGCTGGCTTATAGCCCTTCATATCACAACCATTGCAGAAGTACTCGACTGCCCAAAGTCTTTCGTTTGCTCTACCCTCATTATTTACAGTCTCTATAACCTCATTCTTCTGACCACATTCTTCACAAGTAAAGTACTTTCCTGAGGAGTTTGCATCTTTCTTTGGGTTAAAGCTATTTTCACAATGCGGACAGGTATTTTCTTCCTTCCAGCGGGGTGTCTCAAATATCTCGCTACACTCTGGACAGTGGACATGGTAGTAGTTCTTATGGGTGAATTCTTCTCCACAGTGAGGGCAGTTTTCTCCTGGCTTGTAGGTTTCCTCGCAGTTTTCGCAGATTGCTTTGTGTTTGTGTTCTACATTTAGGCTGCGGTTTTTGGCTACTCTGTAGTCTTTGAATAGTGGTGTGGTTGATCCGCAGTTTCTGCAGTCGAGTTCTTTTACCCAGAAATAGTACATTGCGTCAGCTATTTCTTCGCATTCTGGGCAGGTAGTCTTGTAGTATTTCTTGATTTCTGGTGCTACTTCTTCCTCAAGTTTTTCGAAGGCCTCGTCAAGTTTGTCTATGTCTACTGGTTCTGTTTCTTTCTTTACTGTGAACCAGGCTACGGGATTGAGGTCTTTTCCTACTACATTTGCGTTCATGCGCAGTGCTTCAACTATGGTTGTTCCTCCGCCCATGAAAGGATCAAGAACAGTCTTGTCTTCGAAGGACACATCTTCAAGGTAGAAGTCATCCCAGAGTGTTTCCGGGTTTCCGTCCCAGTCTGCGTCCACAAGCTGGAGATCGTCGCTATCATCTGAGTGGTCTGCATCTATTCTCTTATTGGTTCCGTCTTCAGACTGAGATTCCAGAACTTTCATGTTGTCTTCATCAGCAAGTGAGTAGAGAAGCATTGAGCGGAATACGCATCCAAGCCTCCTGGCCCACCACTTGTGCATGGTGTAGACAGGCCTGTAGTATCTTTTTGCCTTGCTTTCTTTATCTGCAATTTCATTTACTTGTTCGATAGGAAAATATTCCTCAATTGGCGCTTTCTCTTCTGTCATTAGTTATCGCCTAACCGGGTGTTCTGGGTTTTCTCCTCAACATAATTAGCTAGTTTCTGATGATCTTTCTCGTCAAGAATATTTCCATACATCCTCATCGCTTTAATTGTTTGATCGGTGACCCAATCGTGCATCTCTTCGTTTAGCTGATCTTCATCTTCTAGATGAATCAAGTAGAACGCTTTTTCTATTGGTTCAGTTCTCTCTTTGTTTTTGATTATTTTCGCTACTTCTCCTGGATCTTTAGGAAAAATCTTATCTTCAGTTTTCTCAACTACCTCAAGGTTTAGGAGTTTATTAATTCGTAGACCTCTTTGTTGGAATTCCTTGTTAATTTCGCTATAGTCAATCTCTTCTTTACCTGCAATATAGGCTAAGAACATTGCAGTCTCTTCGCTAACGTCTTTAACATAGTTATCGAAAGCGTTTTCTGAAGTCTGTAAATCAACTATCTCTCTTATGGACTCTAAGGCTTCTTCTACCTCCAGCACTTCTCCGTCCTTTTTTACATTATCATAATGTTCTGAGTAAATTTGTAGGCATTTTCCAACAGTTATCACGAAAATATCTCCATCAGAAAGATTCTGATCTCTTTCACGCAGTTCACTTATCTGTTCTTTAGCTTCTAGATAAATTCTGTCTCGCATTTCGGACCAAATTCCTTCCTCTGGGTCTTCATTTCTTTTTCTACATACGACAACCATGTCATACTCTATATTTCCTTTATCCCTAATATGCATATTCCTATTCATCTCAGAGTTCACAGGATAAACTGAGGTTATCTTAAATTGAGAATCCAGGACTGCGCCTAATACAGATCCCCAGGCCTCTGTATCTTTATGATGGAATGTGAAGGCCATAATTCCATCATCTTTTAGCTTTTTTCGAGATTCAGAGAAGACATCGGTTAACATCTCTGTAAAATCTTCTTCATCTTTCGCTTGGACTTTATTTTTGATAACTTCGCTCGTTTTTGGAGTATATTCAGAGTTAAAGTAATCATATTGGTCGGAAAGAATTTCTCTCAGCCAGACATAGTAGAAGTCAGCAAGTTCTGAATACATTACGTTATCGAAGTAAGGAGGATCAGTGATAATTGCATCAACAGACTTGTCTGGAATATCCTGATATGAGGAGTCTCCACATTGGATAAGTGTATTTGCTTCACCGCTTTCAATATCTGAAAACGAACCTGCAAATTTCCCTTTGATCGGTTTCATTCCTTCATTTTTCTCTATTTTACCGTTGTTCAGGTATTTTTCAAATGGTGATTTACAGTACTCTTTAGCTTTCTTTAACATCTTGAATTTTCTTGAGAAATCTCCTGTACCATATTCTGTACCGATAAAATTATTCTCCACATATTCATTCCTTGAATAATAAGCGTGTCTAGCAAAAAGGTGTCCTGTCTGGTTTGTGCTTCTCGAATACGAGCAGAGCTTATTATTGAAATCAAGAGCGTCAGATGCTGCTAAAGCTAAAAATTCCTTTATATTTTGCTCTTCAATGCTTTTTATCTTATTGAATGTTTTACCGATTACTAAACGTTGACGAGGAGTGAACATGTCTGAGAATTTAGTAAAACCATGATTATGCAATTCTCTTGTTTTTTGTCCTACTGGAACTTCCTGAGGAGGCGTTGTTATTTTATCTGTGCTATCTAGAATGTTTTTAGCTTCCTTAACTTTCTTCTTGTCTTCTTTGTCTGCTGCTTTGTACCATTTACCTTTTACTAGATCATCTTTTCGGCTGCAATGTTTACAGTAGTACTCTACGGCAAATAGTTTTTCGCTAGGCTTTCCTTGTCTATTTACTCCGTCTATAGTCTCGTTTTTCTGGCCACAATCGGGGCAAGTGTAATATTTTCCTGTTGCGTTCCCATCATCAGGCACAAATGTATGTTTACAACTTGGGCACTCGTTCTCTCCCTTATAGTCATCTGATTGGAAAAGTTCGTAACAATCAGGACAGTAAACCCAGTTATAATCATCTTCTTTTCTGCGTGAAGAAGCTATCATTGTTCCTTTATTTAGATCAACTTCTGAACTACAATTATTACATTCTAGAGATTTTATCCAGAAGAAATTCATTGCTTCAGCATCATGTCCACACTCGACACATTCTGTCTCGTATAATTGGCCGTACTCCTGTTTAAGCTCTGATCTGAGTTTGTTATATTCTTCCTGTAGTTTCTCTAGATCTACATCTTCTACTTCTTTCTTGACCGTGAACCATGCCACAGGGTTAAGTTCTTTCCCGACTACATCTGCGCCTAGTCTTAGGCCTTCAACAACAGTGGTTCCACCGCCCATAAAGGGTTCAAGAATTTTCTTGTCTCCAATATCTATATCTTGCGGATATTTCTTCCAGAGATCTTGTGGAGAGGAATATCCAGTATCAATAAATTGGTTGCCTGAGTCCTCATCATAGAGAGAGTAAAGAATAATAGATCTGAATACTGATCCAGCTCTCCTAGCCCACCACTTGTGTATTCGATAACAAGGTCTGTAGTGTTGCGGAGATCTTGTTTCTTTAGATGAGATTTCACTTACTTCGTTTACTGGAAAGTATTCTTCGATTGGTGCTTTTTCTTCTGTCATTTACTGATCACGAGTTGATGTTTAGTTGGCTGTGGTACCAGTTCGGGTTATCTTCTTCTATTTCGATATGGTTAAATATTTTGAACAGGCTGTGCTTTTCTTTATTGTTTTTCGGTACTATATTGGGCTGATCCCATTTTTGGATTGAGGCCTTATCTGTATCTATTTCAAGCTGGAAAGTGTTAGCTGTTCTTACAAGATAAGGTACCTGTTCATCTAAAAGCTCGTTCAAATACTTTGAGAATTTATCATAGTCTTCAACTTGTGATACTAGTGTTTCCAGGCCTTTAACGCAGTAGTCCTGGTATGATTCAAATTTCTCTCTTTTTGTATTTCTAAACATTTGGATTATGCTTATTTTCTCACATGTATTGAGGCCGTTTTCTTCTAGTTCTTGATCTTCTATTACGTTGAATCCTTGATCCATTATTTTTCACCTCTCTTAATTTTGAGTTTAGGTGTTATACATTCCATCAGCGATATTCCACCGTGCTGGTATATTGCGTAACTTCCTCCTATCGGCCATATATTCCTTGACTGCGCCATCAAATATCCATCGTATCTAGTGAGGAATCCCGCATTCACTAGTTTATCGGCATCTACATCTATATCTCTTATAGATCTGTTGTTTCCCATGATCTCTTTGATCTTTTTCTGGTCTGAAGATGCAAGTGAGAACTGGTATGCTCCTTTCTGCACGTTATAACCATGGTCAGAAGTTACTACTATTTCTTCTCCTTCAATCTGGTCAAGTATCTCATCTAGATGTTCTTCTGTTTTTTCGTATACTTCTTCATCGGAACTTAATACCTTCTTTCCTTCCTGAATTGATTCAAGCCATTTATCAGGAAAACTGGACCAGACAAAATCTTCATCTCCATTAAGGGAGAAATTCTGTGGATTATTAATTTTCTTGAACTCGTACTCTTTCTTTTTTTCAGGCAGATCAATTTTCTTCTTGAATGCTTCCGTAGTCGAAGGCATAGCTGAGAAAGAGTAATCTAATTTGACTTCGTATCCTTCACCCTCAAGATGCTCTTTCAGTAGAACCGCTTCTCTTATGCTCAGCATATCTAGGAGAACTAGTTTTTGATTTTCAAGGTCTGCCTTCAGGCCTCCTGAGCAATGTTTAGGGAGCTCTTCGGTAAATAGTTCAAAATAAGTTTCCTGTAAGAATTTTTCAAACTTCTTCGCAGCCTCATCTTGTTGATAGTATTCAGAGATATTTTCTTTAGGCCTCCAAATTTCTTGAACAAGATGATTAACAATTGTAGGGAATGGATCATCCTTTTCTATCAGGTTCTCTGTGAGTTTATTCGGAATCTTCAACTCTCTCACCTTCAATTCTTGCGTTTATTTCTTCTGCATCAGTTTTCGGAAGGTTTTCAATAATTTCAAGCAGTTCTTCTTTTGTCTTCCCTTCAAATTCTACATCAAGATGCAGTTTTTCTACACTGTCTTTCTTTTCGTTAAGCGCCATTTCGAACTGATTATGTATAGCTCGCGAAGAGTTTCCTCTGGCGTCCTGGCTGAAAGCCTTTATTTCTTTCTCTGGTCCTGGTTCGGGAGTCGGTATTTCTCCATCATCATCTAAATCTTCTAAGCTTTGTTTTTCTTCATCTTCTTCTATCTCCGGGCTTGGGGCATATTCAGGATCTAGTAGCGCATAGTCATCTTTAATTTCATTTGGAGCTCTATCTCTGTAAATCTTTCCTCTTTCTCCTTGGACAAAGACTTTTTCTCCAGCCATCTGCTTGATTGCAGTGTAGAAGTTGTTCTCATCGTCAATGAGTGGATGTTTTCTCATCTTCTTGAAGTCGTTAAGTATTGTACCTACTTTCTTACCATTGCTTTGTCCTTCTACTTCTTTCCAGATCTTTTTTTGGATCAAGCTCTTGTCAGTTCTTATTTCTTCTCTGATCTCTCGGATATCTGGATCTATAGGTCTTTTAATTGCGTTTACTTCGTGTCCGCTGCCTTGTGAGCTCCATTTTATCCAGTAGCCAAATTTCTCTTTAATAGCGCCTTTGAGCTCTTGCTTCTCTTCTCTCAGAACCTTGTCTATCTCGCTCTTTTTTTCATCGAGACGATTCTTGAGATTATTGGCAGCTATAACTCTCTTAGTTTTTTCCCTGATTTCTGCATCTGCTGCAGGACCTCCGTTATTTGGTACAATGAAAACTACTGTATTCTGGTAGTTTCTTCCATGGAAAAATCCATCTAGTTCATCTTTTGTCTGTTTTTCATCACCAAGAGATTTTAGAGATATTACAAAGGTGATTTGTGAATCATCAGGAATTTGGTTGTTTTCCTCTGCTTGATTATAGGTATGGACTGTAGTCGACCCAAATATCTCATTTCTAACAATATTGCCTATCTCCTTCTCTACTTCCTCATCATCCACTTCTGATTTTTCTTTCTGAATTAATGCTGCGATATTATACTCATTCTTCATCTGATAGTGGCCGTCATCCTTGTGTAAGTAGTGTGCTTTCCCTATTAGGCCTTCAATAGACATTGACAGGTCTGTAACAGTCATTCCTTCTGTCGGTTTTAAACAACCTAAGAGAATGTCATGTTCTGTTGCAGCGCCGGTTTCTTCTTCTAGAGAGTAAAAGAGAATGGATCTTAGAATTTCTGGTCCATAACTTATTCCATCAGTTCTCTTTTCGGAGTCATTAACGCATTTTCCTACAAGATCTCTATCGATCATCTTGAAAGGCTGTTCGCTGATATCCGATAGCAAAATTGCATCTGTTTTATCTGATCTCTCAGCTATTGTATCTGCAAGAACCCTCATTTCGCCTCTAACGTTTTGACGCTCTTTTGAGCCTTCATAGATATTCCCTATGATTTCTAAGGCCTGAGGATGGAAAGGATATGAATCAATAAATTCTTTTTCAAATCTTTTCTCATTTTCGAGCTCTATAGGCGATGAATATCCTTCTATGTACTGCTTAACTATTCTTTCTGCCTTTTCTTCATCCATGTTTTCATCTGGATTATCGAAAAGTCTGTGACGAATAATCTTCTCCTTGTCTCCCGAAGTGCTGACGTCTTCAGCTACAGGGCCTGTTCTATTCAGTATTTCTTTTAGTTCGTCGCTCTTGTCAAGAAGTGTGATGAACGTGAAAAGTTGTCTTTTTTTGTCGTTTGCAACTTCTAGAAGGTTTTGTAGGAAGAATTTGTTCTGTTCTTTTAAGCTCTTATCTTCTGTGTCTTCAAAAGATTCCCACCATGTTTCTATCTCATCAAAGAAGATGGCAAAATTTTCTTCTTCAACAAGTTCTTCTATAGTATCTGTTGTCGGGTATCTTCCTATATCTTCTAGTAGCTCTTCTTTACCTGCTTTTCTGAATATAGGTTCCCAGAGCTTGTCAGGATCTTCTGTCTGACTTGAAATTATTATTGAATTTGAATTCTCCGGTATATCAAATTCTATATTCCAGCTGCTTGTCCACTCATCCGCTTCATCAGGACTGTTGAATAGATGGTATAGAGTAATCAGTGCATGAGATTTACCTGAACCATATGGACCAAGTAAAAGGAAGCCTCCTTGATTGTCTTGAAACTTAAGCTTCTGGTTGGCTCTTTCAATAACATTTTTTATAGAATTAGATGGGTATGTTGTTCTAAGGAATTTGGCTGCGGAGCTTTCAATTCTTTCTTCTTCCGAATCTACTTTGTGAGCTTGAACAGTTGGCTCAATATTTCTCTCCAGAACCTCTTCACGAGGAGAAATAACATCTTTAATCTTGGTCATAATTAGATGTGTTTCACAATATCTTTTATTCTTGTTGAGAGACAAACCGAATTTCTTTAATTAGTTCGTGAGAAGTATAGTTTATGACCTATCCTGAACCTAAAGATCGAATATTGTCTGAAGATGAAAAAGAGCAAATTAGAGAGGAGATATTAGATGATAACCTCTCTTCTGGACACTTGGCTGATAAATATGACTGTTCGCCCTCGCAAATTGCAGGTATTAAGGCTGATCTAAGTCGTCGACATGATCTAGGAGAAGTAAAGATTGTCGAAGAAGATCAGATGCTTGAAAGTATTATTAAGTCCTACGAGGATTTCTATAATTCCTCTAGGCATTCGAGTGAAGATTACAAATGGGACAATGTTGAGACATTTAGGTCTAAATGGGATGAAGCTGATGGTAGAGAAGGCGAAGAGTTCTTTGAAATTTTGAAAGATGCAATAGGAGAAAATCAGAATTTAGTAAGTAGAGGGAATATGAATATCCATAGGAAGTTCAAAAGCGATCCTCAAATGTCGAGTGAAGTGATTAAATATCTTCTAGATGAGAGCGACGACATAAAAGATAGAATATCGAGATTTAAGAATTTCTTTGAAATGCCTAACGCAGGAGGGACTAAAGTTGCATCATACTTCCTGTCATCTCTTTATCCTGAAGAATACATTTATTTCAAATATAATGAGTATCAGAAGTTCTTCCAAGACCTTGGTATTACGCTAGAGAAACCTTTCTCAGAGTATGATGAAACTTTCGATAGTAGAATTGAAAGATATATTGAACTGAATCAAAAGGCTGAAGATATTTTAGAGAAAATTGAAGTTGAAGATAAGGATTTATGGAACGTTCAGGATCTAATTTGGTTTTACGCTAAGTATTGGCTACCTTCTGATGTTAGAGGAGAGTTAGATGATATTAAGAAGAATGCAAAATCGGCTTATACCAGGCTATTCGCGCTTAAATGCTTCTTCGAGACCCAGGAGGACGGTATAGTCTCTAGAGATAAGTTTGATAAAACAGTTAAAGAAAATCTTGAGAGCACAAACTTGCCTGGAAATAACAAGAGCTCATATCTCCAGCTAAAGTACAATGTATTTAGAGATTACGACCTATTCACGGCTTCAGATGAAGAGTATGGTGTAAAGGAAGAATATCGAGAATACCTATCTGCTATGTCCAGTTATATGAACTATCTTTGGAATGAAGTTACATCTGATACAAATTACTTCTTAGTAAGCCACAATGCGCATCCTGAACAACTGAAGGACGGCTTCCTGAAAGCGCCTTACACTTCAAATGATAGCGAATATGACGATAGGTACATTCCCTCTCATGACTTAAGCATGCTAAGCGAAGGTGATAAACTCCTACATTATAAGAACGGTAGCTTCGTTGGTGTTTCCAAGGTAGAGGATCAGCCTGAGCTAAGGGATGGTGAAGAAGAAAAGGAATTCTATCTCCAGGCAGATATAGATAGATTTGGAGATCCTGTACCTCTAAGAAACGTTCAAGACAAGCTCATTGAGGAGAAGTCTAAAGTAGACGAATATTATGCTCTGGATGATAAAGGAGGCAAAGCTGAAGGTTATCTTAAACTCTTGACGAAGGAAGGCGCTCTTCATGTAATTGGTGTCGCAGAGGGAGAAGTAGAGCCTAAGTATAACCTAAATTATTATATTGAGGAACCTGAATTCCAAATTGAGATTCCAGAGAAGTTATACTTTGAGAACAAGAAAAGGCTGAAGTCCGAAATTAACGCTTCCTTGAACTCTGGCAAGAATATTATCTTTACAGGGCCTCCCGGCACCGGTAAGACCAAATTGGCTAAGCATATTTCGAAACAGGTTAGCGGCGAAAAAGAAGGATATAAGGGTTATAATGAGGTCAGTGGCAGTATTTTTACTACGGCAACGGCTGATTGGACTGCCTTTGATACAATTGGAGGATATATGCCCTCAAACGGCGATAAATTGGAGTTTAAGCCAGGCCAGTTCCTGAAATGTTTCAGAGATGACAATGGGTATGTAACGAACAAGTGGCTGGTAATTGATGAGATCAACCGTTCTGATATTGACAAGGCATTCGGACAGCTCTTCTCCGTACTTTCCGGCGACTCAGTTGAACTTCCATACGAAAGAAACGGAAATATCAGGATTGAAAGCTTGAGCGATCCAGAAGATCAAAATCTGGAAGAAATAGCTGAGAACAAGGATATCTATCCTGTGACTGATTCCTGGAGGCTAATTGCTACTATGAACACGCTAGATAAGGCTTCGCTCTACGAGATGAGCTATGCTTTTATGAGGCGTTTCAACTTCGTCCATATAGGTGTACCTGAACTTGAGGAGGATGGTGAAATTGATCCTGCAGTTGTTGACAAATATACTGATAGATGGAATGTAGAGGTTAGTGAACAGGATAAGAAAAATATAGCTGTGCTCTGGTATAAGGTCAATGAGTATCGTGAGATTGGACCTTCCATAATTGAGGATATCCTTCAATACATGCAGAATTACGACGAGGATAAAGCTCTCGAATCTGCAACTGTGTCTCTCATTTATCCTCAACTTGAAGGTATGAGGCCTCAGAAACAGAGAGAGTTTATAGAGTCTCTTTCCAAGAGCGAGGATTTGAAGGACGATGAAAGCTTCAGCCTAGATCTTGAAACTGGGAGCTTGAAGCAAAAAGCTGAAGATATGTTTAACACCTCTTTCCAGCAAGATGACTAAGACTTCATCTGAAACTCTAGTTGATGAAACAAGGTCCGAGCTCTCCACCTATCTAAGGTCAGGAAAGATCAATGAAAAAGAAATATCTGATAATTTGGACTTCGAGGGCTTGGATATAGAGGACTTTGAGCGCCTAAAGAGAATACATTTCGTGCTTTCTGAACCTGTCATACGATTTGTCCAAGACCTTCCAGAAAGAATCCGACGTATCAAGACCGAAAGCGACAGAGAAACAGTTTCAACAAGAGGAGAGCTTAAAGGCAGAATTGACTGGAGTAAAACGTTGAAGAAACGTTATTCTCAGAACCCTGACGACAATTCAATCTTCGTAACCCAGAATCCCTACATTGAGTACAACATCCCAGAAAACCTGGTTCTCAAAAAGCTTCTAGCAGTGATTCATCAAACTTTGACTGAAGACTTGAAAGAAGCTGATTATAGCTGGAGAACTGACAAATGGACTGACCAGGATATTGAAGAACTGGAAAACATTTTTAGGAGGAACGTACACGTGAACCGGATCAAGGAAGCAGAGAAGATTAATGTTACAGCTAGAGAGCTGAATGCAGCCAGACAAGCCAGATCACGGATATACAACGATGCGTATAAGAGGTATAGAGAGTATGAAAAGCTGCAGAACAACGAGTTTGATGAAGAAGAAGTAGGTGAACTCCTAGAACAAACCCTGGTGGTGCCAAATGAAATACCTGCATTGTTCGAACTTTTCTGCGTATTTAAGATGATAGACCGGCTACGAGAACAGTATGAAGATTTAGAGCTTCAAGTGATAGAATCAGGAGCTGATGAAATCGCATTTATGGAGGATGGATCTAAGACGGTCAAAGTATTCCATGACTCTCAAGGAAGCCTTAAATTTAGAGAAGATCTACCAGAAACAGACTCAGAAAGTTTAGACGATGGCTACTTGAAGAAATATTTTGAAGTTCTTCAGGATCATAAAAACGCATTAGAAGATCTATTAGGTAAGAAATCCTATAATGCACTCTACAGCGGCAGACCAGATATAGTAGTAGAAGTATACGAGAATGAAGAGCTTGAGCAAGTTCTAATTGGAGAAGTCAAATATACAGAAGATGAACAGGTCTTCTCTCAAGGCCTAAAAGAGCTCTTCGAATATTTGAAGTTTGGAAGATGTAGCACCGAAGACAGTAACTATCTTGATTCTGTCAAAGTCCAAGGCTTACTCATTACGGACAAAGTCCAACCAGAAAGTAACAGCTGGGAGAATGATATCAGCGTTCAGGTTTTGAATACTTCTGATTTGAAGGAAGGATTCAATCTGTCCCTATCCGAATAAAAAGACAAATTAGGGAGCAGATTCCTTTTTCAGGTCCTCAGACTCTAGACCTTGTTCCTCCGCCTCGATTCTGTCGTCTGTTACCGGGGTTTATTTTCGATTATCTTTAAGAAAAATATTGAAAATATAATCCGTGAGAAGATAAATCTGTAGATAACTCGGTTTCTTATCTGGTTATTAAGACTTTGAAAGAGAGGAGGTCCCAATATTTTGTAGCTCAACTACTGAGATAGTTAGTCAGTATTGTTTCAATATCACCCTTAGTTTCTGATATGCTTTCGAAGTGCTTCTTGACGACCTTCTGAGTTACTACCATAAGTTTGCTCCTTTTCAGGTATTCATCTTTATATTCCTCAGGAGTCATATATTTGAGTCTTTGAGAAGATAGGTCTCTAGGGATGCTAGAAATATTTCTATCATTGAAAGTTTGATTATGAAATAGAGGATAGAGGGCCTTAGAAAAGTCTTGATGAGCTAATTTAAGTTCGTTAGAAACAGTATGAGATAGATAAGCAGCCATTATCATCTGTAAAGCATCAGCAGTTAGCACAACCATGTATTCATTCTCTTTGTAATATTCGTTCATCTCGTCGAAAAAATCTAAATCTTGGCTTCCGCTTATACCAAGAACTACGAAGGTATGAGCTACATTTTCGGCTGGATTGCTTCGCTTTCGTGTCGGCTTCAAGTATTTCTCATGTTTTTCTGCGTTTTCATCACTAAATTTAGCCTGTGAGCCTGATTTAGTATCGGCAATACCCATAATTGACTCGTAATCTCCGTATTCATCGTGGTCTTTTTCTGGAAGATAGAAGATGTTGTCTGGAACATTCTCAAACAGGTTATCTCCGCCTCCTTCTTCTGGTAAGGTGGTAAATATGTGTGAGAAAACTGATTCTGCTATGTCTTCAAGTCTATCGCCGTTATTATGGTCTATCTCTTTATTCTCTCGAAGCAGTCGGATGTGGTTTAACTCGGTCAGAATGTATCGGGGATTTGAATTTACTTTGTCAATAAGTGATTTGTCCTCAGTTTCAAGACCTTCAATCACATTTTTCTCCAGTTCTTGTATCTGTCCCATACTCCTTATTCGTTTTTTCACCTTTTTCGGACTCTTTAAGCGAGTGAAGGGTATTGTGTAAACTAAACTGCCTCCAGAGAATATAGACTGGATTTCCAATATTTTAGATATAGTTTTATGCGGCGTTATGAGTAAGGAGGGGGTGTCACTCTGTATGGCCTCGAATATAATCTCTTGAATTGTCCTTTCGTAGTCGGCAGGATCTATAACTAAATAAATAGAGAGTTCGGAGCCAGCGTCTCCAAAAATATACTTAGGGGCTTTTCTGGTTTCAATAACAGGATTTTCATAACTTAGAAGGCTAAATACTTCAGATAAAAGAGCCGAGTAGTCTAGTTTGAATGATCGATATTCTTCCTTCTTGACAGAATAATCGGCACCACATCTACAAACCAAATCAAATTTGTCATCATCTTCGTTGAATATCTCAATTTCTTCTTTACAATCTTTGCACTTCGTTGGTTTGCTCTGTTTAGATTTTAATAGGCTGGAATCTTTCAACTTCTCTGGTATTTCCGTTTGGTCGGTGAATGTAGAGCCATGTTCATCTATAAAACCGTCTAATTCAGTTATCATCTGTTTCAATTTCTTCCTCACCCTCAAAGAATACTTCTAATGCTCTCCTGTTTTTCTTTCCAAGACGGGTATTGCCTACAGCATTCCATTGACCGTCGTTTATCTTCACGGCTTTGTTCTGAATCTTTAGGTTCAGATCCATGTTCTCCTCATCAGCCTTTCTAACGAGGTCCTTAAATGCTGTCTTCATTCCATCTACCGTTTCGAGAAAGTCTACAAGTTCTGCAATCATTTGGAATTCATCGACCTGGATATTTTCATCGTCCGAGATGTGAGGCCCTGCTAACCTAATACTTTCTATTCTTTGTTTTATGTCATCTCTCTCGTTCTCAGGCCATGATTTGTCTTCAACAAGTTTTATGGCAGTTTCTTTTTTCTCCTCAATGTCTTGACTTAGCTCGTTCGTTGCCTCATCACTTTCTCGGTATAGTTCCTTGCCTGTAGTTTCTATTTCCTCAGCAACTGTGGATTTCTTAATCTTGATGTTCTCAAAGAAGTTTGATACTCCGAAAATAAACGAGAACAGTTCTTCTAACACTTCCTTCCATCCGCTATAACTATCTGTAAATATTATTTCTGTCTGTCCTTCTTCTGGTCTTATTGCCAATCTCAATTTCTTCAATGGGTGGTGAGAGTGTCTTCTGGGTTCTGGTTTAGCAGGTAAGTCTTCACCCTTGTCTTCACGGAATTTGAATTGTTCAAAGCTCCGTCCTCCATATTCCATATAGAACTCTAAAATAGCCTCACGGTCTTCGACTTGGCTTTTCACTCGTAGAGGATACAACTCTTTTTTCTTTTTATTCCAGTATTCGTGGAATTCATCCAATCGTTCGTCCAAGTCATTCAAGTCAAGGGTCTCATCTATGAAATAGTTATCCTTTCTGCTGTGTTCTACTACTTTTGCTATTTTGATTATCTTTTCCAGTTCGCCATTTACTTCTTTCTTGTAAAGTAGCAGTAGAAGTTCAAAGCGACCCTCAACTTCTAACTCTTCTCTATCTATATCATGATTCCGGTTGAGATATTCTACTACGGCGTTCTTCTTGATATTATTCTCCTTTAGAAGTTCGTAGTCTTCATAGAATTCCTCCACCTTTTCCTCATATTTAGAAGCGATATTCTTTGCCAAAACCTTCGCTGTGTGGGCTTCTTCCCGAATATCTTTACCTTCCAAATGTTCGTAGAAATCTACAAGGAAGCCTTTACCTCTCCTGTCAAGCTTCTTGAATAGTTCATGTTTAAATTCTAACTGTTCTGCCTCCCCGTCCATAAGTGTTACTACTGTACTTAACCATAAAAATTTGTTTATAAGACGTAAATTCTCTGGCTGTCGATTGCCAAAATTATTGAATTGGAATCAAGAATAACCTATGGGATTTCCACAATCCTACCAAATCTGAAAATGCCAAATTGGCAGGGCCTGGGTTTGAACTGGAATGTAGATATACTGATCTTCATTCCTGCACAAAAGGAAATGAAATTGTTCAGAGTCCTTTCATAATTAGGTCACCCTCTCCTGTACTAGTTCTTCTGCTTTGTTCTGGATTTGTTCTTGTGTTATTTTTCCTGTGGAGCTTGCGACATCCATTGCTACTTGTTTTGCGGTCTCATTGATCTGAATTTTTGGGCCTGTGTTTCCATGTCGACTTGGACGCCACATGTGGGGTTCTGACAGTTTCTTGAATTGAATGGGTTGAGTTCTCCACATTCTGGACATCGAAGGAGAGATATTAAGAAAATAGAGGATTAGGCCGAAGAGCCTAACTCCAGGTCTTCTGGATTCAAGTTATACTCATCAGCTACAAGCTCTCGAGCCTCCTGATTAACACTCTCATCAGTCAATTGAGACTGGTTTTCCATCAGTCTTTCCTGAACCTCCTTGGCTTCCTGTTCCAGGCCTATGATCTGTTCCTGTGTCTCTACTCCTTCTATGTAGTTGTCTTCATCTAGGACTTTCCCGCATTTTCTGCAGCTTTTTCTGTGACCAGAGTTAGTGGTTCCACAACTGCATTGGAGTGGTAGAAGGTCTTTTTCTACTTTGTCGGTTACTTCTTCCTCGATTCCGTATCCTGATAGGTAGGCGTTCCCTGCCTGTTCATCATTGATACGGGTGTAGACCCTAGTCTGATCGGAGCCCTGTACGTGTCCGACTCGTTTGTCAATCATGGTCTCGTTCATGATATCTGCTTTTTTGAGGTAGGATATCCGGCCTTTTCTCCAGATATGGTTGGTCTCTCCTTCCAGTTTGCAGTTGAGATCGGTTTTGTCAGCGACTCTACGAACCTTCTCACTGTAGCTTCTGTAGCTGACCGGTTTCTCAGGTTTGTTGTTTTTCAAGTTGCAGAACAGGTAGGCCTCTGGATTATCTGGGTCAGGATGACCGTTCTCCAGCCAAAACTTGATCATTGGCGCAGCGATAGTACAAGGCACATCTCTGTCAGGGCTTTCCTTATTCCCCGGTACTCTAAGGATAACTGAATGGTCTCTAACGGTGACGTCTCCAACCTTGATATTGAGGCATTCCCCTATACGGGAACCGGTATCCCAAAGAGTCAGTAGAATAGTTGGATCCCTTACAGAGGTGAGGCCTATACTGTCTACCTCCATCTTCCTCGCCAGTTTTGCTACATCGCTGGGAGTCGGTAAGTCCTTCGGATCAGTCCGCTCCTTGTCTTTCTCCGGTACATAGGCCTTAAATCCTTTAGGCAGTAAAGGCGACTCTTCTGGATTCGAAGTTAATTCCTGGAACTCGAGAAGCCTTTTAATCGCTGACTTGTACTCCATCTTGGTCTTCATGGAGTATTCCTTACTGTAGTACTCGCTTTTCTCGACCTGGCCCAGTATGGTGTGAATCTTTCTCTTGGATTCGTCGTCTTCTTCCAGGTTGTCGAGTCTGAAGTCGTTGTGTTCAAGAATCTGCTTCAGCGATGAGATGTAGCGGTACTGTCTTCCGTAACTGATGCTCCGTAAAGCGAGCCAGTTCCCGAAGTCTACAACCAGTTCTTTGTTTTCCTCTCG
>LFCJ01000630.1_pt1 | contig 22587 bp, 17 predicted proteins | sample 643141 | NCBI WGS metagenome assembly LFCJ01 (sample SAMN03766243, study PRJNA286221) | soda lake metagenome | biome: soda lake; feature: Kulunda steppe; material: water; isolation source: sample B1-Br-g2 brine of Lake Bitter-1 | place: Russia: Kulunda steppe | collected 2010-07
GCGGGTGAAGGCGGGCTTCGCCTTCGTGATCGGTTTGTTCATGGTCTGATGCTCCGGGGAAGATGACTGGTCTCGACGCTGCGCCGCCTGCAGGGCGCGATCGGCGCACACAACCGGGGCTTGTGTCAACGCCGGAGTTGCCGCGTCAGGTGGCCTGCAGGAGACGCTGCGCGACCGCTTGCGCGTCGAGGAAGGTGGCGGGATTGTCCGTCGTCGTGTGGGGGCGCATCTTCATGTAGCGCTTGCAATAGGCGACATTGGCCGCGAAGCGGACCTGATCGGGGTCGGCGTGCACGCCGCAATCGCGCAGCTGATCGCAATAGGCGGCGATCACATCCTCGCGCAGCTCCGGATTGTCGATATTGTGCACGATGAGCGAATAGAGATCGTTGCCGAGCGGGGCAAAGCAGCTCGCGCCGTTATCGACCAGGGTGAAGCGCTTGCCCGCGATGAAATTGCCCGGATGGAAGTCATTGTTCGCGATCGCCCAGGTGAAGGGCTGCATATGCCCGGTGATCCTGTCCCAGCTCTCCTGCAATTGCCGATGCGTATCGAGGATCGCGTCGAGATCGGCGCGCCCGGCGAGCCGCGCGCCGAGATGCGCATCATGCTTCGTGTCGAGACGGAGCGGCACCAGCGGCAGCGGGACGGCCTCGGGCGCGGGGCGCCCGGCCATGGTGATCTGCGCGTTGAACTCCGCGATCGCCCTTGCGGCGGCGATGGCGCGCTTGCGGTTCGTGAAGACGGCGCTACCGGTCGATTTGGCGAAGTCCCCCGCGATCGCCTCAAGCCGCAGGACCGAGAGCGTCCCGATCACCTCGGCGGAGTGCGGGCGCGTGACCTGGTAGCGCGCGCCCTTCCAGGGCAGCTCGCCATCGAGAACGAGCCGATAGAAGCGCGCCTCGACGCCGCCGTCATCGACGACCTTGACGAAGGCGCCATCCGCGCGATCGACATGGCCGCAGAAGGCGTGCATGCCGCCCTCGACGATCGGCGCAAGGCCGCTGTCATCGGCGAACAGGTGCCTGTGCAGCTCGGTGGCGAGAAGGGTGTAATCGGGGATGCGGTCGCGGCGGCGCAGGGTGCGGCACATGCCGCAAAGCCGGCGCAGGCGCCGTTCGGAGGGCGGGCGGCTCCCCTCGAGCAGCCGCCTGAGGCGTCGCTGGGCGCCGCGATGATCACCGGCCGCGAAGCTTTCCTCGATTTCGTCGTACACCCGGCGCCCTTCGTTCCTGCCCGTATTTTCGCGCTCGCGGTATGCCGAACGGTCGGCCGCGGGACGGCGCACATCACGTAACATGACAGTTTTATGACATGGCGCGGGGCCGGATTCCAGCGCGATCCGCGCCGCGCGCCGGCATGCGCGGCGGGTCAGGCGATCACGGGGTGTTCCGCGCACCCGCGGGCCGGCGCCGGCGCGACCATGGTGCAGCCCGAGTCCGGATGCCGGCGCAGCGCGGCGTCGTCGAGCCCCTCGCGCGCGGTGGTGCAGTAGAGTTCGGAGAAATCCGCGCCGCCGAATGCGGGGCAGGAGGTGTGCGGCGCGTCGAAGGCGACGGCCGCGACAAAGCGGCCCTGCATGTCGTGGCAGGCGACGCGGCCGCTGCCCCACTCGGCGCACCACAACCGCCCGTCGCGATCGAACACCGCGCCGTCGGGGTTGCGCCCCTCGGCGGTCAGGTCGATGAAGGGCTCGGGCGGTCCGGCCGGCCAGCCATCCTCCGGATCAAGGGGCTGGTGCATGATCCGCCGGGTCGGTGTGTCGGCAAAGCAGGCGAAGCGGGCGTCGGGCGAAAAGCAGATCGCGTTCGGAATCGTCAGCCCCGCATGCAGGCGCCGCAGCGCGCCGCGGTGATAGCGATAGATCGCGCCGGCGCCCGGCTCGGCGCGCTTGCCCATGGTGCCGATCCAGAAGCCGCCCCAGGGATCCGCGCGCCCGTCATTGGACCGCGTCGCCGGGTTGTCGGCCTCCAGCGCCACGAGCCGCGTCACCGCCCCCGAGACGATGTCGAAGCGCGACAGCCCCGTCTCCGAAGCGATGAGCAGCGTGTCGCGGTCGATCCAGCCCGCCGCCGAGACATGTTCGCCGAACTGCCACCGGCGCCCCGACGCCATGAGCGCGCAGCCCAGGATATCGAACCAGAACAGCTCGCCGCGCCCGGGGTGCCAGAGCGGGCCTTCGCCGAGCTCGGCGGGGCGGGGATCGTGCAGGCGCGGGGCGGCCACCGGCTATCCCGTCGTGACCACGCCGCCATCGATGGCGAGCGCCTGCCCCGTCATCATCCGGCTGGCATCGGAGGCGAGAAAGAGCACGCCGCCGGTGATGTCCTCGGGCGCGAGCGGCGTCTTGAGGCACTGCCGGTCGAGATGCGCTTCGAGCGCCGCTTCGGTGACCCACAATTCGCGTTGCCTGGGCGTCATCACCCAGCCGGGCGCAAGGGCGTTGACCCGGATGCCGTCGGGGCCGAACTCGCGCGCGAGTGCCCGGGTCATCCCGTTGATGCCGGAATTGGCCGTCACATAGGCCGGGTAGCCGGCATTGCCGATCATGTAGCTGATCGAGGTGAAGTTCACGATCGCGCCGCCGCCGGCCTGGCGCATTCCCGCGATCACGGCCTGGCAGGCGAAGAAATAGGCCTTCAGGTTGATCGCCTGCGCGCGGTCCCAGTCCTGCTCGGTGACGTCGAGCGTGGCGTGGCGGGTATCGTCGGCGGCGTTGTTGACGAGCACGCCGACCGGGCCGTGGGATTCGGCCGCCCGCGCCAGCGCCGCGCGCAGCGCCGCGGTGTCGGTGATGTCGCCCTGCACGAAGAGCGGGCGCCGGCCGTGCAGCTCCGCCATCCGGTCGCAGAATGCCGTCGCATCGGAGCGGCCGATGAAGGCGACCCGCGCGCCCTGGCGCAGGAATGCCTCGGTCACCGCCGCGCCGATGCCGGAGCCGCCCCCGGTGACGAAGACGGAGGCCTCGGCAAGGTCGGGAAAGCGCGGCGTGTCGCTCATGCGGCCTCTTCGGAGTGTGGGCGCGCGGTTGACGGATGCTGCACCGCGTCGCGGGCGACCCTGCCCGCAGGCCCGCAGCGCCGCAAGGGGCAAGTCGCCGCCGGACGCCCGGCGGCGGCCCGTGGACCGGATCCGGGCATCATCGGCCGCGCGCTGGCCCCGGCGGCGTCACGTTTCGCCGTCGGATTTCGGGGCCAGGCCAATGCTGCGCCGCGCGCCGCGCAGCGGTCCGGTGATACGCCAGGATTTCGACGAATACACATGCGCGAGTTCGGCGGCGAGTTCGGCTGACTTGCGACGCTCGCTGTCGAGCTCGGCTTCCAGCGCGGCATTGGCCTTGCGCACGGTCTCGATTTCCCGGCCGCGCTTTTGCGCCGTCTCCTTCAGCTGTCCGGATTCGGCCTCGAGCTCGCGCGCGCGGGTCCGGGCCGCCGAGTGCGCACGGCCAAGCCGCACGATTTCGGTCTGGAGACTCGCGCAGGCATCGCGCAGCGCGTGATATCGCTTGAGGGCCGCCGGAATGTCCGGCTGCGGTGCTGGCGGAATCGACTCCGGGCGATGCGCATGCGCCTGCAGGCGGGTCATCAGACACCGCGCGGCGGGCGATGCCTGAACCAGTTCGAACGCGGCAAGACCGAGCAGCGGATCGCGCTCGACGTGATCGGGCCACAGCTCTCGCGGCAGGCGCTGCCGGCCCAGGATGTCCGCGAGCACGGGCTCCCACGCCTCCGGGTCCTTCGCGAGATCGTTCCTGTCGACGAGGGCAAGCCGTCCATCGGCCTGCGCGAGCAGCTCGAGCGAGCGCTCGGCGCTGCGCTCCCACTCCGCCAGCATTGCCGCGGCATCACCGCCCGCCTCGAGCGTCTCGACCAGAACCGTGATCGGATCGTCATAGAGAACGAGGCCGCGCCCGCCCGCCTCGACATGACGGCGCACCTGCGCGGGATCGTGAAATGTCCATTCCGCCGCCCCCGCCACGGTGCGAAAGAGAAAGAAGCGAAAATGCGGCAGCGTCCGGTCGTCACCCGCCGGGGCTTGCGGAAGGGGCGGCGCATGCACTTCGCGCGCCGGCGCCGGCCCCGTGAGAACCGGCTGGCGCGCCTGCGCGCCGTAAAACGGGCCGAGATCGATGATGCGGTCGCGCAGCGCCTTCGATGCCCCGCGTTCGGGCACATCCGCGAGCCGCTCGGCAAGGGCCGCGGCGGGCTCGGGTGCGCGGCGCAGGATCGACAAGAGGACCGCGATGATCCTGTCGCCCGGCTCCATCCGGCCCTCGGGCAGCCCGGCATGCAGACGCAGGAAGCTTTGCGCCGTCACCTCGTCCCAGAAATAATGCCGGTTCGACAGGATCGCCTCGAGCGCGTCGCGCGAGTCGGTGACGCGATAGGCGCCCTCGGGGGCCTTGAACTTGTCGATGCGCTCGCCGTGCGGATTGAAATAGACCACCGGCACGCCCAGGGCCAGCGCCTCCAGGATCCCGGAGGCGAAGCGCTGGATGGTGACCGTGCAGTCATGCACAACGTCGCCGAACCGCCGTGCCGTGGTGTATTGCGGATAGAGCGTGCCGGTGTCGAAGGGATGCCGGGAGATGACGGGCTCGAAACCCGCCGCGAGACAGGCATTCACCGCCTGTGTCACCCAGCTGTCGCGGTGCTCCTCCAGGACGCCGTAGGAGAAGTTGCTGTTGATCAGGGCGCGCGGGCGGTCCGCGGCGGGCGCCTGGCGGCGCTGCTGTGTCCAAAGCATGTTGACGCGCACGATCTCGCCGCGATGCAGGATCTGGTCCGTGTCGCGAAAATAGCGCGCATCGAACTCCCCGGGCAGAATGACATGCTTCGAGCGCATGTAGGGAAAGCGCATCAGGCCGCTTCCGCGGTCAACATCCTGGTAATCCTGTATGCCCTCGACCCAGGCGACCGTTTCCGTGCCCGCCTCGTGACAGGCCTTCGCCACGAGGCGCATCAACAGATCCCAGTCGTTCCACAGAACCGCGCAGCGGACCCTTCGCGGGTTCGCGAGGAAATCCTCGAGCCGCGTGAGGCCCAGGCCGTGCCGCGCCGCGGTGCGCGCCACCTCGTTGCCGCCGTCGCGCCATCCATCGGTCTCGACGACCTCGATGCGCGCGCCCTTGCGCCGCAGCTCCTCGATCACCGGCAAGCAGTCATCGACATGGTAGCCGCGCAGCGGAAAGAAGGCCATGTCGACCATCTCCGCTTCGTCTGCGGGAGCTTCGGCGCCGGTGGCGGCGGGCATGTCCGGGCGCCGCAGGGCGGCCGGATCGGTGACGAGCTCGGCCCCGCGGCGCGGCCCCGAGACCGGCGCCTGCGCGCGCGCCGAAAGGGCGTCAAGGTCGAGCGCGCTGCCCTCGACGATGTGCAGCCCCTTAAGCACCCCCCGCCTCCTTGCGGACGTCGCGCAGCGCATCGGCCAGGCGGACCTTCGGGACGAAGTCGAGCTTGCCGCCCTCGGTGCAGTCGCGCAGCATCCCGCCGCGGCTCTCGATGAAGAGCTGCGCGCTGCGGAAGCCGCGCTTCATCTCGTCGACATTGGGATCGTGCCACATCTTGTTGGCGCCGAAATACCGCGGGTCGAAATGGTTCGGGTCGTCGTCCTGCGTGGATTGCAGATGCAGCTGCGTGCCGGTCCCGAACCGGTCGCCGCCCGACTGCTTGACGGTCTTCGGGATCGAGTAGCTCGCATCGCATCCGAGCAGGTAGAACCTGCGAAACCCCATGTGCCAGGCAAGCTGCAGCATCGCCGTGACCACCGTGCCCGCGCCCCGGATCGGCTGCGTGGCATCGGTCTGGAAGCGCGCATCGAGATGCAGGCCCTGGTTCGTGGACTCGTACCAGTAGGTGTTTTCCGATTCCTCGAGCAGGCCGTGAAACCGCATCGGGAAGAACCGGATCGAGTCGGTGATCGCGTTGTATTCCTCGTAATTGTCGGGCGTGACGAGCCAGTCGAGCGCCGTGAAGAAGGTCGGGCGCCAGTCGGTCTTGTCGAAGGCCAGCGAAATCCGGTTCGCGCTGAAGGTGGGCACGCCGATCAGGTCGTCGAAATCGACGTCGCGCAGGCTGGGACCGTTGCCCATCACGAAGATCGACTGGCCGAGATACCTGTCCTTGAGGTCCTCGGTGCGCGTGCGCTGGTCGATGGGCGGCATCACGCAGCCATACTTGCCCCAGAGCGGGCGGCGCTTTTCGATGTACTCGATCGGGGTTTCGCCCGGCTTGCGCTCGAACAGGGCGCGCTCCTCCTCGGGAAGTTCCCAGTAATTGATCCGCCGGATCCGGCCGATCTCACCGACCCGGTCGCGGCCCTTGTTCCAGACCCGGACCCGCGGCGCCTTGAAGTTCACGGTCTCCCAGGGTTCGCGGTCGGTCAGGCTGTCGAGCATCTGCCGGACGACATTGTCCTGCCCGAGCAGATCGGCGATCGTTTCGCGGCCCTTGCGCGCGCGCGCCTGCGCCATCTCGGGCCGCTCGCGCACCTCGCGCAGGCTCTGCGCGGCCTCGTCGATGCTGAAACTCGCCCATTCGCCGATATCGTAGAGATGGTTCGCCTCGATCAGTGACGGGTCGATCGGCACCAGCTTGTCCTTGGGCGCAAGCAGATAGGCGTTCGCGGGGGTCATGAATTCCGTATTGGCGCTCCAGCCGATCGAGATGGCGGGGCAACCGGCCGCCATCGCCTCGGCGGAAATCAGATCGAACCCCTTGGCGCGCTCCGTCGACAGGCAGCAATCCACGTTCGAGTAGAGCGACCACATCTCCTCGTTGGACATGCCGGCCTTCACGAGCAGGATATGCGGCAGCTCCGGATCCGCGAGATCCACTTCCGGATAGGTGGCGTCATACAGGAATTTCTGAATATCCTCCGCCCTGGCCCGCGCCGGAAGCTTGATCACGAGCGTCGTGTCGTCGGTGTTCGCGAAGGCGCGCACATACGCCTTGATGGCCGCGCCCGTATCCTTGCGGTTGAAGTTCGAGACCACATGAAGGACCCGGAAGGTGTTGCACAGCGCGTCGAGCTGCAGGTGATCCGCCGATTGCGCGATCGCGGCCTGATCGACGAAATGATACACCTTGTCGATCGGAAGCTTCGTGTACCGGGCGAAGATATCGCGATTGAAATCGGACGCGGTCCATAGCCGATGCGGAAGATTGAGGTTCGTCTGCCATTCGACGGGCAGCCGCCCGATTTCCGTGACCGTGTAGCCGGTCAGCGAAACCAGGCCATCCACCTCGATCTGCGACCAGCGGTTGGGGGTGTCGTGCAGGATGGCATGAAACCGGCGCCGGGTCGTGCAGCGGATATCGATATTGTCCCTGTACCGGTTCATCACCACGTCGTCGCCCAACGTGGCGACATCGCCGAAGACATTGAGATTGTTGATGTCGACGCCGATGACCGGGATGCCCGCCTGCTGCAGGAGCCCGAAGGCGGAGCGGGTCGCCGAGGCATAGCCGGAATTGCCCGTGAACCTCCCGACCCACACGATTGCGGGCTTTTCGGTCTCCGCGGCCGGCGTCGCCGCCTCGTCCAGCATTCTCGCTTCGGTCATCGCATCCTCATCTTCGTTACCGGGCTGACGGGCCCGTGATGTCACACGGCCCGCCCCTCGTCGAGAAACGCGGCCATGTGATCAAGCGCCGCGGTGCTCGCCCGGATCACGGCATCGACGGTATTCGAGCCGTTATGGGTTCCGAACACGCAGCGTTCCATGTCGCGCAGCGGGCTGTCCAGCGGTAGCGGCTCGGTCTCGAAGACGTCGAGCGCGGCGGCGTGGACGCGGCCGGTTTGCAGCGCCTCGATCAGCGCAGCCTCGTCGATCAGCGGCCCGCGCGCCACATTCACGACCCGCAGCCCGTCGCGTGCGCGCGCGAGCGTGGGCGCGTCGAGCATGTGGTGGTTGTGCGGCGTGAGCGCGCAGGTGAAGACGACGAAATCGAGCGCCTCGATCCCCTCCGGCCAGTCGGCGCGCGCGACATCGGCGGGCCCCTCCTGCGCGGCGACACCGGGGTCGTACCCCACCACCTGCATCTCGAGCGCCTGCAGCCGGCGCGCGAGCCGCGCGCCGATATCGCCCAGCCCCACGACGCCGGCGCGCTTGCCTGCGAGGCTGATCCCGGCGGGCTTGGGCCAGTCCCCGCCGCGCACCCCCCGATCGATGCGGAACAGATCGCGCGCCAGGCCGATCACGTAGGCCGTGGCGACATCCGCCACCTCGGCGCCGAACATGGTGGGGGTGTTCGTCACCGGAAGCCCGAGATCCCGGCAGGCCTGGAAATCGACATTGTCGACCCCGATGCCCCATTTCACCACGGCGCGCAGCCGCCCGCCCTGCCCGGCCGCGAACACGGCGCGCGTGGCGGGGTCGTCACCGATGATCCAGCCGTCGTAACCGGGCAGCAGCGCCGTCAGCTCCGCCTCGCTCAGGGTCTGGGTGACATCGGCCGGGTGCAGCTGCAGGCCGCGCTCGCGCGCCGGCGCCATGAAGCGGTCGATCTGGCCGAGCATCGGCGGACAGGTGACGAGCACATCCTTCATGCCGCCGCTCCGCGCGCCGCCCGAAGCCCGGCGACCGCCTCGGCGAGGTTCCAGTCCTCGGCCGTGTCGATGTCGATGCTCTCGAGCATCGGGGTCTCGTGCATCATCGGCGTCTTGCCGATCCGTGCCCCGGTGCGCGCGAAACTGTCCGGCGAGAAGAGATAGAGGCAGGAATTCTCCTCGAACCAGGGCTCGAGATCCTGGGTCTGGATGAGATTGTCCGGGTCGTGGTTCACGGCGCTGCCATCGGCGCGGTAGAAGCGCGTCTGGATCCGGTTGACCGTGAAGAGCGAATCCGCTTCGCCGGCGGCGCGGCGCGCATGAAACGCGGCAAGGGCGGCGCGCATCGTCTGCGCCGAGAGCAGCGGATTGGTCGTGTGCGTCATCACGAAGGTGTCGGCGTCGGTATTGGCGACGTCGTCACCGAGGACCAGGTTCATCGACACCTCATCGCCGCACAGCTCGGGCTTGCGGTCGCGGATGACGATGCGCCCGCCATCGGTCAGGCCGTTCTCGGCGAGGATCGCGCGGGCATCCGTGTTGATCACCACCGCGTCGATTTCGTCGATATCGAGCAGGGCGTCGAGAATCCAGCGAAACAGCGGCTTGCCGTGCAGCGGGCGGAAGTTCTTACCCTTCACGCGTTGACTGTTGGCCTTCATGGGGAGAAGGGCGACGGTACGACTGGAGCCAGGCATTCTCGGGGTCTCTCTCGTTGACGGAAGGATAGAAGAAGCGCTCCTTGCGCCGCTGCGACAGCCGGCGATGCTCGTTGTTGCCGGCATAGGAGCCGACATACTGGGCGACGCGGTAGCGCACGATCTCGCGCCAGCACCGCGACAGCTTGCCGTGGCGCGCCGCGCTCGCCCAGTCGAGCCACACGCTCGAGGCCACGTACCGCGCCACGTCGAGGGGCGTCAGATGCAGCTCGGGCATGATCGACTGCAACGCCAGCGCCTCGCGTTCAAAGCGGCGGCGCACCGAGCGCCAGGGTTCGCTGTGATGATGAAAGACCGGGGCCTCGGCGACATAGCCGACGCGCCGGCCCTCCTCGACGAGGCGCTTCGCGAGCGCCATGTCCTCGAGGCCCGTGAGCTCCTCGTCGAAGCGGTGCGCCTCCCAGGCGGCACGGTCGAGGGCGGAATTGGCGTTGTTGCAGAAAAAGCCGTCCTGCGGCACCGCGCTCGCATCGGGGTAGTATTTCGCGAAGATCCGGCGCTCCGAGTAATTGCTGTCGTCATCACCGACCTGGCGTCCGTAGCTGTAGCTGACCCTGCCGTCGATGACCGGCTGGCACAGGCGCTGCAGCCAGGTCTCGCCGACCGGCACGCAATGGCCGGAGATGAAGACGAGGATGTCGCCGAGCGCGCAGTCGCAGCCGCGGTTGAGCGACCGGCCGAAGGAGAACTCGCTCTTGCTGATTGTGACGATGCGGCAGCCGTGCCGCCGGGCGATTCCAAGCGTTCCGTCCGTCGAGCCGGAATCCACGACGACCACCTCGCGCTCGAGCCCCTCGCAGCGTTGGCGGGCGATCATGGTGAGCAGGTCGTCGAGGTGTTCCGCTTCGTTCAAGGTTCTGATGACTATGCTCGCAAGCATGCAATCCCTCGTCATATCATTTCCAAACAATGTGCAGATGCATGCAGAACCCCTGCGAGGAGACCAGCAACATTTTCAACCGGTAGTTTATATACTCACCGGCCACAACGATCATAAGGAGTTTTCTTTCCGCCCCTCGGTAAATCAACATCTGTGTCTCAGCAAGCACCGGGGCGGGGGAGTGCCTCCGCGTTCAGCAGCGCCGAGAAATAGGCGATGGTGCGGTCGAGTCCCGCATCGAGCGCGGTCTCGGGCGCCCAGCCGAGCAGCTCGCGTGCGCGGGTGATGTCGGGGCGGCGGCGGCGCGGGTCGTCCTCGGTGGCCGGCAGATGCACGATCCGCGCGCCGGTGCCGATGCGCGCGATGACCTTCTCGGCCAGCTCGATGATGGTGAACTCCGCCGGGTTGCCCAGATTGACCGGCCCGGTGACATCGACGGGCGTCGCCATCATCCGCATCAAGCCCTCGACGAGATCGTCCACGTAGCAGAAGCTGCGGCTCTGGCGCCCGTCGCCATGGATGGTGATGGGCTGGCCGCGCAGCGCCTGGCAGATGAAGTTCGACACCACCCGCCCGTCATCGGGATGCATGCGCGGGCCGTAGGTGTTGAAGATGCGCACCACCTTGACGGGCATGCCGTGCTGGCGGCGATAGTCGAAGCACAGCGTCTCGGCGCAGCGCTTGCCCTCGTCATAGCACGAGCGCGGCCCGATCGGGTTGACGTTGCCCCAGTAGCCCTCGGTCTGCGGGTGGATCTCGGGATCGCCGTAGATCTCCGAGGTCGAGGCCTGCAGCAGCCGCGCCCCGGTGCGCTTGGCCAGCCCGAGCATGTTGATCGCCCCGCTCACCGAGGTCTTGGTGGTCTGCACCGGGTCGCGCTGGTAATGGATCGGCGAGGCCGGGCAGGCGAGGTTGTAGATCTCGTCCACCTCGACATAGAGCGGAAAGGTCACGTCGTGGCGCATCAGCTCGAAATTGGGCGCATCCAGCAGATGCGCGACATTGGCGCGCCGCCCCGTATAGTAGTTGTCCACGCACAGCACCTCGTCGCCCGCCGCCACGAGGCGTTCGCACAGATGGCTGCCCAGAAATCCCGCCCCGCCGGTGACGAGGACGCGCTTGGAAACCGCGCCGCTGTCGCTGTGTCGCATGACGACTCCTATTGGCGCGTGGCGGCGGCGCGACCATGCGCGGCCCCGTGCCAGGCCCAGGCCGTTTCGATGATGGTGTCGAGGTCCGAGCGCGCGAGCAGATCGCCGCCCAGGACCGCCAGCGCCGCGGCCGGGTCGGCCACCAGCTCGGGCGGATCGCCCGGCCGGCGCGGCCCGGTTTCGTGCGGCACGGCGCGCCCGGCCGCGCGCGCGCAGGCATCGAGCACCTCGCGCACCGAATGGCCGCGCCCGGTGCCCAGGTTGAGCTTGCGCGACTCGCCCCCGGCACGCAGCAGGTCGAGCGCGCGCAGATGCGCCGCGGCCAGATCGGCGACATGGATGTAGTCGCGCACCGCGGTGCCGTCGCGGGTGGGGTAGTCGGTGCCCAGCACCTGCAGCGCCGGATGCCGCCCCATCAGCGCCTCCAGCGCCAGCGGCACGAGATGCGTCTCCACGTCGCGCGCCTCGCCGATCTCGCCGCCCGGGTCGGCGCCGGCGGCGTTGAAATAGCGCAGCGCCACATGGCGCAGCCCGTGCGCCATGGCGTAATCGTCGAGGATGCGCTCGACCATGAGCTTGGAGGCGCCGTAGGGGTTGATGGGCTGCGCCGGGCTGTCCTCGCCGATCGGCATGGTCGCGGGCGTGCCGTAGATCGCGCAGGTCGAGGAGAACACGAAGGCCTCCACGTCATGGATGCGGCACGCCTCGATCAGGTTGAGCGCGCCGGTGACATTGGCGCGGTAATAGAGCCCCGGCAGCGTCATCGATTCGCCCACCAGCGCGAGGGCCGCGAAATGCAGCACCCCCACCGGGCGGTGCGCCTTGAACACCTCGTGCAGCCGCGCCGCGTCGAGGATGTCGCCGCGCTCCAGCGGCCCCCATTTCACCGCCCAGCGATTGCCGATGGAGAGATTGTCGTAGGTGACGGGCGTATAGCCCGCCGCGGCCAGCGCCTTGCAGGCATGGCTGCCGATATAGCCGGCGCCGCCCGTGACGAGAACGGTGCCGCGATCCGGTGGGAGCGTCGATGGGGGCATTGGGTCCTTTCCGGAACGGTCAGACGGACCGCCTTGCGGCGGCGTGAAGATGCTCCGGCGGCGCGGCGGCGGGCACGAAGAACGCCTCTTCCTGCTCCGCGAGCGCGCCGATGCGCCCGGCCAGCGGCGGCGAATCGGGGGGGTTGGGCTGCCGGTCGGGGGCGATCTCGAGGAAATGGGGCCGGTACCGGGCCGGGCGCGGTGCGATGCGCGCGAGGTGGCGGGCGAGGATGTCGCACCCGTCGCGCCAGGCCTCGCGCACCAGGATCCCCGCGGCCGTGCGCGCATCGGCGGCAAGCGCGGCGCGCAGCTGGGTCACCGCCCCGCGCCGCATTCGCAGCCCGAGCCGCACCGCGATCTGCGCGCGCGTCAGCGCGCGCGCAGCATCGAGGACCGGCGCCGGGGCATCGGGCACCCGCCGCGCGACGGTATCGAAGGCGGCACATTTCGAGCGGGCCATCCGCAGGGCATCACCCGACATCGCCCCCTCCAGCGCCCGATAGCCGGTGAGGTATTCGGGCACGCAGACCACGCGCCAGTGCCGCGCGATCAGCATCTGCATCAGGTAATCCTCGCAGCCCTGCAACCCGGCATCATGCAGGGCCGGATCGTAACCGCCGACCGAGTCGAAGGCCGCCCGCCGCAGCAGCAGGGAGCTGCCATTGCCGACAAAATTGAACAGGATCGAGCGCAGGAACACTGCCCCCTCGATGCGGTGCCCCGAGGCGCGAATGACCCGCCCGCCGATATCGATGCGGCGAAACCAGGTATAGGCGTAGCCCGCCTGCGGGCCGGCGGCGCGCAGCGCGGCGAGCTGGCGCGCGATCTTGTCGGGATGCCACAGATCGTCGGCGTCCACCGGCGCGATGTACTCGGCGCGGCTCGCGGCGGCACCGGCGTTGCGGGCCCGGGCGACACCGCCGTTTTCCTGCCGGATCAGCCGGATCCGGTCGTCTTCGGAGGCATGGGCCGCGGCGACGTCGGCGGTGCGGTCGCGCGAGCCGTCATCGACGACGATCACCTCGAGCGCGCGGTGGGTCTGCCGGCGGATGCTGTCGAGTGTATCGCCAAGCGTGCGCGCGGCGTTATGGGCGGGGACGATCACCGAAATCAATTCGTCATCACGCATCGAACGATCACCAGCAGGATATCCGCGCAGTATGACCGAGCCATCCGCCCGCGGCAGCGCCATGTCAAGCGCAGGCCGCTGCACGCCGAACTTCGCCACACCATGTGCATATCGTGGCACAGTGTTGCACGAACGCCTTAACGATTATCCAACCCATCCGCGCCGATGGTGCCGCGGCGGATGTTCTGGCAAGAGGGGGACCCGCCGGTGGAAACATCACGACAGGATCGCGTTTCACGATCGGCAGCCGACGGTGCGGGTGTCATTGCGATGAATCCATTCCTGACCAGCGACTCTTCCACGGCCCGGCGTGTTCTCGCACTCGCGGGCGCCGAACGGTGCGCCGTGGGGCGCGGCGCCTGTCCCGATCCCGTGGCCCCGATGATTCTGCTTCGCCAGACCCTGCCGATCCGTGCCGCGCGCGGTCATGCAGTGCGGGCACGGCGCGGGTGTGAGGGTGCATGAGCGCGGATCCCTCGATCAGCGTCATCATCCCCACCCATAACCGCGCCGACACGCTCGGCCGCGCGCTCGACGGGGTGTTCGCGCAGACGCTGGCGCCGCTCGAGGTGATCGTGGTGGACGACGCCTCCACCGATGGCACCGCCGCGCTGGTCGCGGCGCGCAGGGACCCGCGGATCCGGCTGATCCGCCATGAGCGCAACCGCGGCGCCGGGGCGGCACGCAACACCGGCGTCGCCGCGGCGCAAGGCGACCTGATCGCCTTTCAGGACAGCGATGATGACTGGATGGGCGGCAAGCTCGCGCGGCAGGCGGCGTTGCTGGCCGCATTGCCGGACACGTATGTCGCGGTGTTCTGCACCAAGATCGACTATGGTCGCGAGCGGCATGGCGATGCGCGCCCCGAGCGGCTGCGCTACGGCCCGCGCCGGGTCCTGTGCGTGCCCGATCCGCTCGATTCGGTCACAAGCGGCGACATGCGTGCGCGGCTGCTGTGCGGCAACATCATCGGCCCGCAGACCGCGCTGATCCGGCGGACGGCCTTCGAGGCGGCGGGCGGCTTCGATACGCGGCTGCGCAACAACGAGGACTGGGATTTCTTCATCCGGCTGAGCGAACAGGGCCCGATCGGCTTTCTCGACGAACCCCTGACGCTGGTGATCGCCTCGGAGGGTGGCATCTCGCGCAACCCCTATTACAGCGCCTTCAGCTTCGTCACGATCGTCGGCCGCATCCGCCGGCGCATCACCGATACGCGGGTGCTGGCCGATCATTACTCCACCGTCGCCAGCAATCTGCGCCGCGCCGGCAAGGATCGCTTCGCGCGGCGCTACCTGCGCGGCGCGATCGCGCTGCGGCCGCTGCAGATGCGCGCCTATCTGAAGTATCTCTACACGTACCTGTAGCGGCGGCGCGTCACTGGCCGGTGCAGCGCAGCACGACGCGCACGGTGCGGATCAGCACCGCGATGTCGGTGCGCAGCGAGACGCGCTGATCATAGGCGGCGTCGAAATGCGCGCGCGCAGCGAAGCTGGAGCTGTTGCGCGCCGAGATCTGCCAGAAGCCGGTGACCCCGGGGCGCAGCCGGAAATAGGCGGTGCCGGGATAAAGCGTGCACTGATCGGGCATCATCGGGCGCGGCCCCACGAGGCTCATGTCGCCCTTGAACACGTTCCACAGCTGCGGCAGCTCGTCGAGCGAGGTGCGGCGCAGGAGCCGGCCGAAGGGGGTGATGCGCGGATCGTTGAAGAGCTTCTGGCGCTCGTCCCATTCGGCGCGCGCGGCCGGATCGCCGGCGAGATGCTCGGCGAGCCGCGCCTCGGCATCGGGCACCATGGTGCGCAGCTTGACCATCCAGAAGATCCGCCCGCCCTGGCCGAGGCGTTTCTGCCAGTAGAAGGGCCGACCGCCATCGCGCGCCACCAGGAGCGCGAGGAGCACCAGCACCGGCACCAGGACCGGCAGCGCGAGCACGACCAGCGTCGCGTCGAGCCAGCGCTTGGCCGAATCACGGTAGAAGCGGGTCTGCCTGATGCTGTCGGCGGGTACGGCCTCGTTGCCGGAAAACCGTCCCTTCATGTGCAGCGTCATGGCTTCCCTCGCGCGGCGGTGGCGCGGCGCTTGCGCGCCCTGTTGCAGTATGCGTCTGTTGGTTTCGGGGCCCGCCGTGTCACGTGACGACCAAAAGCGGCTGTGGCGGACACTCGCGGAACTCCGGAAACCATACACAAGTCATTTTAATATTACATATACTTTTATGTGATGTAGAGAGAATTTTTATTCTTAGTTAACGACTCCGGCATCGGGCTTCATGCGCCGAGAACAACTTGGAGGTGAGTAATAAAAATTGATTCATCCCTTAGGTAGAAAAGCCATGAGAAAACGCAGGCTCCGCCGCCCCACAGCGGCGCCGGCGAGGGTATCACATTTCGTTTACTTATTGATGAAAGGCATTTTTTCTGGCAGCACATGACCTGCGTCAAGGAAGAGCCCGCATCCTGGGCATTTCCCTGCGGGAAGCGGAAGGAATGGGCGCCGGGCAGGCTGTGGCGGTGTCAATGCCGCAGTGCCGCAAATTCGTCTCGATTCATCAAGAATCCACGTGCGGGGTTTCGCGGAAGTGGCTAATGATCGAGGGTGGCAGGGGCGGATGCGCCGGTCGACACAGTGCGAGTATTACGGACGACGTTATGAACAAGGCTAACACCATCGGGATCTACAACGACTTTTTCGGGTTGCGGGAGCGTCCCTTCTCGCTGGTGCCCGATCCCGATTTCCTGTTCTGGTCCGACGGTCACCGTTCCGCCTACACGATGCTGGAATACGGCCTCATGACCCGCGCGCCGATCACGCTGATCACCGGCGAGGTCGGGGCTGGCAAGACCACGCTGCTGCATCACCTGCTCAAGCAGATGGACGACGATGTCAGCGTCGGGCTCGTCGCCAATGCCAGCGGCGACCGCGGCGAGCTCCTGCGCTGGGTCCTGCTCGCGCTGTCGCAGGAGGCGCGGCCCGAGGAAAACTATGTCGATCTGTTCAACCGCTTCCAGAACCATCTCATCGGGGAATACGCCGCCGGCCGGCATGTCGTGCTGATCTTCGACGAGGCGCAGAACCTCTCGCGCGAGGCGCTCGAGGAGCTGCGCATGTTCACCAACATCAACTCCAACAAGGACGAGCTGCTGCAGCTCGTGCTCGTGGGGCAGCCCGAGCTGCGCGACCTGGTGCGCCGGCCGGACCTGACCCAGTTCGCCCAGCGGGTCGCGGCGAACTTCCACCTCAAGGCGATGGATGCCGACACGGTGCGGGCCTATATCGCGCACCGCCTGAAAAAGGCCGGCGCAGTGTATGACGATCTCTTCTCGGATCGCGCCTGCGCGCTTATCTACGGCGCCACCGGGGGAGTGCCGCGGCTGGTCAACCAGCTTTGCGATCTCGTTCTGGTCTATGCCTATTCGGACGGGCAGCCGGCGGTGGTGCAGGACACCGTGCAGCGCGTGCTCGATGACGGCGTTTTCTTCGGACAGCGCAACCGCCCACAGGAGGAAAACTGAATGGTCGACGATATCAGGTTCTACCTGTCCCTGTTCTGGCGGCGGTTTCCGTATTTCCTCGTGCTCGTGGTGCTCGCGGGCGGGATCGGTGTCGCCGTCGCCTCGAACATGTCACGAAGCTATGTCGCCCAGGCAATGCTCATCGCCGAGGCGCCCGAGATCCCCGAGGACATGGCCGCCTCCACGGTGCGCGCCGGCGGCGAGCAGCAGGTCAACACCATCCGACAGCGCATGACGACACGCTCGCGGCTGCTCGAACTGGCCGAGGAGCTCGAGATCTACGACGCGGAGACCGCGGCCGAGCTGGGCAATGACGGGATGATCGCGGATCTGCGCGACCGCATCAAAATCGGGACCAACACCTCGGGCAATTCGGTGCTCATCGACGTGAACTTCCATTCCGGGGATTCCGAGCAGGCGGCACGGGTGGCCAACCAGATCGCCGCCATGATCGAGGCCGAGGGCGAGGAGATGCGCCGCGGCGCCGCGGGCGGAACGCTCGACTTCTTCGAATCCGAGATCGATCGGCTGCGCGAGGAGATGAACAAGCAGAGCGCGCGCATTCTCGATTTCCGCCTCACCAACATCAACGCGCTGCCCGGCGATCTCGACTATCGCCGCGAGCGGCGCGACAATCTCGAGGAGCGCGTCGCCGAAATCACCCGCGATATCCGCGACATGCGCGATGAGCGCGACAGGCTGGTCCAGGCGTTCGAGCGCACCGGCGAGCTGCCGGGCGCGACCGGGAATCTCAGCCCCGAGGAGCAGGAGCTGCGCGAGGCGCGCGAGGATCTGCGCGCCGCGCTGCGGGTCTATTCCGACCAGCATCCGCGCGTGCGCCAGATCCGGGCGCGCGTGGACGATCTGCAGCGTACTGTCGGCGGCGAGTCGAACGACGATCCGGAGGCCATCTTCGAGGAAATGATCGACGAGAAGGATGCCGAGATCGCGGGCCTTCAGGAACAGCGCGCCACCTTCGAGGCCGAGATCATCCGGCTGGGCGAGTCGATCGACGCGACGCCGGAAAACGAGGTCGAGCTTGCCGAGCTCGAGCGCGAATTCGACAATATCCGCAACCAGTACACCGACACCCAGAACCGCCTCTCCCAGGCCGAGATGGGCGCGCGCATCGAGACCTCCGCGCGCGGGCACAGGATCAGCATTCTCGAGCCCGCCGTGGCGCCGACCTCGCCCGAGGGGCCGGGCCGGCGCATCGTCGCGATGGGCAGCCTCGGCGGCGGGGTTGCCGCCGGGCTCGGGCTGGTTCTGCTGCTGGAGCTGCTCAACGGTGCCATCCGCCGGCCCGCCGAGATTACCGGCCGGCTCGGCATCACCCCGATCGCCACGCTGCCCTATATCCCCACGCGCGGCGAGATCATCCGGCGCCGGCTCGCCATCGCCACGGCGGCGCTGGTGGCGATCGGAACGGTCGTGGCGCTGGTGGTGGTGCACACCTATTACATGCCGCTCGACCTGATGCTGCAGCAGGGGCTCGAATGGACGGGGCTGATCGCGCCGACCAACGGCGCAGCGCAATAGGGCACGGCCGGCCGCCGCCCGGCGGACCGTCATGAAAGGAATACGCGACGATGGAACGCATTCAATCGGCTCTGGAGAAGGCCCGCGCAAGCCGCGCCAACACCGCCAGCATTGCCAACGCCGCTGACACCGCGCCGCGGCCGCAGCAGGACGGCGCGGTCGACACGCTCGAACGCGAGCCGCCCGTCGCGGAGATCGCCGAGATCACCGACCCGGCCGTCGATATCGAGGCCAACTGGCAAGCGCTCACGCCCTTCACGCCCAAGCCGCGGCTGATGCAGCGCAACCGCATCGTCGCCTTCGAAGGCGGGCCCGACGCCGCGCATATCGACATGATGCGCACGCGCATCCTGCAGCAGATGCGCCTCAATGGCTGGCGCCGGCTCGCCGTGACCTCGCCCGGCCCCGGCTGCGGCAAGACGACGACCTGCCTCAACCTGGCCTTCAGCCTGTCGCGGCTGAGCGATCAGCGCACCATCCTCACCGAGATCGACATGCGCCGCCCGGGCATGGCCATCGGCCTCGGCACCAAGGGCAAGCACGGCTTCGCGCGAGTGCTCGCGGGCGAGGACAGTCCGGCCGAGCAGCTGCTGCGTTGCGGCGACAATGTCGCCATCGGGCTCAACAGCGCGCCGTCCGAAAATCCATCGGAGCTTCTGCAGGGCCCGTCGGTGGCGCCGGCGCTCACCCGGATGGAGGCCGATTACGCCCCCACGATCATGCTGTTCGACATGCCGCCGATGATGACGGCCGACGACATGCTCGCCTTCGCGCCGCATGTGGATTGCGTGCTGCTCCTGGCGGCGGCCGAGCAGAGCACCATCGACGAGATCGACAGCTGCGAAAAGGAACTGGCCGCGCACACCAATGTGCTCGGCGTCGTGCTCAACAAGTGCCGTTATGTCGGCAAGGGGTACGGTTACGGCTATTACTGAGCGCTGATGTACCTGTCACGAGGCGCAGGCCGCACAGCATGGAGGCGGCACGATGGCATTCGGGTTTCCGCGAAGCCTTGCGGGGCTGGTGCCGCCACGGTTCCTGCGCGCGGCGCGATTCGCCCACCCGCCCGAGCTCGACGCCACGCCCCGGATCGGACGCAGGCTCTCGGTGCGGGTGCAGCCCGAGGGGCGGCCGGCGCCGCGGCTGAGCTATCAGTGGTGCCGCAACGGCTCTCCCATCCCCGGCGCCACCGCGGCGCATTTCACGCCGCGCCCCGAGGACGACCTCGCCAAGCTGAGCTGTCGGGTCGCGGCGGTCAACCGGCTGGGGCGCAGCGCGGCCGAGACCGGCGCGCAACGGGTCCGCGATGACCCGCCCGAGGCCGTCGGCACGCTCGGGCTGGAGATCCTCGACAAGAACAGTGGCGATCAGCACCTGCCCGCTGCCAGGGTCTTTGCCGGCGCGCGGCTGAGCTTTTCGGCAAGCGGCCCCGAAAGCATGCGCATCGACCCGCAAAGCGGGCTGCTCACCATCGCGACCGACCGGGTCCGCGACGGGGACACGGTCCGCGTCGTGGCGCGCAATTCGGGCGGCGCCGCCGAGAGCGTTCTCATGGTCGCCATCGAGGGCGAAGAGGCCGCCGATCCGCCCGCCGCCGCCACCGAAAACCGTTCGAGCGTGACGAAGAACGGCGTGACCTTCACATTCGATGGCGCCTATCCGGTCGGGCAGTACTGCAACGGCGACTGGTTCGTCGTCGCCCCCGAAGGCGGCCGCCTCACCGCCACCGACCCCGCCGGAACCACCGGCCCGTCCAGCACCGAGGATGGCGACCCGATCGAGGGGCGCACCCGGCACGGGCTGCTGGTCAATCCGGGCACCGCGGCCAACGGCTTCGACAGCTTAACCGGGCTCGGCGCCGAATCGCGGGTGAATGCGGGCTACGACGACGCGGCCAATATCGATCCCGGCCATACCGGCCGCGCCCATGCCTTCACCCCCGGCCAGACCCTCGTCAAGGCGGTCAGCCTCACCGCTCCGCCCGGCAGCGCACGCACCACGATCGCGCGCTATGTCAGCCTCACCGTGGTCGCTGCGGCGCCGCGCGAGGGGGCCTTCCGCCCGCCGCTCGGGGGCGATTTCAAGGATGTGCCGGCGAGCTGGCACGCGGGGCGCATCGACTGGGCGCGGGTGCCGCGCATCGCGACCGAGGCGCTGGCGCCGGAGGATGTGGACTGGCCTGCGCGCGCGCAGGCTGCGCTCGAGACCTGGCAGAGCTGGCGCGTCTGGGGCAACGGCGCGCGCAACATCGTCCCCGCGGCGCTGCCGGGACCGTACCGCCGTGAACTCGGCGTCGAGATCGGGCGCTGCCTGCAGGCGCTGACCGCCGATGCCGGAGCCGAGACCAAGCGCGACATCATGATCGGGATGATCCAGCTCGGCATCGATCAATGCGCCGGCGCCTATCAGGGCGATGCGGATGATCCCGACAACACCAGCGAAAACGATCGCTGGGATATCGGCCGGCGTGCGCCGACGGCGCTCGCCGCGCTGCTGCTGCCTGACAGCGGCTGGATCGCGGGCGCGCTGGCCAATGACTGGCGCTGGCAGGACATCTCCTCCTACGGGGTGATCGACCAGGCCGTGATCGACGCCTTCGACGACGACACCGAGGATGGCGCCACCGACGGCATGCAGGGCTTCGGCGACTGGATCGCCGCGCGGCCCTCGCGCCAGGCCGGTGTCTCGCCGCCCGATACCGCGATCGCGCTGGGGAAATACCCGCTCACCGAAACCTACCGCAAGATCGGCCATGTCTCGCAATTCGTCGGGGTCAGCGCGCTGCACCTGTTCGATGGCGCGGCGGAGATCTTCGATGGCGACGGCGTCGTGCGGTTCAACGATCGCTGGGACGGGCTGGTGCGGGCGGGCTGGCCGGAGATCGGTGACGGCAACGGCTACCAGGTCTCCGGCAACAGGCCGCGCGACCGCGACTATGACTGGTTTCGCGAAATCCGCGATGCGATGCGCCCCGCGGCTGTGGCGCTGCCGCCCGAGCGCCCGGCGCCGCCCGACCTCGCCGCCGACGGCACCCGCATCGCGCTCACGCCGGTCTCGCCCTATGTCGGCCATGGCGGCGGGGACATGACGCGGATGGATGTGCGCTACCGCGCGCTCGACGCGCAGGATGGCGGCTGGACGGTGATCGCGGATGTCGAAACCGACTCCAACGGGCGCCACGTCATCGATGACAGTGCCGCGCTCGCGCCGCATGCGCGCCACGCGGTGGCGATCCGGTATCACAACGCCGAGGGTCCTGGCGCCTGGTCGCGCAACTGGAGCACCGCGCCCCGGCAGGGCCCGTCCGGCGAGGCCTGGGCGGTCGCGGTGATCACCACGAGCGAGGCCACGCAGCCGGCGGCGCCGGAATTTCGCGACGATCCGGTGCTGGACTCGCATTTCACCGCCGGGCGGCCGGTGCGGCTGCGCAGCGAGGGGCTCACCGGCACACCGGCCCCCGAGCTCGCCTATCGCTGGAAGCTCGACGGCGAGACCGTTCCCGGCGCGACGGGCGACAGCTTCACCCCCGGCCTCGAGGATGTCGGGCGCGCCGTCTCCGTGGAGGTCACCGCCACCAACGCGGCAGGCCGCGCCACCGCCGCGGTGACCGGCGAGCGGATCGCCATGCCGCCGATGCCGGGCGCCCATGCGCCGCGCATCTTCGCCACCGAGGGCAATATCCGCATCCGGCGCGAAGGCGGCGCGGGCGACTCGCTCGTGAAGACGGATCTGTCGACGCGCACCACCTTCGCCGTCTGGTGGGCCGCCGATGCGCCGATGGTGATGAGTGTCTTCGCTACCCAGAATCGCAGCGATTTTCGCATTGACGACGACGGGCGCATTCGCGTGCGATTGCGCGGGCGCGGCGGCGCAGATATCGGCGAGGTCACCTTCGAGCCGGTCGATACGACGCAGCTCGCCTGGTATCTGATCTCGGTCGATACCGGCCGCGGCGAGGCCGATGAGCGCATCCGCGCCCACCGCCGCCCCGCACACAGCGCCGTCCCGGCCCGCCGCCTCGCCATCGAGACCACCGAGACGCCGGTGGAGCGCGACGGCGCACTGCA
>LFCJ01000633.1_pt1 | contig 22557 bp, 22 predicted proteins | sample 643141 | NCBI WGS metagenome assembly LFCJ01 (sample SAMN03766243, study PRJNA286221) | soda lake metagenome | biome: soda lake; feature: Kulunda steppe; material: water; isolation source: sample B1-Br-g2 brine of Lake Bitter-1 | place: Russia: Kulunda steppe | collected 2010-07
CTGGATCTCCTCGTAGCCGACCTCGAAGACGACCGCCGGCTCGACGTCGACCGCCTGGCCGTCCTCGCTCGCGACGTGGGGCTCGAGCAGCGCCGTCAGCTCTGCGAGTTGCTCGTCCGTGATGCCGGTCGCGACCTTCCCGACGGTCTCGAGCGAGTCGCCCGCACGCACGGAGAGTTCGAAGGTGCCGAGGAAGGTCGCTCGGCGCCCCTCGCCCCACGCCGCGCCGGTGACCACGCAGTCGAGCGTCTCCACGTCGGGTTTGCGCTTGCGCCAGTGCTTCCCGCGTCGACCCGGCGAGTACGTCGACGCGGGGTCTTTGAGCATGATCCCCTCGTGGCCCGACTCGAGCGCCTCGGCGTCGATCGCCTCGATCTCGTCGGGGTCGTCGGTGAGCCACAGCAGCGAGAGGCCGTCGACGGCCTCGGGGTCGACCCCGTCCGGTTCGGTCGCCGTCAACACCGCCTCGAGTCGGTCGTGGCGGTCGACCAGCGGCTCCTCGAGCAAGTCCTCGCCGTCGGCGTGCAAGCAGTCGAAGAAGACGGGGCGGACGGCCACGTCCTCGCGGGCTTTCGCCACGTCGTGTTTTCGTCGGAAGCGCTTTAACACCGCCTGGAACGGGAGCGGCTCGCCGGCCTCGTCGACGGCGACGACCTCACCGTCGAGGATCGCCGGGGCCTCGAGGGTCTCGGCGGCGTACTCGACGACCTCCGGCAGCGCGGCGGTGACGTCGTCCATGTTCCTGTAGTAGACGCGGGTCGCACCGGCCTCGTCCGCTGTCGTCTCGGTTTCGATTCCGTCGGGATCGTGGTGTAACTGGATTCTCGCGCCGTCGTACTTCCACTCCACCGCGGCCTCGTCCCACTCCTCGAGCGCGTCGGTGACGGTGCCGGCCTGGGCGAGCATCGCCTGGACGGGCCGGCCCACCGCGAGGTCGACCGCGTCGAGGCCCGCCAGCCCCTCCTCGAGGGCGATCCGGGCGACCTCTCCGTAATCGTTTGTCACCTGCAGGGCGCGCTCGACGTTCTCGACCGGGACGTCGAACGCCGCGGCGATCGCGTCTCTGACGGTCCCCTCGCCGACGCCGATACGCATCTCCGAGAGGACGAGCCGGGCGAGATAGCGGGCTTCGTCGCTCGAACACTGGTTGAACAGCCCGAAGAGCATGTCGACCTTGCGGTCCTGGCTGCCCGAGCCGTCCGCGGCGGCGAGGTCGACGAGCGTCTCGTGCACCTCGCGGACGGTGAGCCCCCCTGCGCCGGCGTCGCCGCTCGTGAACGCGCTCAGCCCCTGCTGGCCACCGAAGTCGTAGCTCGCCGCCACGTCGCCGATCTCGCCGCGGTCGGCGAGTCGGTCCTCGACGTCGTCGGCGCTCACGTTCGTCCCGGCCGCACGAGCGATCGCCTCGTAACAGGTGCTCGGCCCGATGTCGAGCGTCGTCGAGTCCCACGCGGGAACGACCCGCCCCTGGACGAACCGGGCGACGATCTCGAGGATCAGTGGGTCGCCACCGTCGCCGTCGGCGGCATCCTCGAGCAGGGCACGCACGTGGTCGACGATCTCGAGGTCGGCAGGCTCGGCTTCGATCGCGGCGGCTCGGTCGGCGAACGTGGCGAACTCCATCGCCGGTCTCTATCGCTGGCAGGAGTAAAACCGTTCTGTGATCTGGCCGGTCCGCGGCCGAGTGACCCTGGCTTCGTCCGTCCGCGCCCATCGCGAGTGACAGGCATTAAAGTCAGTCGAGCCCGCATCCGGGTAGTATGACGGAGCCGGAGCTCGCGACGCGGGTCGCTGACGTCCTGAGCGTCGACGCCGACTCCTTTCGGCGGCGAGCCCAGGAAGACGCCGAGGTCATCAAAGACGCCGTCGAGAAGGGGGCGTTCGACAACCCACAGGCGATCGTCGGCCTCGAGTACGAGTTCTACGCGGTCAGAGCCGACGACAGCTCGCTGTGTCGGGTCCCTCGGCGGCTGCTCGAGCTTATCGGCTTCGAGAAGGAACTGGGGCTGCACAACGCCGAGATGACCACCAGCCCGCAACCGCTGAACGCCGACGGCCTGCGGGCCCAGGAGTCCGAAGTCAAAGCCAGGTTGCGGACGGCACTCGACGTGACCGAATCCGAGCGCATGCGGCTGGTCAGCGACGCGCTGTGGACGGTCCCGCCGGAAGGCGAGACCGCCGCGTCGTATCTCACGGACAGCGTCGACCGGTCGATCACCGACGACGACGGACGGGAGCGGTCGATCCGGTTCGCGACGAACATGAGCAACTCCGCTCGCTACCACGCGATGGCAAACACCGACCGTGCAGAGGCTGCGGGGATGATCCTCGACGCGCCGAACGTCTCGCTCGAGGCCGACACCGTCATGCCCGAGAGCCTGATCACGTCGATCCAACCCCACTACCAGGTGGCCCACGCGGCAGACCTCCCGCTGTATTTCAGCTACGCCCTCCGGGTCGCGGGGCCGTTGCTCGCCCTCGGCGTCAACTCGCCGTTTTTCCCCGCCGACCTCTACGACGACGTGTCGGCCGACCGGATCCTCGAGGACGCCTGGATGGAACACCGGATCAGCGTCTTCGAGACCGCGCTGAACGATCCGGCGACGGGCGAGGGGAAAGTCCGGTTCCCCCGGGACCTGCGGAGCGTCGAGGAGGCGATCGACCGGATCGCAGCCGACGACACGATGGTGCCCATGCCCGTCGAATCCGGCAACCGCTTCGACGATCAGTTCCCGCACTTCCGGCGCAAGCACGGCACCTACTGGCGGTGGGTTCGGCCGGTGTTCGGCGGACCCACACGGTCGGCCGCCAACGCCCGGATCGAGTTCCGTCCGATCCCGGCCCAGCCGACCGTCCGCGACAGTATCGCCTTCCTCGCCGCCTTCGCGGGCTTACTCGAGAGCCTGACCCGGCTCGACCATCCCGTCGTCGAACTCGAGTGGGAACGCGCCCGCGAGAACTTCTACGCCGCGATGCGCGACGGCCTCGAGGCCGATCTGACGTGGATCACGAACGACGGCGTGGAGACGACCGACCGACTCGCGCTGTACGACGACCTGCTGGCCCACGCCGAGGACGGCCTCGTCAATCGGGGGCTGAGCGACGAGGAAGCAGCGAAGTACCTCTACCCGCTCCGGCGACGCGTCCGCCAGGCGGTGACGCCGGCCGACTGGAAGGTCGGTCGGGTCCGTGCGCACCTCGAGGCGGACGCGTCGTTCGACGACGCCCTCGAGTCGATGCAACGGGAGTACGTCGAGCGCCAGCGAGAGACGCTGCTCGAAGCGAGTTTCGCGGACTGGGTCGTCGACTGAGACAGATCGCTGGACCGGGAGCGCCTAACGTTCGGGCCGAACTCCGCGACCGGAACCAGCCTCACCACCGCAGTCGATAGCGGCAGCGATTAAGTACCCCCGCTCGAGACAGTAGCGTATGGTAACCTTCCTCTCCGGTGGCACCGGAACCCCCAAACTGCTCGACGGTGCTGGTGTGGCGTTCTCGCCGGAGGACACCACCATCGTCGCGAACACGGGCGACGACGTCGAACTCGGTGGGCTGTTCGTTTCGCCGGACGTCGACACGCTCCTCTTCCAGGGAGGTGGCGTTCTCGACCGGGAAACGTGGTGGGGCATTCAGGGCGATACACACCGGACGAACGCGGCACTGATGGACCTCGCGTCGGCAGCGGACCTGCCGGAGGGACCACAGTACCTGCCGGAGGACCGGCAGACGGCCGGACGCGACCTCGCGAACTGGCGGCGCTTTTCAGGCATCGCGGAGTTCATGACGATCGGCGACCGGGACCGAGCCGTCCACATCACCCGGACGAGCCTCATCGACCAGGGCTACACGTTGAGCGAGGCGACCGAACGGCTCGCCGACGCGTTCGGGCTCACGGTCGACCTCCTCCCGATGAGCGACGACCCGGTCGCCAGCCTCGTCCACACCGACGAGGGACTGATGCACTTCCAGGAGTACTGGGTCGGCCACCGCGGCGAGCCGACCGTCGAGACCGTCGAGTTCCGTGGCTCCTCGACGGCCGAGCCGGCCCCGGACGTGCTCGAGGCGCTCTCCGACACCGTCGTCGTCGGCCCGTCGAACCCGGTCACGAGCATCGGGCCGATGCTCGCCCTTCCGGGGGTCGCCGACGCGCTGGCACAGACGACGGTCGTCGCGGTGTCCCCGTTTCTCGGCGACGAGCCGTTCTCGGGGCCCGTCGGCGACCTGATGGAGGCCGTCAACGCCGAACCGAGTACCGCCGGGCTGGCGACCGCGTACCCGTTCGCCGACGCGTTCGTGATCGACGAAACCGACGACACCGAGTTCGACCGACCGACGTTGCGGACGGACATCGAGATCGAGACGCCCGATGACGCCAGACGGGTCGTCCGGACCATCCAAGAGGCCATCGAAACCGTCAACTGAACCGGCACCAACTTGCCACCCCCAATGGTCTCGTTTACCCCTCGACTCGCGCTCGCGAGCCTGAGCGGTGCGGCCGACGCCGACTGGGCGCGTGCCGGCGCGGCGTACGCCGGGGCCGCGTTCCTCGGCGGGATCGCCGTCGACGAGGCCTCGAGAGGGGCCGCTCGCGACCTCCTCGAGCGCGACCGAAGCGAGTTCCTGCCGCCGGATCCGTTCGCGTTCGTCGACGACCAGCTCGCCGCCCTCGCGGACGTTCCCGTTCAGCCGGCGTTCAACGTTCGGAGCGCGACCCCAGACCCGCTCGTCGAGGCGGCTCGCGTCTGTCGCGACCGGGACGCGTTCCTCGAACTCAATGCCCACTGCCGACAGGACGAACTCTGTGCGGTCGGCTGCGGGGAGAGCCTTCTCGCGGACGCCGACCGGCTCCAGCGGTACGTCGAGCGGGCGAGCGCCACCGGCGCCACCGTCGGCGTCAAGGTCCGCGCCGAGGTCCCCGGCGTCGACCTGGCCCCCCTCGCGCGTGACCTCGAGGACGCCGGCGCCGCGTTCATCCACGTCGACGCGATGGACTCGGAGTCGGTGATCGCCGATATCGCCTCGACGACTGATCTGTTCGTCGTCGCCAACAACGGGGTCCGCGACGAGGCGACCGTCCGCGAGTACGCAGCCTACGGCGCCGACGCCGTCAGCGTCGGCCGCCCCAGTGACGATCCTGTCGTCCTCGAGCGGGTTCGAGACGCGGTGGATCGACACCTGGGCGTCGAGGCGACCCGCTGAGAAAGCGCCAGGTCGACGGTCGCCCCGGCACGAAAGGTCTAACCACTGCGCCCGTCTTCTCCCGGCCATGAGCCTCGAGGAGTTGACCGAGGAGATGGCACAGCAGTACACCGATTTCGGCGACGAACTTGCGGTCTCGCTCGACCGCGAGACCCGAAACGAACTCGCCTTGCTCGAGACCGTGCTCGAGCCCGAGGAGACGGACGAACTCGTGCGACGGGCGATCCACATGCTCTTCCAGACGACCGTCGAGACGGGGACCCTCGACTTCCACCTCCGATCCGGCTTCGACGTCACCTACGACGAGTATCTCTCGGGGATGACGTTCGACGAAATGACCGGCGCGGACCAGTACCCCAAGCTGGACGACGAACGCCGCTACAGATTCTGATCCGGGTCCCGACCAGCCACCACCACCGAACGATGGTGCCAGGACAGATATTATCTCATTTATATTGTCCAATCTCGATAATAGGACAGCTTATTACCTCTCGCCCCCCGGCTACAGTCATGGCAATCAGTCAGTCCCCAACCGAACCACGATACCACTGCCCCGAATGTAGCGGCGCGGTCACCGCAACCCACGAATCGCTCGTCTGTACCGACTGTGGCTACACGCCGCGCCACGGTGCGGACTGAGCGCTCGAGAATCGTCTTCATCGAGCCGAAGACGCCGCATCCGATTTTGTGTTCCACCGTACCGGCTCTGCTGAACCCCTCAACTGGCGATTGGTCCGGGCTGTCGTGTTGAATCCAACGCGCGAGTCTTTCACCCTCGGGCTTCTATCAAATCCGCGTCGTAGCTCTCGCCGAGCAGGGGTGTCCACTTCTCGAGCTGATTCAGCTAGGCAGTGCCAAATTCCTCAAAATATGGGAGTTATCGGATGAACAGGCGCAACCCGTTGCGCGTCAGCGCGGTCGAATATCAAACAACGTAAAATTCCAACAGTACTAGGCTCAGCATGAAGAGGATTGTAGCGATTGCTCCGATCGCAATCCGTCGCTTTGCCGTATCGTCTCCGATATAGTTGCCCATACGTAGACGATACAGTCGAGAATAGTTAAAATTTCTGTCCAGCGAGGTCGTTAAACGGTAACGATGCGATCACGTTAGCCCTGGATTTTACAAGCGAATAATATCAAAAAGAGTATAGTTAAACAGAGTCGACGTGCCAAAAATACGTCCGTAGCAAGCAGCCAAGGTCGGTCACAAAGAGCGACATCGGTTTCGTCCGAAAAGAAAGACACTGTTCCGGTGGCCCGTCGTAACCAGTCAGTCGTCGATCGGGGCCGCACTCGAGAGCGCCTCGTCGATCTCGGCGTCTTCCATCTTCTCGACCAGGGCGTCGATCACTTCTTCGCGCTTTCCTTTGACGAACTTGATCGAGCCGACGACGAGGTGGCCGCCGCCGGAGACGCCGCCGCCTGGGACTTCCGCCTCGAGTTCCGAGACCATCCGCGGAATGTCGAGGCGAACGCCGTCACTGCGCAAGACGGCGAAGTCGGGGCCGTAGCCGACCGTGATGACCGGGTCGCCGGTCTCCTCGATCTTGCGGTCGTGGATCTCGCCCGTGGTCTTCCCCGGGGCGGGGAAGGTAAAGCGGTGGGCGAAGTTCTCGACGTCGATCCGGTAGAGGTGGGCGCCGTTGTCCAGGTCCTCGTGTTCTAAGTGGGCCATCGCGGCGTCGAGTTGCTCGTCGACTTCCTCGCGGGCGCGCTCGGCGAAGAACTCGACGAGTTCGGCGTGGCGCTCGTCGTCGTCGCTGTCGATCTGGAGGACGTCCTGGATGAGCTGGTCGCCGGAGTTGTATCGCAGCCAGAAGGCGGCGTAGTCGAGCGCCTCGCTGACGTCCTGGAGGCGGTCCTCGTCGAAGCCCTCCTCGGCGGCGAGCTCGAGGTAGTCGTCCATCGCGTCGGCCTTCGAGCGGTCCGAGAGGCCGGCGACGGCGGGGATGTGGCGGAGTTCGTCGGTCAGATCGGGGTAGATCATCCGCGCGAGTTCGACACAGCACATTCCCGTCGTAATGCGGTAGTCCTCGTCGTGGAGGTACGGGTTGACGTGGGCGTCGAGCAGGTCCTCGACGGCCTCGGGATCGGGGTGGTGGTGGTCGACGACCGCGATCGGGATGTCGTAGTGGGCCAGCGTCTCGTAGGCCGGCACGTCCTCTTCGGTCGAGCCGTTGTCGAGCATCAAGAGCAACGGCAGCTGCTGGCCGTGTTTCTCGCGGTCCTCGAGCGCGAAGTTGAGGTCGCGCGTGGCGTCTTCCATCTCGTAGAACGGGGCCTTCGCGGGCAGTCGCTTGACGAGATGTCGCGGCGCGTCGTCGTTCTCGTGGACGTCCGCGATGAACCGCTCGAGGGCGATCTGGACGGGGACGGCCGCACACATCCCGTCGCCGTCGGCGTGGTGGCGGACGCGGATCGGGCGACCCTCGAGGACCGTCCGGCGGAGCAGTTGTGCGACCGCTTTGAGGTTCGGGCGGAGCTTCTCGAACGCCGGCCAGTCGATCAGCGGCTCGACGTCGTGTGGTTCGGCGCGTGACTCGATCGCCGCCTCGATCCGCTCGCGAGCGTCGGCTGCGACCTCGTCCTCGAGTTTCGAGAGGCCGTCGACCTCGACCTGGACCGACCCGTCGCGGTGTTCCGGCGTGCCGGTGACCCGGACGACGTCGCCGACTTCGACCTGGGGATAGGCGCGAACGCCCGCCTCTTCGAAGGCCGCACAGGGAACGACGCCGTACTCGTCGGCGATGTGGAAGATGGTCGGGCCGCCGGTCTGTTTGACCTGGACGACCTCGCCCTCGAGGTGGATCTGCTCGCCGACGGTGGCCTCGAGTCGGTCGGTTCCGGTCAGGGCGTACTCGTGGGAGATCGCCTCGACGGCGTAGTCGTCGACGTCGACCGGCTCGAATGCGACGTCACCGTTGTCGCGGACGGTCTCGAGTTCGACGACGAGTTCCTCGCCGACGGCGTAGGTGCCCTCGAGGACGGATTCGTGGACCAGCCCCGAGACGTCGTCGGAGAGGTCCACGAAGACGCCGTAGTCGACGATGCCGTTGATCTCGGCGAGATACGGCGTGTCGTGGGAGATGTCATCAACAGTACAGTCTGAATCGAGATCGTAGACGACGGAATACCCGTCGTCGCCGGAATTTCCGGCGGACTCACGCGTCATCGTAGCTCTCCATTTGGGGTGGTCGCGTATAACCCTTGTCAAGAAGCGAGACGCGCCCCAGAGCCGGAATCGCACGACGGCGTCACGGTCGACCGCTGGCGTTGGGACACGGGTCCGACACCGACTTCGACCACGTGGTTCGTGGTCCGCACATGTGCAACGCCGGCAGGCATCGGAACGTTTAGCAACCGCAAGCCCCGACGACCAGACATGGGGCTGCTCGACGCGCTGTTTCGCTCGAACGAGATCCTCGGTATCGCCGAGGAGACCCTCGAGTTCGCCCTCGAGTCCTCGGAGGCGACCCATCCACACGAGTACATGGGATTTCTGCGGGGTACCGAGGCGAGCACGCTCGGGCTCGACCAGGACGGCCTCGTCATCACGGACATCCTGGTCGTCCCGGGGACGGAGGTCAACAGCGTCAGCGCGACGGTGCGGACGAGCCAGATTCCGAACGACGTCAAGGCACTCGGCAGCGTCCACTCGCATCCGAACGGCGTGATCGAACCCAGCGGCGCGGACCTCGGCACGTTCGGCCGGGGGAGCGTCCATATCATCATCGGCGCGCCGTACCGACGGAACGACTGGCGGGCGTTCGACTCCGAGGGCAAACCGACGAACCTGAACGTCCTCGACGTCGAACTGCCGGACGAAGAGGAGTTCTTCGATTTCACACAAGACGACATCGACGAGGATCTACGGCGATGACGACAGGACCGACCCACCCGCTCGAGCGACGACACGGCCACCGCGAACCGGCATTCGACTACCCGACGACGGCGGCTGTCCGTACGAGGAGGCAGTCGTGACCCGGACCGTCATCGCCCAGGGGACCTTCGACATCGTCCACCCGGGCCACGTTCACTACCTCGAGGAGGCCGCAGCGATGGGTGACGAACTCTACGTCATCGTCGCCCGCCGATCGAACGTCGACCACAAGGAAGCGCCCATCTGTCCCGCCACGCAGCGACGGGACGTAATCGGCGCGCTCGAGGCCGTCGACGAGGCCATTCTGGGAGACGAGGAGGACATCTTCGTTCCGATCGAGGAACTCGAACCCGACGTGATCGCGCTCGGTCACGACCAGCACCACGACGCAGCGGCCATCGAATCGGAACTCGAGCGTCGAGGAATCGACTGCGAGGTCAGACGCGTAAGCGGACGCGAGCCCGCATCGGCGGACGAGATTCTCTCGACGCGACACATCATCGACCGGGTGCTCGAGCGTCGAGGCTCGCAGTGATCGAACCCACCGCCCGACGGTCGACGGGCTAACGCGGACCGTTCGGTAATCTAACGGATCTGACAACGTAGGTATCGGTGAGTATTGCTGCCGTCTGTGACGTCAACGACCGTCGTATGTCGGGTTGGGCTCGAGAACGGTCGATCTGTCAGTTCGGCTCCCAGGGATCCGGCATTGTTTTCCGCTAACCATCCTAAACCCCGAAATTTGCCAGGTAGAGGGCCTGTAACCTGCATACTTTTGATCGTGCAGTCCGGACGGAGAGACATGCAGTTGGACCCAACACGACGACGATTCCTCACGGGGAGTGCGACCGCTGGCGTCATCGCGGTCGCGGGATGTACCGGTGGGGAGGACGATCCGGAATCGGACCCCGACGAAGACGACGAGCAAGACCTCAACGACGACCACGAGGACGAACAGGACGACGAACCGGATGCGGAGTCCGAGGACGACGCCGCCCAGTACGAGATCTGGGCGCTCGACCAGGGCCGAGACAACATCCACATCTACGAGCCGGGCGACGGCGACGACGAGTTCGACCACGTCGACGAGATCGACGTCAACGATCTCGAGGACGTCCCGGACGAGGGCGTCGTCCCCCACATGATGGACTTCAGTTCGGATTACGAGTACGCGGCCATCGCCTGTACGGCCGGGGCGAAGACGCTCGTCTTCCGGACCGAAGATCGCGAACTCGTCGGCAACATCGATACCGGCCCTGGCACGCACATGGCCTCGTTCGATCCGTCCGACGAGTACCTCCACGTCGACGTGATGGGCGATGAGAAGATCGTTCGCGTCGAGGCCGACTTCGAGAACGAGACGTTCGAGGTCGTCGATTATATCGAGATCCACGAGAGCGACGTCGTCCAGGAGGCCGGGATCGAATCCGGCGAGCCGATCTGTCACCAGTACGACGGCAACGGCCGAACGCTCCACACGCTCGGACCGAGCTATCACGACGGCGCGCTCGTGATCGTCGACCACGAGGAGTTCGCAGTCGAGCGAGCCTACTCCGGCGACGACCTGCCGACCAACTGTGGGACGATGCCCCACCCGACCGAGGACAAGTTCTACCTCACGGCGGGCCTGCCGTCCGACCCCGACGCCGAGGAGGGAACGCTCGACTACGAGGGCGTCGGCGACTACTACGTCTACGACACCGCCGAAGACGAGATCCTCGTCGACGGCGAGAGCACCGAAGGCATCGACGCCCACGGCTTCTGGTTCACGCCCGACGGCGAGGAACTGTGGGTCCTGAACCGCGAGACGAACGACGGCGTCATCGTCGACCCCGAGACCGACGAGGTCATCGAAGAGATCGACGCCTACGGCGAACACCAGTCCGACGATCCGGGCGAGCGCGACGCTCCCGACATCATGTGGGCCTCGCCCGACGGCGAGTACATGTTCGTCACCCTCCGCGGCCCGGAGCCGGTCTCCGGTGACCCCCACGCCGCGACCGGCGTGATCCCCGGCTTCTCGGTGCTCGACGTCGAGAGCCGCGAGATCGTCGACGTGATCGAACCCGATCCGATTGCGGATTACTCCGACGAGGACCTCGAGGACGAGTCCGTTCCCACGCCGGACTTCCACGGAATCGGCGTCCGGCCGACAGCGGAGTTCGACAGCGAAATCCCGAACTCGCCACCGTTCTGATCGGGGCGATCTCCCACCCATACGAACTGCTGGCCATCGGGTCCGGCACATCCACGATCGTCTTGTGGGTGTAGCGATAGCCCGGTAACCCAATCGGTCTCAGTTTTCGATCGCCACCGGCGGCGGAAGCCGCAGTGACTCGACGGTGTGGCCCGTTGCGACGAAATGTTCGATCGCTCGCTCCGACACCTCCTGTTCGGTGTGCCCCTCGGCCGTCGAGAGATTCCACCCACACTCGAGGCAGTATTTGTACATTCGTTGTTCGCGGGTCCCTCCGTGGTAGACAGTAGAAAGGTCGGTGCAGGAATTCGAAGGGAACGATTCGAATCGCTCGAGATCCGTAAGCGTCGATTACTCGCACTTTGCGACGAAATTGGTGCTCACGGACGGATCAACGTACCACAGCCGAACTCCGTTCGGCCACGTGAAACGGCTTGAAACGTCGCAGGAAGGCCTCTAGTCTCGTTTTGCAGCCGGGTTCGTCACCGCACCGTTAGCCGCCGAGTCGAAGTCGCGGCCGTACTTCGCCAGTACGCCGCTGTCGTAGGTCGGCTCGGGGTCGTACTCCTCGAGTCGCGCGTCGATCTCCTCGTCGGTGAGGTCGACCGAGAGCTCGAGGTCGTCGATGTCGATGGTGACGGTGTCCCCGTCCTCTAAGGCGGCGATCGGGCCGCCAGCGAACGCCTCGGGAGCGACGTGGCCGATGGAGAACCCGCGCGTGGCGCCGGAGAAGCGGCCGTCGGTGAACAGGGCGACGTCTTCGGCGTGGCCCTGGCCGGCGACGGCGCTCGTGACGCCGAGCATCTCGCGCATGCCGGGGCCGCCCTGTGGACCCTCGTTGCGGATACAGAGGACGTCACCTTCCTCGACGTTCCCCTCCTGGACGTAGGCCATCGCGTCTTCTTCTTGCTCGAAGACTCGGACTGGACCCTCGTGGTGGAGGTGGTCCTCGCCGGTGATCTTGATGACCGCACCGTCGGGCGCGAGGTTGCCCGTGAGGATACGGATCGCGCCACGTTCGTGGATGGGGTCGTCTACGGTGTGGAGGAAGTCGGCGTCGATGTCAGCAACTCGGGGCGGGTCGTCTCGCTCGAGCGCCTCGGCCATCGTCTCGCCCGTCACCGTGAGGGCGTCGCCGTGGAGCAGGTCGGCCTCGAGGAGTTCACGGAGGACGACGGGGACGCCGCCGACCTCGTGGAGGTCGTTCATGACCTTCTCGCCGCCGGGCTGGAGGTCGGCGATCTTCGGCGTTCGCCGGCTGATCTCGTTGAAGTCCTCGACCTCGAGGTCGACGCCGGCTTCGGCGGCGAGCGCGAGCAGGTGGAGGACGGCGTTGGTCGAGCCGCCGACGGCGACTTGCAGCGCGATCGCGTTCTCGAAGGACTCACGCGAGAGGAAGTCAGAGGGACGGAGTCCGTTCGCGACGGCCTCGACCGCGAGTTTGCCGCTCTCGCGGGCGACCGTGTAGCGGCCGTGGTGTTCGGCCGGGGGAGACGCCGAGCCAAGCGGCGCGAAGCCGAGGGCCTCGGAGATCGACGACATCGTGTTCGCGGTGAACATGCCGCCACAGGAGCCCGCGCCGGGGCAGGCGTGACGCTCCATCTCGTCGAGTTCTTCCTCGGACATCTCGCCGTCGGCGACGGCGCCGACGCCCTCGAAGACGTTCTGGATGGTGACCTCGCGGCCGTCGTGTTCGCCGGGCATGATCGAGCCACCGTAGAGGAAAACGCTCGGGAGATCGGTGCGGATCGCGGCCATCATCATGCCGGGCATGTTCTTGTCACAGCCGCCGATCGTCACGAGGCCGTCCATCCGTTCACCGAAGGCGACCAGTTCGACGGAATCCGTGATCACTTCGCGGGAGATCAACGACGCTTTCATCCCCTCAGTGCCCATCGAGATGGCGTCTGAGATGGTGATCGTCCCGAACTCGATCGGCATGCCGCCGGCCTCGTCGACGCCCTCGATCGCCGATTCTGCGACGTCATCCAGGTGGACGTTACACGGCGTGATGTCCGCCGCGGGGTTTGCCACGCCGATCATCGGCGAGGAGAGGTCCTCGTCGTCGAATCCCATCGCCCGGAACATCGCCCGGTGTGGAGCTTTCTCGGCGCCCTGGGTCACCTCGCGGCTCTGCAGGCTCTCGTCTTTGCCGTAATCGAACGGATCGTCGCTGCTCATAGTCCGACCTTGCCTCGAGGGATCATAAGTCACCCTTTCTCGATCCGGACGCGACTACAGCGGTTCCGGAGATCGGCGATCAGCCCCCACGGGCGGCCGAGAAGCTGTAACTGCTGTGGCGAAAGGGTCCGGTCGACGATCCGACTCGCCGGCGACAGGTTCGACACACAGTCGATCCGGGGGATCCTCGCGCTCGAGGTGGGCTACCCACTTGGCACACGCCACCGCCAGTGCATCCGCGGGACGGCCGCGGGTGCGTCTCTATACAGACAGTAATCGACGTCAGTTCGGAGTCGTCCAGCCCTCAGTGCGTTCGGACGGCGTCCTCGAGTGCAGCCGGCGTGTCGATGCTCTCGAACGTCCGCAGGGCGGCCCGGCCGAGGTCACGTTCCGCGACGGTCTCGAGGTCGAGCTGGGCGATCGTCGAACCGACGCTCGGTTCGCCGTCGGCGAGCCCCGCGATACAGGCGCGATGCATCGGTTCGGTCCGATAGACGGCGCCGATCGGCTGGTAGTGACCGTCACTACATCGAACGAGCGCCCCGTCGGAACCGCTTGCCAGCTCGGCCAGCCGCTCGAGGAGCAACGGCTCGAGAAACGGCGTATCACAGGCGACGACTGCGGTGTACTCGTGGTCGGCGGCCTCGAGTCCGGTTCGGATGCCGGAAACGGGCCCGCGGTCGGGAACGGGATCGATCGCGAACCGTCGGGGGTCGACGCCCTCGAGGGCCGTTCGAATCGAGGCGACCTGCTCGGCCCGGCAGTTGACGACGAGTTCGTCGACGACCGACTGGAGACGATCGACGACCAGACGGATCATCGGCGTCCCGTCGAGTTTCGCGACGGCTTTGTCGGTCGCTCCGAACCGTCTCGAGTAGCCACCGGCCACGATCAGTCCGGAGAGCGGGCGGGTGGTCCTCACGGCTGCGAGTTCTCACGCTCGCCTAATAAGTGCTCCCGGAACTCCCACGCGCGGACAGCGCCCGGGAGCCGAACGGGGGACTGCCCCAGGAGCCACGGACCACCGGTATGCACCCTCGGAACGCACCAGAATCACCCCGCTGGTCGGGGGCGACCGCCCCGTCCACGAGCGTTGAACGATCACCGGAATTTACACACGTCAGCGTCTAATTCCCGCGTTCTTACCGTTTCGCGAGGAAGAAAGCTTATACGCCCTTGTTCGACTCATCGAAGTATGGCACGCGACGCTCCGGTACGCAGCCAACCCGTACAGACAACAGACGAACCGCTTCCGAACCTCGTGACGATCGTCGGACGCGGCGTCCCCTCCACGTTCGAGATCGCCGTCGACGGCGAACTCGAGATGGTCGGCGACGACCCGGTCGCCCAGGCGACGGTCGTCTCGAATCGAGTCGCAGAGGGGGCGATCGACGTCGGCGTCCAGCGGTTCCGGTTCTCCGGGGAGATGGCGAACGTTCGCCTCGTCGACTGGAACGGCGTTCCCGCGCCCGACTCTCCGAGCACGCCGACCGTCCACGTCGACTACAACGTGCCGGATCGCTAATCGCCCGTTCTGGGCCCCTTCCTGACAGGGACGTGATGCGGTTACCGCGCGCTCGTGACGTCACACGGGAGCGGCGGAGAGTCCGGCCACACTCGACGGTCGCAGTGCGTCGACCGTCGACGCCGGCGGCGACAGCGCCACGTGCCCTACCCGTGTAACTCTCGTTTCGCCTCGTGGTAATCGATGCCGAACTGCAGTCGATCGTTCCTCGAGAGGTCGATGTCGTGTTCTGCCAGGAGTTCGAGCATCCGCTGGACGTCGCACTCGTACCACATCGCCAGGAGCCACACGTTCTTCTGTGCGTAGTCGTAGTTGCGCTCGAGGACCTGTGGGTTCAGTGGATCGACGGCGAGCGAACTCATCGTGACTGTCTACGGGCTACAGTATTGTAAAGGGAGGCCGTTATAACGGCCGACTATCACCCCCTCGGGTCCACGAACCGGTGTTATAGTAACAACTGCAACGAGTTACACACTGATCGCCGAACTGTCTGGCGATCAGGTGTGCAATGACGTGCAGTGGCTACTATAGAGTGGACGGACCCAACTGGTATGGAGTCCTCGTTATACAGCGTACTTGCCCAGACGGCGTATGGATAGCCACAAATTCGTTCAAAGTAGTGGAGACTGGCCAGGAGGAAGCCCAGGTGTTGCTATTATCGACGCAATCGCAAAGTTAGAAGACCTCGAGTCGATCGAGCTCCCGGAGAGACTCGAGTTCACGCTCTACGATCATCTCGATCCCGAAGCGCTCGATTCGCTGGTCACCGGCACCGGTGGGGTCACAGTATCGCTCGAGTTGGTCGGCTACAACGTCCGAATAACGGAGACGAAGCTGGAACTCTGGGAAATAGACGACCCGTGACCGGCTGGTACGGCGCGTTTTATCCCGTGGTCGCTTGAGACCGAACACACGCGTCTCGGCGGACCCCGAGTCAATGATACTGCCGGCCAGAACTATTGTGAGAACTCGCCGGACCCGTCCGGCGAATTCTCTTCATTAACTTCTGTCCGACAGGATGAATTCGTCGCCAGTCGTTGCCACCGTCGAAACCCCCTTTCCGTGGGGGCCCGTACGGTCGATCCACACGTGCCGAGCGCGACCGTCACCACCGGTGGACGACTTCACGTCGGCTTTCAGAACCTCTCACTGGCCCGCAGGCGCATCTACGGCGGGATCGGGGTCGGCCTCGAGGAGCCACGCGTCTCCCTCGTCGCCGAGCCCACGACGGCGGTCGAGGCGGCCGACCCGCTGGTCGAGACCTACGCGACCCGTGCCGTCGAGGCTCTCGAGGTCCCCGGCGTGTCGATATCGGTCGAGCAGCGACTGCCCCGCCACGTCGGCCTCGGGAGCGGCACCCAGCTCGCGCTGTCGGTGCTCGAGGCGACCGCACGGGTCCACGGACTCGAGGGAGCGGTTCGAGAGCGTGCACCGGCGATGGGACGCGGCGGCCGCAGCGGGGTCGGCGTCGCGACGTTCGAGGAGGGCGGGTTCGTCGTCGACGCGGGCCACCCCACAAACCGGTTTACGACCGAGCCGCCGGCCGAGGGCGACTGGACGGTCCCGCCGGCCGTCGCTCGCCACGAGCTCCCCGATGACTGGCGATTTCTCGTCGTCGTCCCCGAAGCCGAGCCGGGTCGCTGCGGCGAGAACGAGGACGCGAGTATGCGCGCGGTCGTCGAACGGGCCGATCCCGCGGTCGCCGACGAGATCGCCGGCGTCGTCACGCGAAAGCTGCTCCCCGCGGCCGCCGAGGGGCGACTCGAGGCCTTCGGCGAGGCGATCACCGAGATCGGACGGAAGAACGGCACCTGGTACACCGACGTTCAGGGCGGCGTCTTTCGGCCGCCCGCTGGCGCGCTCGTCGAAGGCCTCGAGGCCTGCCCCGTCCTCTCCGGCGTCGGCCAGTCGTCGTGGGGGCCGGTCGTCTACGGGGTCACGAACCGCCGCCACGCCGGAGACGCGCGAGCCGCCGCGGCCGACGCGCTGGACGACCACGCGCTCGACGGCCGGATCGTCGTGACGAGGGCCGCGACGGCCGGGGCGACGGTCACGGTCGAGGGCGGGGAATGAGACGGATCGGTACACCGTGGTACCGGAAATCGCTCCGACGGGGCGGCGATCACGGCGACGAACTGTACGGGGACATGCGAGCGGACGCCGGTCGCTGCCACAACAGGTAAGCGGTTGCCACCGAACTGATCGGTATGGAGCGGATGCCACTCGGCGTCTCTCGACTCGACAAGATGGTCGGTGGCGGCGCGCCCGCCGGAAGCGTCGTCTTGCTCGCCGGTGAGTCGGGTGCCGGGGCTCGAGAGTTCTGTTACACGAGCGCCGTGATGAACGGGCTCGCCGCGTGCGATGACGAGCTGTTCGACCTCCACTACGGCGACCTCGAGTCGGCGGCGGTTGTCCCCGACCGAATCCACTACCTCTCATTTACGGACGAGCGCCGGGCCGTGACGAACGAGATGTCGATCGTCATGGACGACGACCTCGTCCGCGGCGGGATGGCCGACGTCGAGTTCGTCGAACTGGCCAGCGAGTACTTCCGACTGACGCCGGTGCCGAGTGAGTGGTACGCCGACGGACCGACGACGATCACCGACCTGGACAGCCACGCCAGCCGAAGTAACGTTCTCGAGGCGCTCGCGTCGTACCTGACCGAACACGCCGCCGGCAACCTCGCCGTCGTCGACTCGCTCACCGACCTGGTCGCCGTCACCGACGACCGGCTCGAGTGGTCGGACCTGACGGTGCTGTTGAAGGGGCTCGCACGCGCCTCCCACCGCTGGGGCGGCGTGATCCTCCTGCTCGTGAACTCGGAGGTCCTCTCCTCGACGCAACTCGGCCGGCTCAAGGAAGCGACCGACGGAACCTTGCGCTTCGAGTGGGAAAGCGGCGGCTCGGAACGCGCCCGCACGCTCGTGGTCGAAGAGTTCCGTGGCGTCCTCTCCCGGCTCGAGGACGAGAACATCGTCCAGTTCGAAACCGAAATCAACGACAGCGGGTTCGACATCAGCAACGTCCGGAAGATCCGGTAGAACCGGTCGGGTCGTGGGTCCACACCGGTCGTGGCAACAATCCTTATCAGCCGTTCGAACCAATGATCGGCAAATGGTCGGCGAGGATCAGGATGGGGGAGGAGTATCGCTCGCACTCCCGGCCGACGTCGACGACTGGATCGCACGGACGGCCGCCGAGCGAGGCGAGACCCGCGAGGAGACCTGCCAGCGGCTGCTGACGGCGGCTCACGCCGTCGCCACCGACGACGGCAGCGTCACGACCGATCCGGACGCGTTCGAGCAGCTCGAGCGACAGCTCGAGGACAGCCGCGAGGAGTTTCTTCGCCTCATCGAGGACGTCCGCTCGCGCGTGATCCAGGTCAAACGCGAGGCCGACGCCAAGGCACCGGCCGACCACGACCACGCGTCGTACGCCAGCGACGAGGACCTCGAGTCGGTGACGGCGGAGCTCGAACGACTCGAACGGCGCCTCGAGTCCGGCTTCGACAACTTCGAGGGGATCCTCGAGCACCTCCTCGACCGCGCCGACGACGTCGACGAGCGCGCGTCGATCCTCGGGAGTGTGCTGCTCGAGATGCGTGACCGACAGGCCACGGTCCTCGAACGCGAGCAGGCTCGAGCGACGGTCGAACAGCTCAAACTCGACGCGTCTCGGCAGGGGGTTCGGTCGGCGACCTGTGAGGAGTGCGGAACGAGCGTCGACGTTGCGCTGTTGACCGCACCCGAGTGTCCGACCTGTGCGAGTTCGATCGCCGACGTCGAGTCGAAGTCCTCGTTTTTCGGCTCGCATACGCTCGTGACCGGGACACCGCCGGCGCTCGAGGGCGCCGTCGGCGACGCCGTCGACTCGTCGGTGGACCTGGCGGGCCTCGAGTCCGGATTCGGCGGTGAGACGGACGCCGACGGTGACGAGACTGATCGGGCGCCGCCGCCGACGGAGGAGTTGTGATGAGCCCAAACGACGACGTAGCGACCGGGGACGAACGGTTCAGCGACGACGTAGCGACCGAGAACGAACGGTTCAGCGACGACGTAGCGACCGAGAACGAACGGTCCAGCGACGACGTAGCGACCGAGAACGAACGGTCCAGCGACGACGTAGCGACCGAGGACCCGACGCATGGTGACGATGAAGCGACCGGCGATAGAGAAGAACGGTCCAGCGATGACGGAGTGACGAGCGATGGAGACGAGTTCCACGGCGAGAGCCGAGCACGCAGCGACGAGGATGCACACGGCGACGACGACGTCGCCAGTCCGCTGGCCGACCTCGCGGGACGGGTCGCCGACAACGAGACGCGACAGGGCACCGACGACCCCCTCGAGGACCTGTTCGATCGGGAGATCGTCACCGAGATCGACAGCGACCGTCTCTGGGAGCGCCTCGAGAACGACGAATCGGTCGAGCCGCCTCCGGACGAGCGTGAGCGCGACGTCCGCGAGATTGACGCCCATCGGTACTGCCACAAGTGTGAGCACTTCTCGAAGCCGCCCCAGGTCGCCTGTACGCGGGAGGGGACCGAAATCCTCGAGATGCCGTCTCTCGAGCGGTTTCGCGTCTCCGACTGTCCGGTCGTCCGCGAGGACGAACAGCTCGAACGGAACTACTGACCGACCGGTGAGACCTGAGTATTTTTGCCGTCCACCGTCTACGAACAGGGTATGCAATTCTGCGACGAGTGCGGCTCGATGATGAAAGCCGACGGCGATCGGATGGTCTGTGCGAACGACGACTGCGGCGCCTCGAGCGAGCGGGATCGAGAGCGCGAGGACGCCTTCGTCACGACTGAGGCCCAGACCGACGCCGAAGTGATCGAATCGAGCGAGGATGCGAACTTCGAGGGGAAACCGAAGTCGACCGACGTGGTCTGTGACGAGTGTGGCACCCAGGAGGCGTGGTACACGCTCAAGCAGACGGCCTCGGCCGACGAGCCGCCGACGCGGTTTTTCAAGTGCACCGACTGCGGCCACCGCTGGCGAGAGTACAACTGAGACGGGACGCTGGGCGGGAGTACAACTGAGACGGGACGCTGGGCGGGTTTCCCAGTACGAGTCGAAATTGCGTGAGCTGAACTGCCAGTCGACTGGATCAGTCGTCTTCCGCTGCCGCCTCAGCGTAGGCCTCGACGTCCGGGCTGGCCAGCGGATGGCGGTCCATCTCGCCGTCCTCACCGGGGAGCGTTCGGGTCTCGAGGATATGTAGATCGCCGTCATCGTCCTCGAGGTCGACGTCGCCGTCGTACTCGCTGTAGTGGTTACCCAGTTCCCGATCCGGGTCGTAGAGCGTGAGGGCGTCGGCGGGGAACGTCGAGAGGTCGCCGGTGTCGGTGGTGATCCGGACGTCGCCGCCGACGAACGCGTTCAGGTAGATGTCGGTCGCCGGCGCGCCGTCGATGATGTACCGGGTGCTCGAGGGGACGTCGAACACGTTCAACTCGAAGCGCTCGATGTACGAACCGTCCTGGTTCGAGCGAACGCTGCCGCGGATCTCCGATTCGGTGATCGCCACGTCGTAGGAACTCGAGATCGAGATGGCCTTGCTGCCGTCGTCGAACGGCTCGATAACGCAGCCTTCGACCCGGCCGTTTCCAGTGACGTTCAGCCCGTTTTTCAGTTCACACCGGATCATGGTTACGCTGTTCAAGTTCGTCGTCCCCTCGATCGTGCTGTCGAGGACGTAGCCGCCCTCGCTGGTGAGCGACCCGTCGAACTGACACCGGCGGGCGGTGATTCTCGAGCCGCTGACGTCCCCGTGGAAGTGGCAGTTCGTCGGCGAGAGTTCGTGCGAGAGCGGATCGGTGAACGTCGTCTCGTAGGCGTCGACGGGGCCGTCGAAGGTGCCGTGTATCGTACAGTAGTTGACGTCGGACTGGCCCTCGTCGTAGTCGTCTTCGTACTCGTCGATACGGTCGAACGAGACGTCGTCGGGGAGCTCGAGCGTGAGATTCCAGAACCCCGGCGGGCCGTCTTCCGGACGGAACCGCTGTGGGCCGCGGACGACGAACGAGTCGGCGTCGGGCTGGACGAACTCGATGGTCGTCTCCTCGTCGGGATCGCCGACGTACGTGTAGGTTCTGGTCAGGTCTTCGCCATCGCCAACCTCGGCGTTGTCGACCTCGGGCTGGAGCGTGTGTGTCCCGGGCTCGAGCCCGATGACGTCGCCCGACTCGAGTGCGTCGTACGCCGCCTGGAGCGTCCCGTAGTCGGCGTCGTCGCTGTCACCGACGAGGAAATCGGGCTCCGGCGCCGCCGGTTGGGCGAACGATTCCTCCCCATCGTCGCCGTCATCATCGCCGTTGCCGTCGTCGTCATCGTCGCCGCCGTTCCCACCATCGTCGTCGACCTCGTCGTCGGCCGGCTCGTCGTCGTCCAGACAGCCGGCCAGTCCGGCGACGGCGAGCCCCGATCCGAAGAGAAACGACCGCCGGCGGAGCCGCGTTCTCTCCTGGAAGGAAGTCATACATTCTCCATGTAACGACTGTGTAATAAGCCTTGTTCGTCGAGGGGTTCGCCCGCGGAGAGCGCTCGAGCCACCGCTTTACCGTCGATTTTCGAGGTCGCATTCGGTCGGTCACCGCCGCCCGGAACGTTCACAACGGTTCGGACGAACCGAACCACAAGGCGAATGGCCGACGAGTCGCGCTTGCCGGGGGTCGAACGCGTCGACGATGGAGAGCGGATCGTCCTGCACGTCGACGCGGACTGTTTTTATGCCTCCTGTGAGCGACTCCGCGAGCCCGACCTGCGTGGCGAGCCCGTGATCGTCGGTATGGGGTACGAACCGGGCGAGACCGTCGGCGCGGTCGCCACCGCGAGCTACGAGGCCCGCGAGTTCGGCGTCGAGAGCGCCCAGGCGATCTCGACCGCGCTCGAGCGGCTCCCCCGACGGGCCGCCCTGGAGGAAGACGCCGACGACCACGACCCCGACCTCACCCGCGAGGAGACCGGCTTCTACCGCCCGGTGGAGATGGACTACTACGAATCGATCGCCGGCGAGGTGCGCGAGATCCTCCACGACTGTGCCGACGTGGTCCGGGAAGTGAGCATCGACGAGGCCTACCTCGACGTCACCGAACGCACGGCCTGGGAGGTCGCCGACGGCTTCGCCCGCCACGTCAAAGACCGGATCCGCCGCGAGGTGGGCGTGACGGTCAGCGTCGGCGTCGCCCCGACGATGAGCACCGCGAAGATCGCCAGCGACTTCGACAAACCCGACGGGCTGACCGTCGTCGAACCTGGCGAGATCCGATCCTTCCTCGAGCCACTCGACGTCGACCTCCTCCACGGCGTCGGCCCCGTCACCGCCAGGGAGCTCCGTGAGCTGGGCCTCGAGACGGCAGGCGACGTTGCGGGGGCCGATCCGGAGCCGCTGGTCGAGCGCTTCGGCGAGCGCGGCCGGGAGCTGTACGACCGCGCTCGAGGCGACGACGACCGCCGCGTCGAACCGAAAGGCGAGCCCAAGAGCTTCTCCAGGGAGTCGGCGTTCGCCGAGCCGGTCGCCGAGCCGGCGCCGAAGTACGACCTGATCGAGACGCTCGCGGCGGCC
>LFCJ01000634.1_pt1 | contig 22556 bp, 27 predicted proteins | sample 643141 | NCBI WGS metagenome assembly LFCJ01 (sample SAMN03766243, study PRJNA286221) | soda lake metagenome | biome: soda lake; feature: Kulunda steppe; material: water; isolation source: sample B1-Br-g2 brine of Lake Bitter-1 | place: Russia: Kulunda steppe | collected 2010-07
CGACACCCTGACTTCATATGGAGTAGTAATTTAAACCTTAATTTCTAATGGAGAATACGCGGACTAGAAGATGAAAAGAAAGGTTCGAACTACGGAGGGGAGGAAATGAGTCAGAGCAATCTGAAGTCGATGTTCACCGACTATATAGACGGTGACTCGTTCTTCAAAAATAAGGATGCACTTACAACCAACTGGAAACCTGATAATATTCTACACAGAGATCAGCAGATCAATGATCTGGCAAGCATACTAGCACCAAGCCTAAGAGGGGATGATCCTAGCAACGTCTTCATCTACGGATCGGTAGGAACAGGAAAAACACTTATCACAAAACATGTCACAGAAGAACTTACAAGTGTTGCAAACTCGGAAGACGTAGATCTTAACATAGTATATATCAACTGTAAGATGAAGAAGGTGGCGGATACAGAGTACCGTTTACTCGCAAAGCTTGCCGAGCAGCTAGGAGATGATGTGCCTTCTACAGGCCTACCTACAGACGAGGTCTACAACCGTTTCTTTGAAGCCTTACAGGAACAGGAAGGTGTAGTAGTTATAGCGTTAGACGAGATAGATGCTCTGGTAAAGAAGGTAGGGGACGAGTTTCTTTACAACCTTACAAGGATCAACGACGATCTACAGAAGACAAAAGTAAGTATAATAGGGATATCAAATGATCTAAACTTCACAGAGTATATGGACTCTCGAGTGAAGTCATCACTTTCTGAAGAGGAGATTATATTCCCTCCTTACAACGCAATAGAGCTTAGAGAGATACTTAAGGATAGAGCTGAGAAAGGTTTTGTCGAGGAAGCTTTGAAAGGAGGAGTAATCTCTAAATGTTCTGCTCTAGCAGCACAGGAACACGGTGATGCGAGAAGAGCCTTAGATCTTATACGTGTGGCTGGAGAGCTAGCTGAAAGAAGCAGTTCGGAAGAGATCGCCAAAAAACATGTTGACAAAGCTCAAGAGAAAATTGAAAGAGATAGAATAGTAGAGACGGTTAGAAGCCAGCCAAAACACTCCAAACTTGTCCTATACATAATACTCGATATGACAGATGACCAAGATGATATAGCTACCGGTGATGTATACTCTGAATACAAAGGACTCTGTGAGGAAGTAGACGTTTCGAAGCTTACTCAGAGAAGAGTATCAGGACTTATATCAGAGCTAGATATGCTTGGAGTAATCAACGCAAAAGTCATATCCAAAGGACGTTACGGACGTACAAGACAGATAAGTGTTGACCTATCAGAAGATATCCGAGGCCAGATCAAGGAAATGGTTGAGGACAAGTTTTACATTTAGAGTTTCAACTCTTGAGGGGAGTTGAGAGGGGAAAGAATGAACAAACACGTAGTTAAACAGCTAACAAAAGAAGGATGTATTGTTGAAAAAGATGCGGCAGAAGCATTGACAGAAGAAGACATAGAGGCCATAAGATCTCTTGATACAACACCTATGTATATCACAGAGAGTATGTTAACGAATCTACGTGAAAAAGAGGTTGTTTCTAACGGAGGAACAGTAGTAAAACAGAAAACCGGTGAAAGATCCGGCCAGGACGGCTCCAACAGAGATCAAGAACCTGAATCCGGAAAGTTAAATAGCTCTGAGACAGAGAAGACTTCTGAAGAATATACTGAAAAAGATCAGAGTTCAGACGTTTCTACACCGGTAAAGATAATGGATGACAGAGACCGTAAGGAGATCAGGACAAAGGTCGAGATAGTTGACGATAAAGAGATCTCGATAACGGAGAAAGGTGTTCCCGAGTTCTTACAGTACTACAACGACCGTTACGACGCGATGAAGAAGCTTCTTATGAACCGTATGGAGATGCAGTCCGCAACAACAATCAACAGGCTGGAAAGAAGAAACGAAGGTGACGAAGCTACCACCATAGGCCTAGTAAATGATAAGTACTCAACAAACAGCGGTAAATGGATAGTTGAGATAGAGGATAATACGGAGAGCTTCAAGGTTCTAGTAGATGAAAGGGAAGGAGAGAGAATAGTTCCTGACGAGGTTATAGGCGTAATAGGAAGCATGGGAGGAGACATAATCTATGCGGACAGTATCGTAAGACCTGATATGCCTATACCAAGCGGTATCAAGACTACGGAAGACGATGTAGAGGCTGCATATATATCTGACCTCCATCTAGGATCCAAAGATACGTCCCATAAAGCGTTCGACAGGTTTGCTAAATGGCTTAACTCCAAGGCAGCGGAGAAGGTAGGATATCTAGTGATACCTGGAGACGTCGTCGAAGGCGTAGGAACTTACCCGGGCCAAGAACATGATCTAGAGGTAACCGATATATACAAACAGTACAGGCTTTTCGAAGAATGGGTTGAGAGGATACCGGAACATATACAGATAGTTGTATCTCCAGGAAACCACGATATAACACGTCTAGCTGAGCCACAGCCATCTCTACCGGAGAAGGCTTTACCGACTATAAAGGACTACAACAATGTACATCTGGTTCAGAACCCGCAGACGGTCAGGTTACACGGTATAGAAGGAAAGGGGATAGTCAATCTTCTTTACCACGGAACCTCTTTCGACGGCCATGTAGACCAGATAAAGGATCTTAGGGAGAAGGCGTACGAGGAGCCGCACCATGTCATGATAGATCTGCTGAAGAGAAGACATCTAGCACCTACCTTCGGAACCAACTCCGTATCTCCCGAAGAGAAAGACCATCTTGTTATAAGAGAGGAGCCGGACGTCTTCGTCACAGGACATTTCCACAGCCATAGCAACGAAAACTACAAGGGAACAAACGTTATCAACGCTTCAAGCTTCCAGAAACAGACCGACTTCCAGAGAAGGGTAGGCCACGAACCTGATCCTGGAAAGGTAACGGTTGTCAACTACAAAACCCGTAATACCAGAGTCAAGAAGTTTATCTAGAAAAAATGAAGACCGACAAATACTTTGAAACAATAGAGAAAGAGACTGAGAAAGCATATGAAGTTGCGGAGAAAGCAAGAGCTCAGTCCAAAGATCCTGAGCAACGAGTAGATATACCTGTAGCAACAGATCTACCGGAGAAAGCTTCAAGCCTGGTTATTGCCGCCAAGTTTCCTGAGTTAGAGGATAAAGGCGTTCCGGAACGTATAAGAGAGCTGGAGAACGAGTACGGTAAGAACGATGAACGTGTAGCGTTCAAGATAGCTAGGGAGATAGCTGAAGAAAACTTTGTGGAGTTCAATGATAGAGAAAGAGCCTGCAATGCGGGAATAAGAGTGGGAGTAAGCTACATGACAGGAGGTATTACAACAGCTCCTTTAGAAGGTATTGGAGAGATAAAAGTAAGAGAGAACGACGACGGCACGAAATATCTGGCGGTATACTACTCAGGACCTATTAGAAGCGCCGGCGGAACAGCATCCGCGATGAGCGTACTTCTGTCCGACTATGTAAGGATCGGTGTAGGACTTGACAGGTTCAAGCCTTCGGAGACAATAACTAAGAGATACTCTACAGAGGTAGAAGACTACTACAACCGTGTTACATCCAAACAGTACAATCCTACACGTGAAGAGACAGAGATGATTGCAGAGAATGTTCCGGTCGAAGTCACGGGGTCAGCGACCGAAAGCTTGGATGTATCGAACTACAAAGACCTGGAAAGGGTGGAAACCAACAGAATCAGAGGAGGAATGTGTCTAGTATATCTTGACGGCCTTCCTCTGAAAGCATCTAAGATAAAGAAACGTATAGAGAAATGGGGTAAGGAGTTCGGACTTGAACACTGGGAATGGATATCTGAATACCTGAATCTACAGAAAAGTATTCACTCCTCGGACGACTCCGATGAAGATTCAGGAGATAAAAAGAAGAAATATACCGCGTCAGACAAGTTTCTAGGATCACTGACCGCAGGAAGACCTGTGCTAGCCCATCCTGGAAAAAAAGGCGGTTTCAGGCTTCGTTACGGGCATTCACGTACGAACGGTTTGGCAGCAGCATCTTTCCATCCCGCGACTATGGAGGTAACAGAAAGGTTCATGGCTATAGGAACACAGCTAAAGACAGAGTATCCTATGAAAGGAACGGTCGGAACCCCTTGTGACTCGATACATCCTCCGGTTGTAAGGTTAGAGGATGGAGCGGTGGTCAAGCTGGAGTCCAGAGAACAAGCCAAGAAGCTGGAGCCCGAGATAGAGGAAATACTCTTTGTAGGGGATATGCTGGTTCCGTTCGGAGAGTTTATAGAGAACGGGAAAAAGCTGCTTCCATCACCTTACGTAAAGGAGTGGTGGGAAAAGGAACTGGAGAAGACGCTTAAAGAAAAAAATGTAAAGCTAGGAAGAGACTTCTCAGAAAGAGATCCTTCTCCTGAAGAAGCTTTCAAGATATCAGAAAAGCTTGAGATCCCTCTACATCCAAGATGGACTTACCACTGGAGAGAAACCGATGTTGAAGGATTTAAAGCGCTTCACAAAGCGTTAAGAGAAGATAAATTAGAGGGAAAACAGGTTAAAAATACTTTAGAGGATCTACTTGTACCGCATAAAGTTACTGAGAACGGTCTGAAACTATCCAAAAACGATTTTAAGGTTTTAAAAGAGCTTCTTAGGCCTGGAGAAGACAATAAAGAGCTTCTAGAATCTCTTGAGTCCTCTGAAGATATACCGGGTTTTATAGAAGAGGTTTCGGGAATAGAGGTACGGGAACAGGCGCCTCACTACCTCGGGTCAAGGATGGGTAGACCGGAAAAGGCAGAGAGAAGAACTATCAAAGGAAAGCCGCAGCTCCTCTTCCCCTGTGGCAAACAGGAAGGCGGCCGTATGAGAAACCTTTCAGCATCATACAAGAAAGAGACCGTAAACGAGTCGATAATCCATAACAAATGTCCTGAATGTGATGAATACAGCTACTTCTCATACTGCAAAGAATGCGGAACATCTACCGAGCCTGTATGGTTCTGTATGGACTGTGGCAAAGAACATAAGGAAGAGCCCAATAGCTGTGGCAAATGCGGAAATGACAGATTTAAACGGTACAAGAGGACTGATATAGATGTTAAGAAACTGGTAGATGACGCAAAGCAGAAATTAGGTATCAGAAATATGCCGGAGCTACTGAAATCTGTAAGAGGTATGAGCGGGAAAAACAAAAACGTCGAGCCGATAGAGAAAGGACTTCTAAGAGAGAAACACGATCTTTATGTCAACAAAGATGGTACTGTGCGTTATGATGCAACAGATCTACCTATGACTCATTTCAAGCCTAGAGAGATAGATGTTTCCGTCGATAAGCTGAGAGAGCTCGGATACACTGAAGATATTGAAGGCAACAGTTTGGAGAACCAGGAACAGATCTTAGAGTTAAAGCCTCAAGACATCGTTATACCGGACGGAGAGAAATCACTTCCGGCCTCAGACTATATGATCAGAGTTACAAAGTTTATAGACGAACTACTAGAGAAGTTCTACGGACTGGAACCATACTACAATGTTGAGGAAAAAGAAGATCTTGTAGGCTCACTGGTAATCGGATTAGCACCTCACACATCAGGAGGTACTGTAGGCCGAATAATAGGTTTTACAGACGCTAAAGGGATCTATGCTCATCCATACTGGCACGCAGGAAAAAGAAGAAATGCAGATGGAGACGAAGATGCAATACTTCTTCTTATGGACGGCTTACTAAACTTTTCACGCGATTTCCTTCCAGATATGACAGGTGCAAGAACTATGGATGCGCCTTTAATCCTTTCAACAGTTCTAAATGCTGATGAGGTTGATGATGAGGCTTGGGCTACAGAAACAGTTAGTGAGTATCCTCTAAGCTTTTATGAGGAAACTTTGGATTATAAGAAGCCGTGGGAGTTAGAAACAGATATACAGATAGGAGAGGATATCGTACACAGCGACGAGCCTTACAACCACGGATTTACCCATGACTCCACATCTGTAGAGGATGGACCTACACAGAGTGAGTACGTAACGCTTGATGAGATGAGCGAGAAGACCTCAGCACAGCTAGGTATAGGAGAGAAGCTTAAAGCTGTTGACGAGGACAAGGTAGCCGAGCTTCTGCTTAGAAAACACTTCATACCTGATATAAAAGGTAATCTAAGAAGTTTCTCCAGTCAGAAGATGCGATGTGTCGACTGTAACGAGAAGTTCCGTAGAGTTCCTATGACGGATCAGACGATAGCTCCGACAGGTAAGACCACAGCACAATGTCCGAGCTGCGGAGGCAAGGTTCTTTTGACAATCCATGAAGGCACCATAAAGAAGTATATGAATCCCAGTAAAGATATAATCGACCAGTATGAGGTAGGACCTTATACACGTCAGCAGATACTTATCCTTAAGAAGATGATACAGAGTCTTTTCGGGAAGGACAACAGACAGTCAGGGCTTAAACAGTTTACAGCATAACCGCTGTATTTACTGGATTCCTGAGAAGGAATGAAATGAAAACTACGATTGTTCCACTTCTTAACCATAAGATTATTTAGGCTCGTAAACCGGTTTTTAACTTATGAGCAGAGAAGTTGAGATCAAGGAAGTCATGACTGATGGAGTAATAGCAATTGAAACCGACAAAACCGTTGTACAAGCAGCGAAACTGTTGAGAGATGAAGGTATTCGAGGCTTAGTTGCGGTGGAAAACGGAGAAGCTATCGGAGTTATTGTATGTAGAGATATAGTCTATGAGGTAGTTGCAAAAGGCATGAACCCTCAAGAGACAAAGGTTGAAGATATAATGAGCACCGATCTTATCGTTGCAGAGGAAGACGAGGTTCTTGATGAGGTAGCTATGGCGATGGTAAGAAACAACGTCTCCCGTATACCGGTTGTGAGACAGGATATGCTTGTAGGAATACTTACACAGTCAGATATTGTAAGAGCATGGCCTGGGTTTGCCGAGATTATAGGTGAAGAGGAAGAGATGGATGCTGAAGCCACACCGAGACAGACCAATAAAGAGGGAACCTGTGAAAGCTGTGAAAACTACTCTGAGAGCTTAGTAGACGCAGACGGACTTCTACTGTGTCCTGAATGTAGAGAGTGAAAACACATATCCTCTCTTACATACCTTTTTTATCCTGTCAAAGAAACTTTCTACCATGGATATAACAGAGGAGGTAATTAGGAGAAGAGAGACCTTGCCGGCTAAAGGAGACTCTGTATATCCGGAGATAAGAGATCTTATAGAGAGAAGGATGGACTTCGACCATGTATCAGAGGAAAAGTACTACCATGATACGGAGAACGGAACAGTCCGGTCAGAACTGAAGGCGGAACAAGGATTCGATGAGCATACAGAGGCAGAGTACGATATATTTATCGTTGTGTCTGCATCAGGAGAAGTAGATATACAGGTTAAGGGCAAGCTTGTGACCGAGTACGAGTTCTCAGGTAATAGAGAGCCTATATGGCACTATGCGTATAGAGCTCTGTACGAGAAATTTATCTACGGCACCGTAAGACAGGGCTACGTTCCGGCGGTAGAGGAGAAAACCGATGAGCTACTTACACGTCTAAGACAGAATATGGAGGTTTCCTAATGGTGAAGTTTGAGGAGTCTTCGTTCTCGAAGTCAGATGTCTTCTTTGTCAAAGAAGATCCTGCAAGAATCTACAGAGGGCTGAAGGATCTGCTAGTCGACGAGTTCGATATGGACAGGATTGAGGAAGGCCATATGGAGTTCAGCGTGAATAAACCTAAAGATAAGATAAGGCTGTGGGCATTCAAAGAGAAAAGCCCTCATACAGTACTACGTTTCAAACTAGGTTTCAGAGTCAAAAAACCTAAAGATATATACAAAGTTCAGAGACCTGAAGATATACTAAAAGCGCAGGTAGCTGTTGATGCTAAGGTTATAACTGTCTACCCTGGAGGAGAACCGATCTCATGGGTTCCGGAGCCGTTGATGGAAGACAATACTTCCACATGGGGCAAGACAGGGCTTAAAGCAGAGGAACGAACACGGTTCCAGAAATCGAAGTTCTATGAGATACTTGTAGGGATATGGTACAACAAATTTTACTCAAAAGAGATAAGCCGTTACGAAGAGGAGGCAGAGGAGATATCTCTACATATACATAATCTAATGCGTGAAAAGTTTGGAGTACAAAAATCTATACACCGTTCAGGTTCATCACAGTACAAACCTCCATGGAGCTGAGATAAGAGATGTCATCAGACAAAGAAGGAAACTGGCTTACAAACAAGGTTAAGTACTGGCTGGACTTCCCGGATCCAAGCACCGACCACCACGACAATATATGGCACCATTTCCATATCTTTGACGGTCACTGGATAAGAGTACAGAACAGGAAAGAATGGTATGAAAGCCCTAACGTGCCAGGGATATACAAAGACCATAAGTATATCTTTAAAGAAAACGTAGGGATAGGAAGGCCCGAGGAAACCTTTTACGCGCAGAACGTTGACAACGGAGATTTCAAATCAGTGATGGAGGCCTCAGAAGGTCTTCCAAGCGGTAGAGGAGACCTGAAAATAACGACAACCATCAACACGAAGAGCCCTCCTTCAGGAGAGAACGACTTCGCCCTAGTTGAGTATGTCGTTGATACAGAGATAAAGTATGATTTACACAAGGGAATAACATTTCTTCCACGTATACTTGCAAGACCGTTAAACAGGTTCTTCAAATGGGCGTTCTTCAATATTCTAGGAGAAGAGATGGTGGACCGAGACGGAGAGTACGCAAGAGAAAGAACAACAGAGTACTTCCAGTATGTAAGAAAGTACCATGGTGAAGAGCCCACCCAGACACGGACTAGACAGGCCGAGTTCAAACCGGTTCCTGAAGACGGAATATTCTTCCAGTAAACGGTCGGTACAGTAAGACAGTTAAGGCTTGGGAAAGAAGTCATCATTGCGGGACTACTAAATTATATTGGCTGTCCTGCGTCAGCAAATGTGACCCTAAAAGGGACAGGGGATGATCATCTGTGTTACAGGACAGCCAAATACTAATGACCCAGATATACGTCAAAGTAGAGCCAGACTCCAGGAAGTTCAGTATAGAAGAAGACGTCATTCCCAAGATAAAGCTGGAAGAAAGCCCTGAGAACGGAAGAGCGAACAGAGAACTTCTGAAAAGGCTGCAAAAAATTCTTGGAGCAAAACCTGGTATAATATCCGGACACAAGTCCCGCAGGAAAAAACTGGAAATACCTTTAGACGAAGACGAAATAAGACAAAAAATGAGGGAATACGATGGGTAAAGTCGCGCAAAGCTCCGTAAAATATGTTATACAAGCAAAACTTGAGTCAGGAGGAGTTGTAGAAAAACCTGATATAGTTGGAGCGGTATTTGGACAGACAGAAGGGCTTCTAGGAGAGGAACTGGACTTAAGAGAGCTTCAAGAACGTGGAAGAATAGGAAGGATAGAGGTTGATGTAAAAAAGAAAAACGGTAAATCACAAGCCTCTATAGAGATACCTACCTCACTAGATGCCACAGAAACTTGTTTACTAGCTGCTTCACTTGAAACAATCGAAAGAGTCGGACCTACAACAGCAGAGATAAGTGTAGAAGAAGTTAAAGACCAGAGAACATCGAAAAGAGACTACATAGTTAAGAGAGCAAAACAGCTGCTTGAAGATATTGAGACCGACAAACCAGAACATAGACAGATAACGAAAGAGATACGTGAAAAAGCCAGGAAATCAGAGCTAACAAATTACAGAGGCTTTAATGCAGGACCTGCCGCAGAAGACTCTGAAGAAGTTATAGTGGTAGAAGGCAGAGCTGATATAGTAAACCTATTGAAACACGGTGTTAAGAACACTATAGCTCTGGGAGGCACATCAATACCTGACAAAGTATTTGAACTGGTACAGGATAAACAGATAACTTTATTCCTTGACGGTGATCGGGGAGGAGATCTTATTCTAAAAGAGTTTACGGATAAACAGAAACCGGACTACGTAGCCAGAGCACCTAAAGATAAAGAGGTAGAAGACATAACTAAAGAACAGATCCATAAAGCTTTGAGAGACAAAGAGCCTGCAGACTACGTAAAGACAACTGAAGAAGATAAAAGACCTGAAGAGATTGAAGAACTAAACGAGAAACTTAACAATCTTGTAGGTACTAGAGCGGTCTACGTTCTTGATAAAAATCTTGAAACAGTAGATAGATTTCCTCTAAAGAAGTTTGAAGAAAATGTTAGAGACTTGGAGTCATGTTACGCTGTCTTATTGGATGGAGAAGTTGATGGCGATAAGATTGATCTTTTAGAAGACATTACGGAGTATGTCTTAGGGATGAAGAAAACAGGCTACGTTAACTCCAGCGAGACAGTAATTATGACGAGAGAAGAGTTAAAACCGCTGACAACTTAAAGAGTTATTCCCAGGGATTCTCAGGGTCCGGGTTGTGTCGAGCCTGCTCTGCATAAAACTGGAGGTCGAACTCTTTGAAGTCGTTATCGACGTTCTGAACGGTTTCAGGTATCTGCCACTGCACACTTATGTAGTGCTCCTCTGTGGGTTGGAAGGGCTGTTCTTCTTCTGTGGTCAGGTTTCCGTCAAGTAGGTATCCGTCTCCAAGCTCGTTTTCTACATCTGCTAGTGATCCTTGGTAGATCATTTCGTCGTCTGAGTTGAATACTCCATCTCCTTGATCGTCATAGAAGATATCTACTTCTACGTTTTGAGCTAGGTCTCCGTCTTCATCGGTTTGGTCAAATAGTATCCATTTCCAGGCGTTGTTTCCTGATACAACTGTACTAATAGTGGTCACGCCTGAATCGCCGGGTTTAATGTCTTGAAAGTTGAATATTGTTTCTGGCTCGCCTGAAGGATCTTGTTGGTCTATAACCTCGTCGTTATATTCTGTAGAAAACCCTATCTCTAGAGTTACGCTACCTGCCTGGAAGGTGTTGTCCTCTATGACAACTGAGTCGTTTAGATAGGCGGCTGTGGCCGTACCTGTTATAACACCTATTATTCCGAGTAGTAACAGCGAGCTGAACGTTTTTTTCATCTTATTACCTTCTTTATGTTTGGCTGTGTGTGTTTGACAACGGTTTTAAGAGGTTTTGTATCTGTTTGCCATGCTTTTACCGGCTTATAACGGTTAGGAGGCGGATACTATTTAAAAAAATATATGAAACGGACAAATGTTGTGGTATGCAGGACAGGTTTTGGTGTCCGAAAGATATCTATGCTATATAGTCAGTTGTCTGTTCCTCGGCATCTTTCCTGTCTGTCTCGCCGGTTGAAGGCACCTCTATATCTCCAAACTTCTCTTCATAACGTTCAATATTTTTCTCAAGAAGGTTTTTGAACATCTTAGCCTTCTCAGGAGAGACTATAACAGGGTTATGCTCAGATACGACTGTCTGTTTCTTGTTCTTACCAAATCTGTCAAGCCGGGGAGCACTCTTCTTGAAGTCGAGAAAGATCTTATCCTCTCTAAATATTATGGCTAGATTATCGGCGTAAAAGCTTCTGCCTGAACGGGATTCAAAGTCTGTTGAGTCGGACATAAGACATTTTAACTCATAGAGACTTTTATACAGAAAAGCCCCGTCCGGGATTTGAACCCGGGACCTGCTCCTTACGAGGGAGCCGCTCTAGCCAGGCTGAGCCAACGAGGCGGTAATAGTTAATCCGGTATAAACTCTTTTTACAGGTATCCGTTTAACTGATTTAAACTATTTTGACGTATTTAACTTAAACAAAGGTTGTTAAGAATGCATGAAAGAGTAGGAGAGGTAGCAGGTTATATTTGGCGTTACTTAGAAGAAGTTGGCGAGTGTTCGGTTTCAGAAGCTGTAAAACAAGCTGATAGCCCTCAGTCTAAGGCCTACATGGCGCTGGGATGGCTGGCAAGAGAGGATAAAATCGTTTTTGAATCAGATGGAAGAGCGACAAGAGTGAGACTTCAATGAGTCTAAAGAAAGGAGCTGAAACGGTAATACTACAATGTCTGGATGTTTCAAAGGATGATAAGGTGGTTATACTAGATGATGGGAACGATCCAGAGATACTCAAGGCTTTAACACATTTTCTGAACGAACAGAAGACAGAGTTCCATATTGTTGATTATGAAGAACCTGAGAACCATGGAGAAGAACCTCCAGAGTTTGTAGCTGAACAGATGAAGTCCTCAGATGTCTTTATCGCACCAACCAAGAAATCAGTATCACATACCCGTGCAAGGGTTGAGGCGTGTGAGAACGGCTCTCGGGGATCTACGTCTCCTGGTATCAACCAAGAAATCTGGAATACAAGTCTTCAGGCTGACTACCGTAACGTAGAATCAATTACTGACAGGGTCTACAAAATTTTAGAAGATACAGAGACCGTAAGAATTAAGACTGACTCGGGAACAGATCTGAGTCTCAAAATAAATATCGACTACTTCCATAAAGACGACGGAATGATAAAGAGGCCTGGAGAGTTCGGAAACCTTCCTGCAGGAGAAGTAGACGGCGCGCCTATAGAGGTGAACGGAAAACTTGTTGTAGACCATTTACCTATCGATAAGGAGGCTGAAGGAACAGAAATATTTATACAGAACAGTGAAGTGGTTGAGACTGTTGGAGCCGAAGACTCAAAACTGCAGGAAAACTTTGAAGAAGTAGAAGGTTTCAGACACGTTGCAGAGTTCGGTTTCGGTACTAATCCTGAAGCAGAGCTTATAGGAAAGATTTTGCAGGATGAAAAAGTCTTAGGAACTGTACATATCGCTTTCGGAGACAACACCTCTTATGTGTCTAAGGGAGAGCACAGAAACCAGTCTGAAATACACTGGGATGTTATCTGTAAGAAACCTACAGTATTTTTCGACGACGAAAAGATGCTTGATAGAGGGAAGAAAGTGTTCTGAATGATCTTTTCCTTTATTTTTAATTGAGCTGTTTTTAAGCCAGTCTTATAACATATAACTGATTAGGTTTCACAAAATGTTGTGGTGGCAGAAGAAGACACATTTGTCGCGGTAAATCTTTTTGAACATACTGAGTTGATAGATGATATACTCAGTAGAGGAACAGAATCGGAGTTTTTTGTAGGAATAATGCGCAATGAGAGCTACATACTGGATAAAAAGGCTGAGGGGGGACGGGAGAGATCCTTGTTTGATGAGGCATACAGATGGGAGAGTTTCGATTACAGGAGTTCTATTATCTTCAATATTCCTTCTGAAGATATAACGTATGCAGGATCTATACAGAATATTAGAAAAGTCCATGAAGTGATATCTAGAAGTTTTCCAAGCGCAGAGTATAGGATAGAGCCTGAACTGTGTTTTGATGAAGATTATAGGAGAGAGATGTGTTGTGACGCTACCCTTGATGAACAGTACCGAGACAGTATCTTTTATGATCTCGGAGAGTTGTTGGAAGATGAACCTTTCAATCGAAACAGTTTAAAACAGTAACTCCTTATTATTCCAATGTATGGCAAACGCTGTCCTAAATCAGCCTTCTGAACTGGAGACAGCTGTATCTATGCCTGAGTTTATTACCAAGTTTCTGAATATCTTTGGGACCAAACTACTTTGGAGATAAAAAAGGTCCCGGAGCTGTTCTATACGCCTTAAAGGGTTTTTTCTATAATGGTTCTGGATCAACTAAAGAGCGGCGCTTCACGGCATTTAAACAGTTATGATGGAGATACGAAAAGACTTGCTTTCCTGCTCTGTCTGCCGATGGTTGACGGAGTCTTCCCTATGTTACTGGTTACAGGTGCTGTAGACACGTTTTCCAGCATGGTTGCTGTAGCATTAACGGTTTTCACGGGTGCAGGAGCTTTAGCAGTCCTCTACTCTTCTACAGAAACCCGGGAAGAGGCAGTGAAGATGGTTAAAAAGGTCTCGCCACTAGTTTTTACCGGTGCTGTACTTGTGTCTTTGGTGGCTCCGGTCTTTGAAACAGTTTTTTATGTTGAGAGACTTAGTTATGCGGCAGGAATAGTGCTAATGGTTATAGCGGCTAAGATGGCTTCGGTTCCGTACTCTGGAAAGTTCTCAACACCAGGAATAATAGTGACAGGCATGGTTCTATCGGTTAATGATCTTGGAGCTGTTGCCTTAAGCCTTCAGTATGTTGTACCGGCAATTGCCACTGTAACAGTAGCTTTATTAGGGCTTTATGGTGCTGCAATGGTCAACAGCTCTTCAATGAACTTAAACTATATTAGGAAAGGTGGTGCTGTAGTTTTGCTGATTATAGCGTTGTCCTTGTTCGGTTTGAATATTCCTTCAACCGCAGGATTAGCTGTACTAGCTTTGTCGCTTGTTGCATCGTTCAGAGATCCTTTAAATTATTTTTAGAATCTATGGATCTTGAATTTGATGTCTGAGTCCTTCTCTAGTCTTTCAGAGATCTTCACTACTAGACGTTGACGTGTAGGACCTAGGACGAAGAGAAATCCTAGGAAGTCCGTTATGAATCCGGGGCTTAAAAGCATTATACCTCCTAATAGAAGCATTAATACTTCAAGCATATTCCTAGATACTTCTTTAGCGGTTACGGAGGTTGAAAGCCTTCTAAGAACCCCTAAACCCTCACGTTTTATTACGGCTGCCCCTACTACACCTGTAACTATTATAAAGAATACTGTGTAGATTAAACCGAACTCTGAAGCTATCTGCATCAAGAGATACAGGTCTACAAACGGTAACAGTAGGAACAGTATTACAAGGTATGCTAGCATCGGTGCCGTAGATACAGTTTAAAGTCTAAACCTATTAAAATACGTTATATGAAAGAGCTACTCAAACAGCTGACCGAGACCTCAGGCGTCTCCGGAAACGAGTCCAAAATCCGTGAAGTAATCAGAGAAGAAGTTGAAGACCACGCAGACTCAGTAAAAACAGATAAAATGGGTAACCTTGTTGCAAGAAAAGGTTCAGGCAATCTAACACTGATGATTGCGGCACATATGGATCAAATCGGTTTAACAGTGAAAAATATAGATGAAAACGGATTTATCAAGTTTTCAAAAGTTGGAGGAGTAACAACACAGTCATTAATGAATCAAAGAGTCGACATAAACACTTCTGACGGCGAGATAAAAGGCGTTATAGGTATGAAGCCTCCGCACTTAATGGATAAAGAGAAAAGAGAAGCTTTACCCGATGAAGACAGTTTATTCATCGATATAGGCGCGAAAGACAAAGAAGAAGTAGAAGAAACAGGAGTAAAAGTCGGAGACTACATAACATTCGATAGAACAGCTTCAGAGCTGCAGAACGATTACGTAACATCTCTGGCCATGGATAACAGGGTAGGCTGTCTAGTAGGTATAGAAGCGCTGAAACATTTCGATGAAGACTATGAACTTGCAGTTGTCTTCTCAACACAGGAAGAAGTAGGATTGAAAGGAGCAAAAACGTCTGCATATGGTATAGAACCGGATGTAGCTTTAGCAGTAGATGTCTCTATTGCAGGAGACGTACCAGGAATCAAAGATGACGAATCAACACTTGAAACAGGAGAAGGAGTTGAAATAACAATGGTACAAAGCAACGGAAGAGGACTACTTACACCTGAAAACGTGAAGAGCTGGTTGGTTGATACCGCTGAGGACAACGGACACAGCTACCAGCCAGGTGTCTGGGAAGGAGGGGCAACCGACGCAGCAAAGATAAACCTCGTAAGAGATGGAGTACCCACCGGATCTATAGGGGTGCCTTTGAGAAACATGCATTCCGCAACAGAAGTTGTCAAAGTATCGGACATTGAGGAAACTGTTGACTTTCTAGAAGACGCCTTCCAGAGTATGGAAGACTACTTCTAAACCCTTTTTTCTATTTACTGCTCTAAGCTTTCTGCTATAATCTGTAGATCACCTTCATAGATATCTACATATCCTTGTACAGTGACTTCTCTGTCTGTATCTATCCAGGTCTCTGAATCGAACTCCACAACATTTATCTCTCCTGTACCATCCGATATATCGAGAAAAAGATGTCCTGAACCGGTATTAAAGTTAACTACCTCGCCGGTAAGCTTGATATGTTCGCCTGTCATCGACTCGTCTAACTCCTCGACTTCGTGCTCCGCAGGAGAAACCATGGGCTCGGTGAAAAACATTATAGATAGGCCTATCAAAGACAGCGTTACTGATATCCGGTATACGGTTTTCTTCCTCATAGAGACTTTGTGTACACCTTCCTGTACTCTTTGTTCTTGCTTTGGAAAAGGTTCACGTTATCTACTTCTAGTTCGCCAAAATAATGGTTTTCGTAGTCTCTAAGCATTCTCTGAACCTTTCTCTTCTCAGAGCTCCGGATGTCGGAGATCCGTAGAAGCGTTATATGAGGTTTGAAAGGGTGGCTGTTATCTGAAGATACTTTGTGGCTACATACCTGTTTGTACAGACGTGTAAACTTATCGTCTTCTACCCCTGCCCATACGACACGTATATACTCTTGAGAGGGAAAGGCACCGACATCTTCAACCCGTACCTTAAAACTAGAGATGTTGATGTTGTCCAAGGCCTCTATAACCTGTTCGGTCTCTGTCTTATCTAGGTTCTGGAAGAACTGGAATGTGATATGCATCTTCTCACGTGGAACCGGTTTGAAACCGAGATCAAAGGAGCCCCTTACTTCTTTCAGCTTATGTAGAAGATCAGGTTCCTGAATATCTACTGCAGAGAACAGACTCGCCATACAACTTTTTAACTTTCCTACTCTCAAATAACTATTATAGGTGCCAAAATAATAATGTCGGACAGACCACGTGGAACACAATTACTAGGTAAGACGATAGTATCTGAAGAGCACGGTAAAAAATACGGGGAAGTAGAAGATGTATCCTTTGTATCAGATACCGGAGAGCTAATGAACCTTCTGATAAACAATACAACAGAGCATATCGATGACGTACAGCTACAGGAAGATAGAAAAGGACGTAACATTGTACCTTTCTCCGCAGTAAGAAGCATCGGAGACTTCGTAATAGTTAGTGAAGACGATATAATCTAGTTCTAGGGTTTAGATGTTTTAGATCAGTATCTAGAAGCGCTCAAGCCTAGAAGGCAAAATTCCTTAGTATTCTTAACTCTTTATTTACCTATCCTGTTGTTCGTAGTATATCTGAACTTTCTAACATCTAGGTGTTTAGTAGGTGTTGAATGTTTTGAGGCATCTCATCATACAGTACCTTCTCTGTATCCGGGAGCTACTTGTTCGCAGGTATGCGCATCTACTCTAGATTTAATAGAAGGATATGCGATATGGTTCTCCTTATTTTTTGTACTTCCTGCGTTACTTCTGTATTTTCTCAGTAGTTTGGCTGTAGAGAAATTTAAATAAAAACTGAAGGAGCGAAGACAGATTTTTTTTAGGTGTCTTCAATTCCCTTATCGCTTATCTCGAAGACTGCTTCGCCTTCAGGTAGATACGGGCTGTCTTCTAGTCTTGCAACCCTTGTATCCTTCTTCCCTTTTCTGAGGTAGATTATTATCGCGCAGTTGTGTGCTACGATGTTTCCTCCTATAGCTTTCGTCGGATCTCCAAACATCTGGTCCGGATTGTCCATGACCTGGTTGGTGACCACTACCGCTACGTTGTGTGTATTGGCTACCTTGAGAAGTGTTGACATATGTTTGTTGAGCTTTTGCTGTCTTTTAGCTAGCTCTCCTCTTCCTACGTACTCGCTTCGGAAGTGCGCCATCAGTGAGTCGACTACTATTAGTCCGATATCGTTTTCGTTACAGATCTGTCTAGCTTCTTCCGCCAGAAGCATCTGGTGGTCGGAGTTGAATGCTCTTGCTACAAAGATGTTGTCTAGTACTTGTTCAGGATCCATGTCCTGGCTTTCCGCCATCTGTTCGACTCTTTCTGGTGTAAAAGTGTCTTCTGTGTCTATGTAGATAGCTCCTTTGCCCATGCCTCCTTCTTCAGGACTTTTTTGAACGTTTACTGATAGGTGGTGCGCTATCTGTGTTTTTCCTGCTGAGAACTCTCCGTATAGTTCTGTAATGGCTTGTGTTTCGATTCCGCCGTCTAGGAGTTCGTTGAAGTCTTCGCTCGCTGTAGCTATCTTCTCCATCTTTTCCCGTTGCTTCATCTTTTCTGTTCCTGTTTCGAATCCTCCTACGTCTGCAAGATCTTTTGCAGAGTGAACTATGCTTTCTGCAGCGCTTTCTCCGATTCCGTCTACTTGACCGGCTAGTTCTCCAGCCTTCATGTTCGCTATCTCCATCAAGTTAGTTAGACCTTCTTCTTTCAGTCTTTCCGCTGTTTTTCCGCCTACGCCGTCCAAGTCTTCGAGTTCTACCTCTTTTTGTTCTGTCATAGTATTTTTTAACCTCTCCTTATGCTTCCATTATTTCAAGTAGTTCTTTGATTTCTTCTTCGGTCGATACTTGTTCGAAGCTGTTTGCAAGCATCTCAATTCTTCCGAAGTAGTCGTTGTAACGTGTACGTCCTTGTATAAGTATTTCTTTTCCTATTACTTCTTCTGCTGCGTCTTCTACAGCTTTTTTGTCTCCTTCTTTTTCTTCTTCCTCTGTGATTTCCAGTAAATCTCGTGCTTGGTCTCCGAACAGTACTACTCTTATGTTTCCGGTTCCGTCGTCCACAACGCATGATATTGCAAGTCTGTAGTCAGGATCCTCTACTTCGTCTCCATCATCGGTTACGTAGTCTCCGTCGTCGTTCTCCCTTACCGTGTCTCCTGAGTCAGGGTCTACCATGTAGAATGGATTACTGGTGTAGACATCTACGAGCATACCGGTTACTTCGAATGATGAGCCCTCTGTTCTTACCTCGCCTATGTTGGCGCTGGTGGTTGTCGTGTCTCGGGTCTCTATCTCTGGTACCTCGTCTTCGTCCGCCATCTTTACCTGTACGTCGTCTCCAAGTCTCAGTTCGGCGTTTTCTCTGTTGTCTTCAACAGTGTATGCTCCGGCTATATGTATTGCGTCGCCTTCTTGTACTTTCTCTGCTATCTTGGTCTGTTCGTCCCAGAGCGTTAGTCTTATTGTTCCGGTATCGTCTCCGAGCACCACGTTCTGTACTTTTCCTTCGTCTCCATCATCTCTCTCGAAAGTATTGGGGTCTGTAATATTCACTACTCGGGCCTTTATGGACACCTTACGCATCTCTGGAACGATGTTCTCTACCTTGAGTTCTTGTTTTGAGGCTTCTGCTATGTCGACGCCGTGTTCTTTTGCGACGAGGTGTGCTGCACCTTCTTCGGATACGAGTCCGGAGAATTCTTCCATCTTTTCGTCTATCTTTTCCTGTATGTCGTCTTCATCTAGGTCTGCTTCCTCGACTATTTTTTCGATTATTTCGTCGGTGTCCATATGGTTGTAGTTGAGAATTAAGACTTAAATCCGTGGTGTCTACCTATTTGTAGAAGTTAAAAAGTAGGGGTAAGGCTGGTTTATCTTAGAGCTTCTCTTATGTCTTCGGCTCTAACCGTCTTTCTGTCGTTATCTTTGGCGACACCGATTGATTCTTCTGCTATATCTCCAGCGAACATTTCTAGTATCTCTCTGAGTTCGTCGGCGCTTCCTTCTGACACTCTTTTGTCTCCTTGGCTCTTTATGATCTCCTTCATTTTGGCTGTTGAGAACTCCATTTTAATCACGGTTAACGGTTTATACTGAATTTATTTAAACAAGGTGGCGGGTTCAACGGCCTGTATCATCTTTCTAGAGGTTTGCCTGAATTTTTGTGCGGTTTTGTCCGGAAAGGCCTTGTTGTTTTTAGCTGCTTTCTTTCTGTTTATAGTTTTTCTAGACTTGTCATAAAACGTTTTATGTTATATGGTGTTTTATTTGGGCTTTTAAAGATTTTAAAGCTGTCTAAATCCAATTAAAGTTGATTTAAGACTGTATTTTACCAGGGTTTTATTAATATGCTACTACACCAAAGAGTATATGGTACAATTATGCCAACAAGAAACATTATTGAGCCTTGATATAATATCTTTACTTAAACAAGTAAACAAAGACATGTTTTGGGAGATATAAATGACTGAGACGCCAGAAGAGCTATTTGTAAACTCGAAACCGGTCCGAACACTTGTAAAACTCAGCAGAAGATCAGACTACTATGCGTCCGCATTATCGACAGAGGTCGATGCAACGTATTCGCACACCGTGAAAATACTTCAGCGGATGAAAAGACACGACCTAGTCGAGTTTGAGAAGAAAGGTAGAAAAAAGATAGTCAGACTTACGGACGATGGAGAAGACTTGGCCGAGATATTCCGTGAACTTGTCCAAGAGTTTGAAGCGGAAAGGATTCCAACATAAAACATGAAAGTTGATTAACTTCCCGCTGCAATTACCGGTTGTGAGAATTACAAAGATACAGGACGACGGCAGCAAATTCATTATATACGGAGAAACCGGTCTAGCAGGAAAGCTTAGAGAGGTGTTCGACAATCTAGGCCTGGGAATATCGGTGACAGAAAACGACAGAGCCGAAGCCAACATACTCTACACAGAGAACAACAGGGATATCGTGCTGAGAATACTTGATGAGAGAACAGAAAAGTAGATCAAAGCGGGACGGCTATTCTGGTTCACCAAGAGTTCTTTCAATAGTATTCTTGTCTGCCTCTATAAGATAGGTATTGCCTCTTTTCTTTCTCTTGATTAAATCTGCCTGGTACAGGTCGTCTAGGGCTTGACTAACGGTGGCCTTAGACAGCTCAGTTCTGTCAGGTAGCTCGCTCTGCATAATGCTGCCGTTGATTACCTGATTAAGCACGGTTATTCGGGATTTAGGCATATTCAGACGATTGGTATCTATAGATGTGTCCTTACGACCTCTTATATTGTGAATATAGCCCAAAAGTAGGAGCACTAATGTAAGCAGTACTCCAATAGAAATGTAGACTAAGGGACCAATCACGGCCTCAGGAAAGACAGGTTCTGCCATAATACTGTTATACTTAATATTTGTTTAATAACTAATTGACGAAAATAAACACCTAAAGTCCGTAGTTAAACGCTATTAAACGAATTCTGAACGTTCTCAAACTCTTGTTTATAAAGAGCTGTTATAAGGGTGGCGGAACAAGAAACTTCTTGGTGGACAAACCAAAATGAAGAAAAAACTAAGATTTGCAGCTGTAATAGGTATGGTAGCATTACTTGCTGCAACCGTAGCTGCAGAAGAACACGAGAACATATCAGAAGACTTAGAAGTACCGGAAGAGGCTGAACAGCTTCCTGAAGAAGCAGATGAACAAGCCAGTATCCGCGTACCGGGAGACAGATTCTACTTTGCAACATCGATCTCTGAAAGGATAGAGACAGGTATTGCCAGAGCTCCAGGAATAGGAAGTGTTGAAAGAGAAGCACAAGTAGAAGCAAACCATGCTGAAAGAAGGCTGGCGGAGGCAGAAGCTCTCTCTCAGAGAAACGATTCGGAAAGAGCAGAACAGGCAATTGAAAGATACAGTCAAGGAGTTGAAAGATCGTCTGAGAAAGCTAACCAGTCTGGTAACGAAGAAATCCAAGACAGGATAGCAGAGGCGTCTCAACAACAGACCGAGAGACTTGAAAGTTTAAGAGAACAGCTTCCTGAAGAGGCACAACAAGGAATAGAAACAGCGATAGAGAACAGTCAGAGGGCAGGACCCCCTTCCGATTTAGGACCTGATACTGAAAGAGGACCGGCAGAGGATAACGGCCAGAACCAGACAGGAACTTCTGAAGCCGCAGACCAGTTACCGGACCAAGAACCTTCCGAACAAGAAAACTTGACGGAGACCACAGGTAACGAAACCTTGGAAAACAACAGCAGTCAAAACGAGCAGAATAACTAATAACCCTTTCTTCTTTACACTTTTTTTATTGGTTCGATAGATCTCTTGACCTAACCTGTAAAAACTTCAGATAGGACAATGCTGAGGCCAACAACATCGTGGCACCAACAAGTTCCAGGCTTTCCTCAACTAGATAGTCTTTCAGACGGTATCGGACATCCATCATCTCAATACCTAGCTCTTCCTCCTTGTCAAGAATATTCTGATCTCCTAGCTCATAAAGCTCTCTCAGTTCACCGTCTCCCATTGAACCGGTTGCTTCGTATAGATAGTCTCCTATAACGTAGTTAACACTGGTTAAGTCTCCAGGACCAGAAATAAAGGCAGCAGAACCGTAGAAAACAAAGCCTACAGCCAGTATAACAACAGTCACGCGGCTTTGTCTAATATACTTCCCATACTTCAGAACCGCTACCAAAGGTATCAAACCGAGCATAACAAAGTAGAGCGTTTCAAGAAGGTTCAGTAAAACCCATTCAAAGGTTAGAAGGTTTCTCAAAACCAGATGCCTGATATCCAGAGAGTCCTCCAGAAACATTAGGAACCCTGCCACGGAAAAAAGACCCCAGAAAACAGATTCCTCTTTTCTGTCCTGTTCGTCCAGAACCTTGTAGAGATAGTACGAAACAGTTGAGAGTCCTGCAAGAAACAGCCATTGCAAAAGCTCTATAGGGCCTGCCTCTGTAAACATGAAGTCCCAGAAAACAGGTACTGTACGGCTCTGAAAAAGATCTCTCAGACCGTAAATATTTCTTACATCTATAAGGTACACGGCTATGTAGGATAAGAG
>LFCJ01000635.1_pt1 | contig 22544 bp, 23 predicted proteins | sample 643141 | NCBI WGS metagenome assembly LFCJ01 (sample SAMN03766243, study PRJNA286221) | soda lake metagenome | biome: soda lake; feature: Kulunda steppe; material: water; isolation source: sample B1-Br-g2 brine of Lake Bitter-1 | place: Russia: Kulunda steppe | collected 2010-07
CCATTGACTGGCAGTTTACTACTGACGATGCTCGGATCAAGCTACGCCAACTCTACCCAATTGAGGTTGAAGAGGATCTACAGATTCACGCTTGAAGCTACACTAAGGGGTCTGTCAGGACTAATAGATGTTCAGAATCTCGTGCTGAATGTAGATAACCGAACATTTGATACTCAACACCAACAATAACGAGTCACTTAAATGCCGTGCTCAAAGTGCGATCACACACTCATTTACCACGAAGAAAAACACGTACTATACTGTCCAGCGTGCCTATACCTTCCCGTCGCTGACAAGCAATACATCAACGAGAAAGCCCGAACGCTCCGCGATCAATACTTGAACAGGCCGGAGTTTACGGGAATGCTTGAAGAGTTCGGTGCATTCCGCGTCATCACTGGTCTCGTGAACCAATTGAACGCTGGGGCGTACGGAATGTTCGACGGAAACCGCATGGAATTCAATAAATTCTTCACTTCAGCACCAATCGTCAAAGCGGTTTACGAACGCGGTGACCGGTTCGATCACCACTTTAATCCCGACGATGCCGAACAAATGGAAGTCCATGAGCGAATCAACGCAATCACTAACGACGGGACAACACTACTCACAGTCCTAAAACAAATCCAAGAAGACCTTACCATCCCGATAGAGTTCACGACGCTCAGGTTACATTGGACGGATCTCTTCGGAAACTACGAGTTCCCGCACTCGGAGTACTGGTGGTGCTCAGAACGGTGCTTACGAGCAACAATCGGTGGGCGCGATGAAATCCGAGACGAATTTTTGGATCAACGCACCACGTTCCGGTCGTTCACCAAACCTAATACTGACGACGTTGAAACCGTGCAGGAGTACGCTGATGCCTGGTACGATCTCATCGTCAGTATGGGTTTCTCCGCCACGTTAGACGACGCACTTCAAAACGTGTTCACCACAAACCTCCCTGATCACGTCAGCATATTCGATATTGAAGCGTTATTTGAAAATGTTGATGCGGCAGTCAGTCACCAGTTACAACAGCGATCTGAGGGCGATTACCGACCGCTTTCGTTGGAAGAATCCGAGTTCGATGAATGCGGCGAAGAGGTGTTCGGGTCCGAATGGGAAACCGTGAAATCACGTGTGATGGTGAGTGAAGATACGGTTGACGCGCATCCGTTCTTCTTTCAAGTCACCGGGACACAAGACATCCAATTACCAAATTGGAGGCGGAGCCGAACGCGAGAGTTCAACCTTGTGTTGTATCCGGATTACTTCTCTCAAATGCTGAAATTCCAAGTCTTCCCGTTATTAGAAAACGGTGAGTTAGATGCGAGCGTGGACGTGCTGCCCGCGTTGACGGCGAAACGCGGGTTAGAGTTCGAACGACATGTGTTCGAGTACCTTTGCGCGCAAGGGTTGGAAGCGTACCATAGTTGTGAAACGGCGAGTGGAGGGGAGAACGAAGTGGACGTGATTCTCGTGAAAGACGACTCGTTGTTTTTTGTGGAGGTGAAGTTTGTTCTCCCGACGTTAAACATGCAAACGCAACGCGGGATTCAGGACGTGAACGAAACGTTTAGCGAGAAGATTTTCCAGGATGGTCCCGCGTTTGATGAGAAAGTAAACGCGTGGACGGGTCTTGACCAAGGGTCTGAGTTCACGCACCAAGAGGGTCCTGACCCGGATGATCGTGTAACGGCAGAAATCCCGAGTGAGTGGCGTGATTTGGACGTGGAAATGTTGGTAGTGTCGAATTTCGTACCGTCATACTTGGAGAAACGCGGGGTTCGGTTTATCACTGATTTAGAATTGTTGCAGTGGATAGAGTACGACGAAGACGTGTTCATTGACGTATTGAAGCCTACATCCTCTATTTTCAGCAGGAGACTTTTGACATAGTTTGAATAGTTCAATAGCCGCTTCGGTAACTACTTCTCCTGTACTGATCGTTAGTTCCAATATCCTGTTTAGTTGTGATGGATCGCAGAATTAACTAGTTAGAAGGTCTACAACTCTCGAATCTCACCACATCCCGGTGTTTCGAACTTAGAAAGGATGTGGTGATTTATCGAAATAAAATATGAGCGGGCTCAATCATCGATCCTCCTGGCCAGTCATCCATCGTCGGCGCGGCGCGGTGTGGGTGCGCGAGTGGTGAATGGTTTGTCCAAATACGGGTTCACCCCACCCCGAAGGGTGGGGTTCACACCCCGCGTCAACCCTGGGGGGTAGTCCTTACCATTTCTAAGGCGTTTTCAGAGCCTAAAAACGAATCTAAAGCCCCATATTGGGTGGATTGCCCCCGGGTGAACGCGGTATATTTTCCGAAGAAGGGTGGGACAATATGCGGGTAGCTCGCGTCTCAACCGCTGGGGTGGAGTTAGAATTCGTGGTAGTAGGGTCGGGTGTCGTCTGGGTTGGCGGGCGGGGTGAGTCCGATGTCGTCGAGTGGATAGATAGTTCGACACTCCAGGCAAGCGGCGTGAGTACTGTCGTAAAATAACGTATTATCCTGTTGATGGGTGCAATTCGGGCAATGATCGCTCCCAGTGCGCGCCGTGCCTGATCTCATGATTGCTTCGGCTAAGCGCTTCGCCCCGTTGCCGTTCCCGCCCGCGCTCGCATCACTTTCGTTGACAAGATCATTCTCGTCGTTGACGGGTGAGTCGATCCAATCCTGTTTGGTGAGTTCGACTCGTGCATCGGTGTCGTCGTCGCGCTCGGCGGGATCGAACTCTGGGTAATCGATCGTCTTGCGCCCCCAGTTGGTGAGTGCGGCTTGCTCAGTGTCCTCGATGGGGGTAGTGGACTGGTCGTTCCTGGCGTTGTCGTTGTCGTGTCCGGGTTCGGCGTCGTCGGTTTCAGATTCAGAATCGGTGATGGCGTCGATCAGTCGTTTTTCGAGTTCGCCGGGGGATAGGTTTGGGTGGACATCGTACTCGGGAGCGATCGACTGCCACTCGTGATACTCCATTTCGCGGATTTCCTCTGGTGAGTACTCGACGACGTCGGGATTTGGCGGGTGCTCGACGGCGTCTATTAGCTGGGTTTTCAACTCTTCTTTCGACAAGTTAGGGGTCACTTCATAATCGGATGCAATTGACTGTCTCTGCCAGTGCTCCATGTCGCGTATCTCTTCGGGAGTGTGTTGGTTGGGGGGCATTACTCGGTTTAGGTTCTAAACCCGGATAAACCCCTTAGCAACCTTCGAACGGTCTATCATTGGATCTGGTGTCGAGAGACGGGGCTCGTGTCGAGATCGCTGTCGTCCCGATCGCGCGTCGGTCGGTGGCACTAAGTGCACGGTCCTTCAACGTAATCGCTACCTGCGGCGGGGCGCGCGACAGGATCGCCCGCGGGATGCATCAATGCATTCCACCGGCCCAGCTCAGAGGAAGTGAAAACGTGAAGCTCAAACCCTCAACCGTTCGAATTCGCTCCTGCAAAAACGGATTATTTCGAGTGGGTTGGGGCAGATTTGAACTGCCGACTTCCTCCGTGTGAAGGAGGTATCATAACCGGACTAGATCACCAACCCGCAGGCAATCGTATCCGGGCGTTCGACTTAAGCGTTCCTTTCGACCAGTTGGAGAGCCGACTGTCAGCGGTTACTGACTCGAGCGTGAGCGTGAGTGCGAACGAACCCGGTCGACACGACTCCGAACGCCGTTGAGGCCAGTTCGGACGCGGCCGTTGGTTCGGGTGTCGACACGCCCGAGAGCGGCCTCGAGTCGTGTCTCCGGCGTTGGCTCTGACGTGGGTTCAAGCGCTGTGGGTCGGCCAATTACACGTCGAACTCGCCGGCTTGCAGGCTCGAGCGTTTCTGTGAGGGCGAGACGAAGGTGGCGGGTGGTTTGGCGGGCATAGTATCGGGCGTCAATAAAATGGTTGTTCATGAGAAGCGGACTATATAAGTCAGCATCGAATATACTCCTTTCGGCAACAACAGAATCTGAAACACTCGAATTCGCTCAGTACGTTGGCTCTTCTTCGGGTACATCCTCGCGCTGATTGACCACTCGAGCGATGGTAAAGAGGTAATCCGAAAGCCGATTGAGGTAGGCAATCGCTTCGTCGTTGGCTGGCTCTGAAGCGGCAAAGGCGACGGCTCGACGTTCGGCGCGTCGGCAGACCGTTCGAGCGTGGTGCAATCGAGCGCCGGACTCGCTACCGGTGGGGAGAATAAACGATTGGAGGGGCTCGAGTTCCTCATCGAAAGCGTCCATCCAGTCCTCGAGTTGGGTGACGTGTTCGGGTTCGATTGTGGGATCGTCTTCGTCGGGGTCGGGATTGGCAAAATCCGCTTGGACGATATAGAGTCCGTTCTGGACCTGCGCGAGCTGGTCGTCGATATCCTCGTGGCCAGTGGGTCGAACGGTGCCGATGAGTGCGTTACATTCGTCGACGGTGCCGTAGGCCTCGATTCGGGGACTGGCCTTTGAGACACGACTCATATCTCGGAGGTCGGTCTGTCCCGTGTCGCCGCGGCCGGTATAGATTTTCACGTTCGAGTAGATGGCCGGTTGGTATTTAATTCCGCCGTCGGGGAGACCCAGCTCTGGTCTATTCCACCGGTGTCACCCATCCCACCGGGGAACGGCAAGCCACCAGCCGACGATTCCAAGCAGGGCAAAGCCAAAGGCGTTGAGCGTCCCGTGTAGCGAGACCATTCGCGGAATTGACAGACCCCACGGATCGAAGCCAACGACGGTCGCGAGAACGAACCCAAGCGCCAACGTCATCGAGAGCGGGAGCGTCAGTGCCGAGGCAGCGATCAATGCACCTTGGAGCCGTGGTCGTCTGGGGACGACCCGAAGAAGAATATAGCCACCGAGGGCGGTAACGGTGACAGTAAAAACGCTGACAGCAATCAGCTCGACCGTCGCCGAAAACGAAATGCCAACCGCGATGATCGCCGGCCCAACCAGGATGATACTCACCAGTCCCCGAAAGAGCCGGTCATCAGGGGACACACACCGGCCAGTAATCCCAGTCAGGACGAGCAGGACAAAGCCGGCGTAGTGGAAGTGGACGGCCGTCAGCAGGATAATCACTGGCGAAAACCAGAAGAAAATCTCGAGGTGATAGAGAATAAGCGCCACTGCACCGACAGTTGAGTAGGCAAACCCCACATCGATGCTGGTCTCCGAAAACGGCCGGAGGCCACGGCCCCGCTCGAGGAGGCGAGTGAGTCCGACCAGTGCCAGCAGGCCGGTGACGAGGAGCCACGGGATCGCAGCAAGGGCAGCGGCTGTCGTCCGTTCGGGGAGGAGCAACGAGTACAACAGGAGGGCTGCACCGATTGGCTGAAAGGCCGCTACCACGCGATAGAGCCGACCGCTCACCCCACTGAATCCCGGCGTTGCCGCCAGGCTCATTCCCAGCGGGACGAGTACGAGCGGTGCGAGGGCGAGCGCTCGAGTAATCGCATCGAGTTCGCCCCCAGCGGTGGCCCCAAGCCAGAGGAGCGCGCCGACGAGTGCACTGAGGTCGGTGACGGCGACGCCACGAATAGTCGGCTGACTCAAGGAGCCGGAGAGTCCGCGTCCAATTCGGTTTCCATCCGTTCTCATCGCGGTGGCAGCCTCGAGAGTCCCTGCGCCGGTCGCAAGTCTGGTGGAACGGTCTCGAGGGGCTCAAACTCCTGGGTGAATGCCCCGCGATAGCTAAGAATATGGCCGGTGAGGGTACTTTTGACGACGGCGGTGACGTGGAACTGTTCGTCGGTGTCGTTGTACCGGTCACGGACCTCAACGGTGGCTGCCAGTGGCCCGGGGAGTGGCACGTATCGCTCGCCTGCTCGGAGCCACTGCCGGCCGGCGTCGATGACGAGGGCACCTGCTTCGACGCGTGGATGGAGTTCGGTAGCGATCAGACCGTGGCGTCCAAGAAAGTCGAGCAGCCGACCGCCCGCGTCATCCCACACGGTGAGGGAATCGAATCGCCGCCGCTTACTGCCGAATTCGAACACGCGCTTAGTTGTCAGCGCTTCATGCCCGGCGTCAATCCGATGACCGACCGTCGTCACCGAAAACGGAACGTCGCTGCCGGCTTCAGGAAACAGGAGGTCCCCATAGGTCATCGCGTACAACGCCGGAAGCATGTGTGTCCCACGGCTGATATCCATCCGCCCCCGACCAACGCACGCAATCTCGTCATCGGGCCCGATTCCGTACCGCTCGCGAACCTTTGGATGGAGGTCAGCAGCCGCCGACCCGAGTGCGTGTTCGTAGACCCCGGTCATTGGTGACCAGTGGGTCGGTATGACGCGCCGTTTACTCGAGGCTGTCCGCTCTCACGTCTCATAGTAGCGTGTTTGTTACGTTATATATAAACATGATGGGAAGTGAGCGGACGCTGGGATACGCTCCACGACCGCGAAAACGTGCACGGACGATGGTAGGTTCCACCAGACGACACCGATTAGCTCACACTCAGCCCATCGGATGACGAATCAGCCGCCCATGTTCGGATTTCATGCAGCGGTCTTGGACGACATCGATTCCTGCAGCCTCCGCACTCTTCGCCGCGCTCTCGTGTCGAATACCGGGTTGCATCCAGACTGCCTGGATGTCCTCTCTGGCTTTAGCTTGCTCGACGATCCCTGAAACTTCCGCACTCGGACGAAAGATTTCGACGATATCGACGGGCTGAGAAACGTCCGCAAGTGAGTCATACGCCCGCTGTTCAAGCACCCGAGTCGCCGTCGGATTGACGGGCCGTATTGTGTATCCGTGTCGTTGCAGATAAGCCGGCACGATGTGTGCAGCCTTCTCATACGTGGTGGATGCGCCAACCACCGCGACGCGGTCGTACTCGAGAATTCTTCGTAGCCCCTGGTCGTCTTCAATTGGCATACCGACCCTCCTTCGGCCTTCACAATCAGTGTATCGTCGGCTCACTCGAGGGCTTCGAACACCCGCTCTGACTCGTGGATTCGTTCTGGACGCACATACGGGTCGTCCTCACTGCACCCGAAAAAAACGGGCGTTCCATCGAGCGACCCCTCATAGTCCGTTCTCGTTTCCGGACCGAGGAGACTTCCCGAGAAGGCAACGAGTCCGTCATACCGGCGGGGATGTCGTGCAACGAATTCGCTGGCGAGACAGGCACCTTGGGAAAAGCCAAGGATAAGAGTCCGCTCGGGTGGAACACCAGCAGCATCCGCTTTTTCAAGCGACTCAGAGACGCGCCCAAGCGCCGACGTAAACCACGGCTCGTTCTCCGCAAGTGGGGCGTAGCCAGAACGGGGATACCAGCGACTACGGCTCGCTCGCGGTGCGAGGTACAAGACGCCGTGATGATGGAACTCGTCGGCCAGTCGAAGAATCGTTTCCGTACTCGAGCCCCGTCCGTGAAGCAAAATCACGGCTGCGTTGGCAGCCTGCCGCGGTGCTCCAGCCATCTCGATCGGGAGACCGCCGTGGGGATCATCACTCGTCATTTTCGCTTTGCGCTATCGCAAACGGTGGCAGTTGGGATTCGATCATCTCCCGGTCGTCCTCGAGCCACGGCGGGAGATACAGTTCCCTAGTCGGCGTCTCCACTGATTTCAGTGCCTGCCCTGGCTGCTCCGAGGCTAGTTCGAACAGGATGCCACCGGGGTTCTCGAACGTACAGCGAGTGGAAGAAATGTCTATCTTTCACGCGAGAGACATCGTACTCTCGCTCTCGAAAGAGGCTGTGCCACGCATAGAGCTGATCTGTGTCCGGAACGCGGACCGCGACGTGATGGAACGAACCAGCACCCTCACGGCCGTAATCGACCTCTCGGTCGAGAAGGTCGACAACGGTCGCCCGATACCGGACTCGGTCCCCCTCTTGCTCAACGAGGGAAAATCCAAGCGTTTCCAGGACGCTCGCTGTGACGTAGATATCCGCCGAAAGTAGCGTCACGCCCTGAATGCCACAGATAGCGTGCTGGGCTGGAACGGGGCCATCAGCGACCGGACTTCCCGAACCGGTGACCAACTCGAGGTGCGTCCCGTCAGGATCACGAAATCAGAGCACCCTTTCCTCGAAGCGCTCGAACGGCCCGTCGACCTCGATGCCGGCCGATACGAGCCGATCCTGCCAGAAGTCAACCGATTCCGGTGGGATGGTCAGCGCTGCAGTGCTAATTTGTGGCTTTCCAACTCGCCCATCGTCTTCAGCAGCATACGGAAAGAAGGTGAGGACGGTGCCGGGCTCACCGCCATAAAAGAGGTGGCGGGTGAACGTATCGCTGAGATTCACCGTGTGTTTGATAAGCGGTAGGCCGAACAGTTCCGAATAGAACCGATAGTTCTGTTCGGTATCACGGACGATTCCGGTCACATGGTGGATGCCTGGTGTATCGACTCGCGGCGTCTCGACTGTCATGTCACTCATTCCCACTCGAAGCCGCGTGGGCTGACCGGTGGCTCGAGCGGACTCGACGGTAAACCATCGCTTGGGTTCGGGTCGTTGTACCCTTTCGGTGCAACGTCGTTCGGTGCGTCGGGGTAGAACAACGAGGCAATTGCATGGAGATGAGCACGGCCAACGCCGAGTTCGAACTGCCCGCCGCCGAACATTCGTATCTCCTCGTCGATGCAGTACTCGAGCGTCTCGAACAGTGACTGAACCGAGCCGAACCGGGAGGGCTTGATATTGAGCCAATCCGGCTCCCAGGGGAGGGCTTTGACGGTTTCAACGCTCCGGATTGGATAATCCCACGTTACACGGGCTTCTTGACCCGCAAACAAGGGCTCGGTTTCCTCGTTCAGCGCCGGATCCTCGATAAGTGCGGTTGGGAATCCCTCGATGACTCGTTCGTACAGCGCAGGATCTGCCGGTTGATCGACTGTTGTGCCGTGGTACTGCCCTTTGAGATCGAGGGTTCGGACGGCGTCGGTCTCGGCCAGCCGCCTCACCGTTTCGTCGGTCCACTCAGACGTGGGATCGAGTTTGAACTCGAGGGAGGGATCCCGCTTAAGCCACTCGAGGATTCGGTCACCTGTTGGCGGCTCAGCAAGCCGCGTGCTGACGACGAATCGGACTGGACGGTACGTCCGGTCGAACCGCTCGGCGAGTGTCGTCCCGGCCTGTTTCAACGCGAGATTGAGTGCAGCGCTCTCGAACGCCCACTGTCTGTAGTTTCGAAAAACGGATTGGTTCGGTTCGGCCCCAAAAAAGAGGTCCAGATCGGAGACGGTCTCAGAGAACGTCTCGACCGTATATTGCCCAAGTATGGGGAGTTCCATCATGCCATCGAACGCATCGTGTGCGTCACCGTCGTAGGTCACGTCTTCACCGCGTCCCACCGCTCCGTCACCAGTGAGTGAGACGGTTGTCGTGACCCGAGTGAATCCACTCGAGGTCTCGCGTTCCCGCCGAGAAAACTCGTAGGCTTCGATTTCGACCTCGAGGTCCGACAGCGCCTGGTAACTCATGCGTCATATAGACTGGGCTGACAGGTATATGTGCGCATCTGTGTTGACTCCAACGCCGCGCCAGGGGCTTCGAAAAGCGAGCCCCCCATTATTGCCCGCGTGTGAACGAAACTGAGGGTCGGATCAGTGTCAGCCGCCACTTTCATGGTGTCTCTCGATTAAGTCAGACGATATTGGCTCTATTGAACCCCTCCACAACTGATAGGAGGAACATGTTAAATACAGAGCGCGAATGTCCTATGGGCTAAGTATACTCTGTACGGAGATCGAACGCCTAGTATAGGACACGGAAGTACTCTATTCTTGGCAAGAGTCGAGGGGGTTTGCTCGGAAATACGAGACTGAAATCACTCGAGTATGATCTCTGAAACGGATCCAATATCCAGTAAGAGAGCAACTCCCAATGCTACTCCTCCGAGCGACGTAATAGTGAGAAAACCGGGATTCCGACGGCTGAACGGTTCGGTCTTTAACGGATTGCCTCCTGAGAAAGCATACACGAGAGAGACAAGCACTCCCGATAAACCAACAGTCAAAAAGAACAATCCAACGATTATTCTTCGATTCATAAATCGAAGTAATACCCTTCTATAGATGTGTGCTTTGATTGACTTGGTTGCAAACTAACACGTGTAGTGTATGGCCAACTCACCAGTTTCAGAGTGTAACAAACAATGGCGTCGTACTGTATCTATGCTCTGTATTCACCACGAGAGTAGAAATTATAAGAGATTAAACATTTTAACGGAGATACATTTTTCCAAATGGGACACCCTAATAGACAACTCACCGGTAACATACACCGCCGTCGGAACCAGTACGTTGAAAACCGTTGCCCACAGAGAGCCGATATGGCCATGGAACGCGAGGACGAGTGCCCGGACTGCGGCACCCGAACATTTTACCGCGCCGCGAGCACCTCCTTACACCTCGGCGAGAAAGTCAAATGGCACTGCCCAGACTGCGACTACGGCTTCGTCCAAATTAACGGGATCAACTCGAGTCAGACGGAGTGAGTCACAGAGCCTTCCCGACCGTTTGATTGACCGGCTGAGCAGGTCGGATTCTGTGTCGTACAACATCGAAGCGTTCTGTGATCGAGCACACCGTCTCGAGTCGTGTCTCAACGAGCACACAGCGAATCGCCGATACCTTACCCCCCACAGAATTTCTGCGTCGCATACACGTTGCTTCCGTTGATGTAGACCCCGATGCCTTGGCTATCCCACTGGGCCCTAAGTATGTTTTCTCGGTGGCCCGGCGAGTTCATCCAGCCCTCGACGACCTGATCTGCGACCACCTCACTGTCGCTTGCGCCCATTGTGCTCACTCGGGCGAGGTTTTCACCGACGCCACGGCACGGGGCGGGATAGAGCCCGCCAAATCGGTCAGCCGGCGTCTCTCCCTCCGGACTCACGTGACTGAAATAGCCCCGCTCGCCCATGTCGTGGCTGTAGGTCCGTGAGATGTCAGCAATGTCCTCATCCCAGGCGAGTTCCTCGAGGTCGCCGTCGTGCTCGTGGTTGCTATCAGCTCCCGCCCGAATCGTATTTATCCGTTCGTGGACGGCCACCTCGATTTCCTCAGAGCGTATATCGTCTCCGGCGTTTGTGGTTCCAGGGTCAGTCTGAACGGGGTCGCCAACGGCATCCGGATCGTCGGGTGTCGGCCGTTCAGCCGAATCGTTCGTCTCGAGGGGAATCTCCCACACGAATGGCCAATCAGGAATCGGGTCCGGGGTTTCGATCCGCTCCTCGGGGCCCAGATTGATTGTGCCCGTTGTCACCGCGACTGAGAGAAGCATCGAGAGGAGCACTAGAAGCAGGATCGTCCGGAGAAGGGTACCGAGAAGTCGGCCGGCGAATGAACTCATGATCGTCGGCTGGGGTCAGCTGTGGTTCCGTGTGAGCGAGGCCAAGGGATCACTAGCCTGGTCTCTGCGTCCGAATCGGATAAGTGGCGCTTCGATTTGCAGTCATTGAAACAGTCGTTTTAGTCCCACTGTCTGCCTTTTCGTAGGGATATGAACCGCTGGGAACGTCTTAACGTGCGTTACTCGTCGCTGAGTGCGTGCCAAGACAGCCGCGGATTGCGGGCCGCACTCGTCTGGTCGATCCGGCGAGCAGCCGTTCGTTCGGGGGAGTTCGCAAGCGTCTCTGGGTCCTCGGCGGCAACGGCGTTGAACGCCGCCGCAAGTTGATCGAGCGTCTCCTTGCTCTCGACTTCCGTTGGCTCTGTCATCAGGGCCTCGGGGACGATTTCGGGCCACTTCGTCGTCGGCGGATGGACACCGTAATCGAGCATCCGTTTTGCCACATCACCAGCATCTTGGGAGCCAGCACTCGCAACGAACTCGTGGTAGAACGGCCCGTACGGAATGTCGTACTCGAGCTGGCTGGCCAGATAGTTGGCGTTCAAGACGGCTTTCGCGCTTGCATCACGCAGCCCAGAATCGCCAAGGCGGAGAATGTAGGCGAACGCTTTAATGAGGACCAGCCAGTTGCCCTGATAGCCATGAACCTTGCCGATCGTCTGCTCAGGTTCGAACAGCTCATACTGCCCCTCTGATTTTGCCTCGCGGACTCGAGGCGCTGGCAAGAACGGTGCCAGCTCCGAAACGACGCCAACCGGGCCTGCACCCGGCCCGCCGCCGCCGTGGGGTGTGGCAAACGTCTTGTGGACGTTGTAGTGCATAATATCAAAGCCCATATCGCCGGGTCGGGCACGCCCGAGCAAGGCATTGAGGTTTGCCCCGTCGTAGTAGAGCAATCCGCCGACATCGTGGACCATCTCGGCGATTTCAACGATATCATCCTCAAAGAGACCAAGCGTGTTCGGATTGGTGAGCATCAACGCGGCCGTCTGCTCTGACAGTGCGGCCTCGAGGGCCGCTAAGTCGACGCGTCCACCCTCGTCGCTGGGCAGCGAGACCACGTCGTAGCCGCCAAGTGCAGCGGTCGCAAAGTTCGTCCCGTGGGCGCTTTCGGGGATGATTACCTCCTGTCGGGCGCCGTTGCCCTGTGCGTCGTGATAGGCCTTGGCAACGCGGATCCCGACGAACTCGCCGGCTGCTCCGGCTGGTGGCTGGAGCGTTACCGCATCCATTCCGCCGATTCGTCCCAGATAGTCCTGTAATCGGTACAGCAACTCGATGGTTCCCTGTACTGAGCCTTCCGAGCGGTCAGGGTGGACCGCCGCACTCGGGAGGGCAGCGACGTCTTCCGTAAATTTCGGATTGTACTTCATCGTACAGGAGCCAAGCGGATAGGGGCCGCTGTCGATTCCGTAAATCATCTGGGAGAGCCGGGTGTAATGGCGTGCCAACTGGGGCTCTGCGAGTTCTGGTAACTCAAGGCTGTCACGGGTGAGTTCGTCGGGGAGTGGGGACTCTTCGTCAATTTCGACGCGCGTCACATCTTTCTCTGCGAGCAACGGTTCGTAGACGCCGTCGGTACTCCAGCGAGCCTGGTCGTAACCTGCTGGCCACTCCTCGTCGCTCATCGAATCACCTCCGCGACGGTGTCGACAAACCGACCAAGCGTTTGCTCACTCACGCCGGAGACACACACCTGAATTTGGTGATCACCGACGACGTGGACGGCAAACCCTCGTTTCTCGAGGTCGGCGTGAATCGCCGCCGCCGGTTGGTCGACGTGGGCGACGAACTCGCGCATGTGTCGCCGGTCGTACACCGGTGCTTTGACGCCAGTCAGTGCATCCAACTGCGAGGCGACACGCTCGGCTTTGGTGACGCCAGTTTCAGCGAGGTCGACCAGTCCGGATGGCCCGAGAACGGCAGCGTGAATCGCGGTTCGGAGCGCCACCCACGCCTGATTCGTACAGATGTTACTCGTCGCTCGCTCCCGACGGATATGCTGTTCGCGCGTCTGGAGGGTTAGTGTAAACGCCCGTCGACCGCTCATATCCTCGCTTGCACCGACGAGGCGGCCTGGAACCTGCCGAAGAAAGCGTTCTCGAGTGGCAAACAACCCAAGTCCCATCCCGTAACTGGTCGGCAGTCCCAACACGCTCGCATCACCGATGACAACGTCAGCACCGACATCGGCAGGGCGTTGAAGCAGCGACAGGGCCACTGGATCCGAACCAAGCACAAAGAGGGCCTCGGCGTCCGCAGCCACGTCCCCGATTGCCGATAGCTGTGGTTCAACGGCACCCGCTATCGTCGGATTCTCCGCATAGACCATCACAACGCTCGCATCGACCTGTTCGGCAAGCGCGTCCATATCGACCGTCGAATGGGCTGTGGAATACGTTTCGACGGTCAACTCCGTGCCAGCCACATAGTTCTCGAGCGTTCCCCGCCGTCCCTCGTGAAGACCCTCGGGAACGAGGACGCGTGTACCGGTTGTCTCTCGCAGGCGCTCTGCAAGGGTTGCCGCTTCGCCGAGTGCCGTCGCCGCGTCGTACATCGAACAGTTAGCCACCTCGAGGCCGGTCAGTTCGACGAGAAGTGACTGAAATTCAAACAGTACCTGCAGAAAGCCTTGGGAAATCTCCGGCTGATATTGGGTATAGGAGGTGAGAAACTCAGAGCGATCAGCCAGGTGAGAGACCAGTGACGGAATATAGTAGCTGTAGTGGCCGCGACCGAGCAGTTCGACGAGATCGTCATTGCGAGACAAGATTGCTCCGACTCGCTGTCTTGTTTCGCGTTCGGTGTGGGCATCGATTCCAAACGAGCCGTCAAAACGGATCGATTCGGGAATGTCGAACAGGTCGCTAGTGGCGTCGACGCGCATAGCCTCGAGCATTGCGGCCGTTTCCTCGTCGGTATGGGGTGCGTAGGGACTCCCCGGCGAACGGTCAGAACTCACTCCTGATCACCGTCTGTAAGCTGGCGATGCTGATAGCCACATGAGACGCGCGTCGGTAGCACAATACCGGCTACTAGCGAGGCGGGGGTAATGACTCCACCCCTTTTGGAAGTTCGTCAGCGCTACTCGACGTACCGGTACTTACGCTCGCCCATTCGGCCCCACCCTTCGAACACGAACTCTGCAGATGGCGTCGTCAGTGGCTCCGGATCGGCATCGAGGTCGTGATTGTGTGCGTCGTGAATCCCTTCGTACTCCGTCCAGCTAAGATCGTATCGCGCGGCCAGCTGCTCGTCGATGTTGAGCGCTCCAATCTCAGACTTCCATCTCGAGCGGACTGTTTCGGCATGAATCTCCGCTTGCGCTCCACTGCCATAGGAGGCCACGAGAAGCCGCTTCCCCTCGAGGTCGACACCCGTCTCCGCGGCGTGTTTCAGCGCACTTGCTCGAGCGACATGCACGGAGCCGGTGTACCAGTTGCCGACCTCTCGAGCGATAGTGAGCGTGGGATCGATCGTTGCATCGTACCAGCGCTGGTAGTTGTCGGTCTCTTTGAGCGAATCCATGTACGTTCGAAGCGCCTCGTGGTAGGACTCCTCACCGTCAAACGCCTCGGGTCGGGGCTGTCGACCGATTTCGTTTGCCAGTTGCTCTTCGATCTGCGTGTCACGGATGATGTGACGGTACGCCAGCAGTGCGGCCTTTCGAACCATCCCCGGGAACGGGGTGTGGAACGGCGCGTAGACGAAATCATCGACGTGGACGTCGCCGGCGACGCTCTCAAAGTCCTCGAGTGCTTCGCGCATGCGAGACAGGTAGACTTGGACCGACCGCTTTCCGTCGACGCTTGGGAACTGCTGGTTTGGCTTGAGGAAGTCAGTTTCGTCGGCTGAACCATAGCCCTGTTCGGTCGAGAGCTCGACCAAACTGGGGTTTTCGGTGATCAACATCGCGACGGCCCCGGCACCCTGTGTGGCCTCACCGGCATCACCGCGCGCGTACAGTGCGGTGTCAGTGGCGATGACGATCGCCGCCCGCCCCCGATTGCGACCCGCCCGAATCCAGTTGTAAGCATCGTCCAGACTCTGTGTGCCAGCAATACAGGCAAACTTTCGCTCGCCTTTGTTTGCGTGGTGGAAGTTCCCGGAAAACCGTTGCTCGAGACAGCCTGCGACGTACGTCGAAACCGGTTTGGAGTTGTCGAAGGCGCTTTCGGTGGCAACATCGATTCGGCCAATATCATCCGGCTCGAGGCCTTTGCGCTCCATCAGCCGATAGGCGGCATTTGCGCCCATCGTGACAATGTCTTCGTAGCTGTCGGGAAACGAGGAGGCGTTGAGCCCGAGGCCTTTGGTGTACTTTGCGGGGGCTTCGCCCTTCTGTGGGGCGAACGTCCCAGGTAAGTCGAGTTTGAGATTTCCAGTCCAGATTTCGATGGCGTCGATACCGACTGCAGTCATGTGTTGTGCATACGGGAGCGGCTACATGTGGTTGTCGTTCCCGATTTCGTTGACTGTCGATTTTTTCGGTCTTTCAGTGCTGTTGGCCATAGCCGGCAAACCGTTCGGTGAGCGTCTCGATTTCGTCAGCGCCGGCGGGCTGCTCTGAGCCAGCGGGTCGAACTCGCACAGTCAAAACTTGACCGACGCGTTCACATTGACGAACTCGTGGATGCTGTCCGGGCTGACCGTCGAAACCGATGAGTCGGGATCGACTGGTGTTCGACACCAGTAGCCTGATCGCGATTCTTTTCGGTGAAGTAGACACACCGCTTGCTGTCGTCTATGATCACCACGTTCTCGATTTGACTTTCTATGAAGCAGGGAACGTGTGCTGGAAAGCCGCCCATCTTCAAGACCGCCTCAGCGATGAAACCGCCCAACTGTTTCTCGAGGCGTTAGCAGACCTCCCTAAAGAAGTGACCGTCCATACTATCGCAGATTTGGACCCAGAGCGCGTCTTCGAGATTGCCACCGCTGAAGACCTTACGTTTTACGACAGCGCCTACTGTGCGTGTGCTGAGACACTCCTCGTAACTGAAGATACAGAACTGCAGGCGGTCGCCGATGGGGTATCGGTTCGGGACCTCAAAACCGGCTCCTCGTGAGGCTGGGTAATTAGTCGGCAGTCAACTCGCTATCGCCGTCTTCCTTTGCATTGGCGTCCGGAGGCGTCGGTCGAGGCATCGCCTCGAGTTCCCGCATCTCGGCATCCTTTTTGACCCGGTCGTACTGGCGTCTCCACGCTCGCTCGGGAAACAGCCCGTTCGAATCGAAGAGCGCTCGAGCATCCTCGGTGAGGTGATAGAATTTGTAGGGATAGCCCCGTGTTCGTTCGCCGGCAGGGATCACCACCTCATCGACGACACCCACCTCTTTGAGGACCGAAAGGTGGCCTCGGATGGTGTCTTTCTCGAGGCTTGGATTGGTTTTGGCGAGTTCGTCGACGCTGGGTTCGCCTTTCGGGTGGCCCACGATATCGGCGATGATGTTGGCCCGACTGGTGACCGTCACCGCCTGGAGGATGTGCCATGTGTCGGCTTCGTCGTGATGGCCTGGCGGGTTCATACGCAAACGTACGGTGGCAACTCGGATAAACATATGGATTTTTAAAGACAGTGGTTGCGCCACCGTTTAGCGCTGCCTCTTTCAACAAATTCAATCAGTAAAATAAAGTCTGGTTCACGAGTACGGGAGTCTATGACCGAAGAGGCCGCAAGTGACCCAAATTTCATCGATGTCGATGGATTGGCGTTCACACTCGAGGAACACGAACGGCTGAAGACGCTGCTCCACAGCAAGCGATTTCAGAGCCTCGCGTTCAGCGACCGGCAGTACCTCGTGTTGGGGGCCGGTGGCGACGGCGAAATCGCCGAGCGTCGGCTAGCCGTGTACGACCAACTGGACCAGCGGTCGGGCGCAACCGCGTTTCGCCTCGAGGACTTTGGGTTGACCCCCGACGAAATTGCGCTGTGGGCGGCCGCATACGAAATTCTCTGTGAGCGGGCGACGCATATTGTAGCCGTCATCGAAGAGTACGACGGTGGATACGTCTGGGAACTCGGCTATCTGTTTCACGACGAAATTCGAGAGAAGGTCTGGATACTCAAACGGGAATACGGATCTACGGACGCGAATCGTTCACACTATAATAACGGCATGGCGGCCTCACATCTGCAGTTACTCGAGAACGCGAACCGGACGGTTTTGTGGGAAGATGGGGCTGAACTCGAGGCGAATGTTCGAAATGAAATACTGTAGGGAATATTTTCAAAACTAAATTTAAATTAGATATAATTCAACTTAATTTCCAGATTGTTACACTATTTGTTTTTGCGTATATTTAGATTGAATTTGTAAAATAGAGTCGTTCAAGGATTATTTTGGTTTGGACCTACTCGCAACTAAAGTCGTCTGTGTCGGCATCTCCATTCTGTTGAATATCTTCAGCAGTACACGTCTCTTCGCCACTAGGACCTGATACTGTAACAATAACATCTGAATCGCCTCCACCAGGAACATCGTTATCTAAAACTACTTCACCTGATCTTTCGGTGCTGCTTTCAGCATCTGCCAAGTCATTATTATCGCTTGCTCGGACTTCTATCTCAACAGTTTCAAAATCACCATCGATATTCCAGTTGACGGTCATTATTCGATCTCCTCCAGACACCTCGGCATCAGCCCCAATTTCGGAGAAAGACGGCTGTTCTTCTGTTGAATCATCGTCGTCGCCATTATCGCTGTCATCATCGTCGTCGCCGTCTTCTTCGTCACCTTCATCTGCCTCGCCAACTTCGAAGACCAATCGGTCACCGCTTCCACCGCTCCAGACGTACACTGTGCCATTTTCACCCTCGCTTATATCATTTGTTTCGAGGGTAACTTCGGCCGTTCCATCTTCACGTGTCAGTGGATTGTTCCCCTGAGTCGGTTGCGGGTCTTCAAGTGTAAGTCCCGAGTCGTCTTCGCCGAAGGTTATCGGAACACCACTCGCCGTTGGTTTTGTTTCCAGCGTGAGTGTCGCTGAGTCACCTTCTTCAATAAAGTAGTCGACATCATCGGAGGAGGCTTCGGTTAGTGCATCGTCTTTTTGTTCATCCCAGACCGTCGCAAACGCCGCCCCGTCACCCTCTTCGGCAGTGCGGTCAATATCGAATGGATCACTGTCACACAAAGAGCCACCGCTGCCAACCGTGACACACGTCATCTGTATACTGTACTCTCCTTCCTCGAGTTCGATTTCTACGCTACCGCCGTTTCCACTAACCCTGGTGACGTTTGATTCCTCCTCCAGCGACTCAGACTCTTCCCACGCATCCGCATTTGCCGTTGGAAGCGTGATGGTAGCACCATCTTCGGCTTTAATATCGACAGGAACACTCGGTCCGCTCACCGTTCGAACATCGATTGAGGCAACCCCACTCGAGGACTCCGACACCTCTCCATCAACGATAACGAGGTTCAGATCGGTGCCGTCAACCAACTGTTGGTCAGTAAGTTCGACCAGTTCGGGATCGAAATCGTTGAACACGAGTGAGTGTTCAATGTGCGTTATCGGGGCTTGTTGATACTCGTTGTAGTTTGGTTCGTAACTAAGTGTGTTCGTATCCTGATCGTTGAGCAACCCATCGACCGGTCCCGTGTACTCGTTTTCGTTCGCAACCTCGAGGTTCTCGAACTCGATGGTCCCTGATTGTGTTGAAATCGTCCCCGTCGGACTCGGCGGATTGATCGTCAGCCATCGATCGGGATACTGCGCACCGAGTTGGACCGAACTCGAGCGGGTTGCACTCGCCCGGTCCGTATTGGTGATCGCGTTCCGCAACTCCTGCATCTCACCCGCCGCGCGCTCGTTGTGATTGAACTCCACCTCGGCGTTTTGCTCAGGGACGACATTCACCTGATACAACGCGAGTGCGGTGACGAAAATGCCAAGCAATAGCACGGCTCCAACCAGTGCTGAGACCCCCCGCTCGTCACCGCGACCGATCATACGGTGAGATACTCTCGGCTACGTATAGGGTTGTTGGCCACCGCTGAAAATCTCTCGCGTCTTTATTCGTCTTCTTCGACAACTTCCGGATCGCTCAGCGCGCTCTGGAGGCTGTCGAGGCCGTTGATCCACTCGGTGACGAGTCCGTACTCGAGGTCCTCTGCAATCGAGATGTCAAGTTGGTCGCCGTCGATGATGCGCGTTCCCGCTTGAGCGGCATAGCCCAGTGCCGCATCGAGGTTCTCCTCGGCTTCGGCGTCGGCGGCTGCCCGCAGGTACTCTTCGATGCTGGCTTCTTCAGCTGGGCCACCGGCGATGTATTCGTCGGCGGCAAAGAAAACACAGACCAGACTGGTTTGGACGCCATCGACCAACATTCGTTTTTCCTCGTCGTCGATATCGACTTCCGCGAGGACTATTTCTCGAACCGTTGCGATTTCCTCGTGTGCGTCCTCCCCTTCGAGTTCGCCGTCGTCGTAGGCGGCGATGATTTTGGCGATTGCGATTGCCGTATCGTCCTGTAGATTCAACAACAGGCGGGCGGATGATTCGTCCTCGGGATCGATATCTTCGTCGTTAATTCGACCGATCCAGTTCTGCCAGCGTTCCGCCGAGTAGAACTCGGTGGGGGGATTGCTCATACAGCAACCTACACCGGCCGATTCAAATGCCTTTCTCTACCCGTTTGCGATGTGTGCGCTGCGTTCACATTCACACCCCGATGAATTTCTATCAACTGACTGTCGCCTCCGTCTTGATTCCATACACCCGGTAGGGCGTCTCGACATGGGCGTTTCGGACGGCCGCTATATGGCCCTCCTCGAGTAACCAGCGCACTCGTCGTGGGACCGTCTTCGGGCCGAGGACGGCCCCCGGCCGGTCAGCGTCGTCGATGAAATCGGTCTCCATGAGAAACGGTTCGCCACGCTCGACAGCGGTTTCTAGCCGGTCTTTCTCGCTCATCACACTCGGGATTGGGCCCTCGAGGCGGCCACTGGCGTAGTGTTTGACGACGCGATGGGCGGGGAGCCCAACGTCGACCGCCCAGTCGGTAACCTCGGTCATCGATTCGCTTGCTTCGGTGTGCAGTTGTACGGCACAGTCGAGGTCGGCCGCACGCTCGAATGCGTGGCGCATGACGGCGTTTGAGGCCTCCCAGACGGCCGGTCCGACGTCGTAGTGTGGCCGGCCGGATTTCAATGCGAGTGCCTCACCGGCATCGACGTAGTCGGCAGCGAGATCGATTCCGCCTTGCATGACCGCCTGCGCATCAGACGGAGAGAACCCACGCACATCAACCAGTCGCGAAATAAGTCCTGGGTGGACGCCGAGGACGGGCCATGCGGTGCCGGCGAGAATACTCGAGGCATCGGCGACAATCTCGAGGGTGCGTTCGAACACCGGGCGAAAGTCTTCACCGCCGTCGGCTTCGACGCCGAGATGCCACGAGGGTTTGTTCACGATGAGCAGGTGTGTCCCACCCAGTCGACTGAACTCCTTGACGGCGTCGAGTCCCCGGCCATCGTCGGGGTCGAGGTGGAGGTGGTTGTCGAGGACGGGTGTCTCGAGGTCGGTCATGAGCGGCAGTGAGTGAGCCAGTGACGAAAGCCCACCGCTTTTTGCTGCTTCGAGTTCGACGGATGTATCACCCTTGACAGGCCATCACCCCTAGTCTGGGTTATCAGCTGTGGCCTCGAGGGTCACCGCTCGGTCGGCGGCGTTCGGCAGGGCATCCGAGCGGCCGTAGGAACCGGGGGCGATAGCAAGGGTTCGAACGCTGTTTGCGCCGGCGTACTCGAGAACGGGTTTGAAATCGGTATCTCGAGAGGCCATTGCGAGTGTGTCAAGACGGCCTTCGGCGATCAGTGCGGTGGCGTCGACGGCGAGTTTGACGTCGACATCGCCGCTTGTCATAATAACCTCGTAGCCGCGGGCTTCGGCGGCTTGAATGAGACCGGGGGTTGCGTGTTCGTTGAGATAGAGTCGAATAACCGCGAGGCGACCCACGTTGTTGGCGGCCTCACGGACGTCATCGAGGTCGACGTCGAACTCCTCACGGAGGACGTTCGGTCCGTCGACAAAGAGACCGACTGCCGGCTGAGGAGCGGTTTCGTTTGCCTGTTTCGCTCGTTGCTCCCCCACATGTTGCCCATTGCCCTGTCCCCGCAGTCGGTCGAACATACTCCCGCTACTCGGCGTCAGGCGAAAGCCCTGACGAATCGCCGCTACGGACGTTCGCCGACAAAAAGACATTACTACCCTGAGGGTGTCGATTCGAGTATGCCGCTGTTGACGCCGCCCTTACGGACGGTACACGACGAGCGCGGGGCGAAGTTTACGGAGTTTGGCGGCTGGGATATGCCCGTCGAGTTTGACGGAATCAAAGTCGAACACGAGGCGGTCCGCACCGATGTTGGTAAGTTCGATGTCTCGCATATGGGCGAGATTCACGTCACAGGCCCGGATGCGGCGATGCTCACCGGCCGACTGACGACCAACGATGTTCAGGCCCTCGAGGTTGGTGACGCACAGTACGGGGCAATCACTGACGAGTCGGGAATCATTATCGACGATACGGTCGTCTACCGCTTACCCGATGAGGCGGGTGAGCCAACGTATCTGTTCATCCCAAACGCCGGCAACGACGAGGCAATGCACGAACGGTGGATCGAGTACCGCAACGAGTGGGAACTGGATGCCATCATCGATAACCAAACCGACGAGTACGCCATGTTTGCAATCCAGGGGCCGAACGCTCGAGAGTTAGTTGGCGAGCAGATGGCAGAATCACTGATGAAACTCGGTCGGTTTGAAGCCCAGTATGGGACCGTCGCCGGAGTGGAGTGTTGGATTGCCCGAACAGGCTACACCGGCGAAGACGGCTACGAGATGCTTCTCCCGTGGACTGAGGCAGAAACGGTCTGGTCGGCACTTGATTGTCAACCCTGTGGCCTCGGTGCGCGTGACACGCTCCGACTCGAGGCGGGCTACGTGCTTGCCGGGCAGGATTTTGATTACGAGAGTGACCCTCGAACACCGTACGAGGCCGGCATCGGCTTTGCGGTCAAACTCGATACCGAGTTCGTCGGCCGGGATGCCTTAGAGGGTGTGTATACGGAAGGAGTCGAAGAAAAACTGGTTGGCTTTCGGCTGATCGATCGGGGTATTCCACGACACGGCTACGACATTACGAACGCCGAAGGTCGGGTCATTGGGACCGTCACGAGCGGGACGATGAGTCCGACACTGGACGCCGCAATCGGCCGTGGCTATGTGCCAATCGAATACGCAGAGCCAGGGACGACGCTACGGGTAG
>LFCJ01000636.1_pt1 | contig 22541 bp, 13 predicted proteins | sample 643141 | NCBI WGS metagenome assembly LFCJ01 (sample SAMN03766243, study PRJNA286221) | soda lake metagenome | biome: soda lake; feature: Kulunda steppe; material: water; isolation source: sample B1-Br-g2 brine of Lake Bitter-1 | place: Russia: Kulunda steppe | collected 2010-07
CAGATCAAACCGATACGACTTGCTTCGGATATAAGTTTCCACGTCGCAATAGAGACTTCTATATGTCGGACTGTGAAACAGCGATACAGGTGACTCTCTAACAGTGCGGTTCTACGTACCCGAATGGGATGATGCTGTGGATGCTGGCTATGATTTTGAGCATGATGAGCTGTCGGACCCTTATCGACAGAGACGTGAATTAAATTATATTTGGGATATATTCGAAAAGGATTCGACACCGATTGATGGTATCCTTATTTCCCGTGAACAAGTCGAATCAACTGTAAACAAAGCCGATCGCATAACCAACTACGGTGTTTATGACGATCCGATTCTCTCTATCCCGGACTGGCTTCCGACCATCAGTGACTGTGGAGCATGGGGATACAAATCGCTTCCATTCCCCCCGTACGGGAACCAAGACATGCTCGAGTTCTACCAAACACTGGATGTCTCGGTTGGCGTGACGATTGATCATCTCGTATTGGGGTCTGGTAAAGAGAAAGGGCGTCTCTATTTGGACGAACGCGCTCTGGGTGATAAGGTCAAAAAGTCCGATATTCCGTCTAATATCACTAATGCGGTTGATGTCATGATCGATGAGTGGCCTGAAGACTGGCCAGCGTACGTTGACGAGTATGAACCTTCGATTCGAATACAGGACGCCCCTCGCCAGTTCAGTGCTACCGATTTTGAAGGTAGCGTCGACGCCGTCTTAGACAGGCTTGATGACGACCCACGAGCTGTGTATCGGCAAGACGACAAACAATTTCGCTATGACCTCACGCTAGCCAACGCAGCGGAGATGTGGGAGTTGTATCGGGCCGGCGACTACCCGTTCCGGCTCATGGTTGCAATTCAGGGGTGGACACTCGACTCGTACGCTGCTGCAGCGGACGAAGTGCTCGATATCGGATACGACTACCTAGGAATTGGTGGTGTCGCCGGAAGTCCTGTTCATGAAGTTCGGAAGATAGTCAAAACAGTTGGAAAAAGAGTCAAAAGCTACGAACGGTCTCACCAGACTCGAATTGACACTCACGTCTTCGGCTTCGCGAAATCTGATGCGTTCGAGACGATTGGCCGATCCGGTATGTCAAGTTTCGACAGCGCGAGTATGCTTCGCTCTGCTTGGACGGGCGGTCGGAACTATCGGGTTGACGCAGACGAGCGGTATGATGCCATCCGTGTTCAGTATCCCAAACACGGTGCGGACCTCTCTGAGGCTATCGAGACCGCACTGCGTGGTCGGGAGACACTTATTGCGCTTCGTGCATTCGCGAACGGCGAGTCGATAGCGGAGGCTCTCCGAGAGTGGGAAAATGAAGCGGAAAAGACGCTCACAGAGACGATTACATACATCAAAAACCACCGTCATGAAGACCGGTTCAACTCTTCTCGTCTCCGCGATGTGGAAGCAGCACTGATAGAGGATTTCGAATACGCCAGTCAGTTACAGGCGTTTTTCAGTGATGATTTGCGAAGCCAACTCATCAAACTGCTCCGGTCTGATAATACAAAGAACCCCACACCGTTCGAAGAATACATCGACCCACTTGCTACGGCACGTAGTGAACTACAACGATTCCCGAGGATGGTCGAGATTCTCGAACGCGAAGAATCAAGCTCTGATGGGCTGGACACATTCGGCCGTCTCTGGTTTGTCATCCAGGATTATGCGATTTGGATCGGAAACTTCGATCTTCTCGAAGCCTACTATGAAACACTCACGAACAAGCCGTGGGCGGACTGCGATTGTCCGATCTGCACGAAGCACGGTATAGAGGTCTGTATTTTCCGAGGGAACGATCGAAACCGGAGGCGTGGTTTCCATAATACCGCGATGTTCTACGAAGAGTTCTCGGAAGCACTGCCAAAGACGCTCATTTTGACCAAGGGATCTGCCTCGCTCAGCAATTACGAAACGGTCGAAGAGTACTTGATCGACAAGAAAGGGGCGTTCTGGAGTGAGGTTCATGACCTCCCTGTCGCTGAGATCGGAGTGTTCGACGCCAATGGTGTCCACGAGTGGTGGGCTGAGACACCACTATCGATCTCTTTCGCACCGACCAAAACAGCGAACAACCTCCGAGAGTATCTCAGCCGGTACGATGACCTGTATCTGTTCAATCCGGGTGAGAATAGTTCGAAAACACTCGGTGGTTCGATGGAGGCTGTCGACTGTGAGATTCATGATTATGATGACGCACACCAGTTGGGAAAGGATCTCTTGAGTGATCTCGGAGAGAATTATGTAGCCGGTACCGATTTTGCCCCGCATAAACCAGTTCTGGATGTAGATGATGGGTTAGATATTCTCATCATCGACCAATGTTCTGGCTCGAAATACGTCCCCAACGGGGAACGGGTCTTCGAGATGAACGAAATTGATAATAACTCCAAGGAAGAGTTGCTCAATCGAGACAGTTCCATCGGTGTCGAAGCTAGTGAGTTGTACACCGGACGGCAACAGGAAGCAATATCAAATGCTATTCGGATCCTCCGTTCTGACGGACACCGTGTCGAACGGTACTTTATCAGTGCCGGATTTGGTTTGGTCGAAGAGGAAGAACGGCTTCCCCCCTATGAGGTTACCTTCAGTGGGATGGGCGTCTCCGAAATTAGAAACCGGTCTGAGCGGTTCGGTATCCAGGACGACCTGCATCAAGTCTTAGATCAATCCAAGTACGATGTCGTATTTTTCACACTCGGCTCAGATTATTATACCAGCGTTAATATTGACAAGACGGTTCAGCGGATCCGACCTGATCGAGTCGGCGTCGTGTTCAACCGAGATTTGGTCGACGAGCAGTACGATAATATCGTCTCTGTCTCGGCGCGGACAGAAGACGCAAAACGTCACGAGACGATCGTAATCGGGCTAAAAGGTGTGTATTTGCAGAACTTTGCACAGAACGTTCGCGATGTGACAGAACTGGATCCCGATCTAATTAGCACCCTGTGTCGGTATCTCGAAGAAGACTCCTCTCAGGCTGCGATCGAGAAGTTCTGACAGGCGAAATCAATTTCTCAATATATTTTCGATCGACTCGACTGCCTCGGTGAATTCTCGACCGGTTGCAGTTGGCCTGTATCGAACGTTGCGCGAACTCTGTTCAATCCGCTCTACCAGCTCATATTGACATAATAATTTGAGTGCTTCTGAAATCGTATCGCTCGATGAATTAACTGCGCCTTCAATTTCGGAGTAGTTCATTCCTCCGCTCGACACCAGCAGTTCGAGAACTTCCATCGTGCGTTTTCGGCCGATGAGGTCACGCACGTCTTCTGAAACCATCTATGTGGTCTCACAGAAGAACCGACAAAACGACTTGGATTTGTCGCCCATAGCTTTGTTCAGGCAAAGCTTTATACCGCAGCCGAGCTAACCACAGCGCGCCGAACATGCTGTACAGACAACGAACACTCGACACCCCACACGGAGACTTACAGACTCCGGTGCTTTTTCCGGTGAGTAATATCGGGAAACGGTCGAGTGACAATACACCAGAATACACGGATAGCATTCCGGACTTGTCGACCGCAATGGTCAATGCAAGGGCCATACGGAACCGGGAATCACAGTGGGATCGGATACAGAATGGAGCAACGCTCCGTGACGAGATGGGGGTCGCAGATGACACCATAATCTTTGCTGACAGTGGTGGGTTCGATTTCCAGGACAAGGAGATCGACACCACCCCAGCAAAAACGCTCGAAACACAACGTGCACTTGGTGCAGATATTTTCGGTACTGTTGATGCTCCCCTTTCCCGCAACAATCGACGAGCGACGAACCAAAACCGAATCAGTCGTAGTATTGGCTTAGCACTGGAAGCGAGCGACGCACACGACGGTGATGAGACGTTATTAGCGAGTGTCCATGGCTATGACCCCAAGACAGTAGAGAACACGATTCAACATCTCGAACGGAACGGTGACTTCGATGGATATGCTGTTGGCAGTCTCGTCCCGATCCGTACCGATTATGAAAAAGTGACAAAAATAATATTATCTGCCCGACGATCGACTGACAAACATCTCCACGTGTATGGATTAGGTGGAATAACGTACCAGCCACTCCTTTTGTATATGGGGGTTGACAGCTTCGACTCCTCAGCGTTTATTCGGAGTGCAGCAAAGAGGAATTATCTCATGCCAGGGTTCGGTGGTGAACCAATAAAAAATATAGAAGGCCTTTCCCACCTACCTTGTGCATGTCCTGTCTGTAGCACCCGCAGTTTCGAGAAGATACGGAATGACAGGGATCTTCTTGTACAGCATAACCTCTGGGCATTGGCTCTCGAACTCCGCCGATTCCGCTATATGCATCGGTCCGGAGAAGACATCGAGGCGTATCTTGATTTGCGTTTCCAGGGGAACGACGTAACACAGCGGGCGTACAATATCGCGAAACAGCAAGTCCGGAGGCTCACATGAGCCAGGAACGACCGACCGTTCGACCCGTGACGCTCGCACGTCTTGTTGAACTCTCGCATACCTGTGCCTCTGGTGCGAAAACAACCGACGAGATCGAGACCACTCTCGATGTGACACACCGGCGTGCCCGAGAGACAACGCTGGAAGCCTCCCGAATCGGTCTCATCGAGAGCATTGAGGCAGAGGATGCGGAATACGTAACGACAGATATTGGAGAAACCTTTCTCAAAGCGATTCAGGGTGAGCGATGGAGCACGGTGAGCGATATTCTGGAGACTCGAAGTCCTCATTACAATCTGTTCCTCGATACGCTTGAGGAAACTCACCCGATTTCGTTGGATGAGGCTCTTGAAGAACTGGAAGCCGCATCTGAGTTTTCTTCGTATAGTTTCAATCAGACAAGCATTGAAGTCGTCGGCGACTGGGCGGAACGTCTGGGGCGTATCCACCGGAACGCCTTTTCTGGAGCGTACTACCCCGTAACACGGTCCACCGTGCCACCGAACTTCCCATTTGTTCTCCTCACCGCATTCGACGATCTCGAATCGAGTGCGGGAGTGAACCTCCAACAGCGCTATCTCTCGATTCCTGAACTTCGGGAGTCAGTCTGTGAACGCACTGGCTGTACCCGTGAGGCGTTCGATGACGGACTCGTCGAACTCGTCGGGCAGAACGTTGGAAAACTCGAACTCTCCGGTGCACCCGTCGATACTGGTGCAAAAGAAGCGCGTTTCGGAATCAAAGAGATCGATCTCGCGGACGATGACGGTCTTGTCACGACATCACAGTCGACCGACCAGGTGATGTCCGGCGTTGAACAGTTTGATAAACACTACTACTACCTCGCGGTTCACGACCGCAACATTACATACACACCAGAGACACAATCATGAGCGACAGCGCATTCAACATTACCGATCAACGACGCGACTACTCGATGTACGGCCTCGAAGAGAACCCATTCCCCTACAGTCCGGTACCTGAGGATGACCCCGAAGTGTATTGTGGGCAAGAACACGTTGCTGATGCCGTCAGTGAGACCGCATCAACCCTACTGGGAACGGGGAAATCCAAACATCTCGTAATCACCGGGAAATATGGCAACGGGAAGTCTCACACCCTGAAATACGCCCGCTCGCTGGTCCGCGACCGCGAAGATGTTGTCGTCGGCTACGTTGCACAGCCTGGCGAAGGATTTCTCGATATTTATCACGAGTTCATCTACGATCTTGGATTTGAACGCCTCCAAGAGATCGCTTACGAGTTCCTCGCATCCATCGCTCGCAAGGAGACAACATCACATCCTGCCGGAGCAAGTGAGATGGAATCACTCATTGATGACGGCGAAGTGCTTCTCTCAGATATCGTTCCGGTGGCTGTGCAGCGACTGAGTGACATCACGAAGTTCGCCGATTTCGCACGAGCAATCGTCCATATGGTGTACGAGGACACGAACCTCTACGCTTGGCAGTGGCTAACTGCTGAGGGGATTCGCTACGAGCAGCGCAAAGAAATGGAGATCCACAGCGCACTGGACGATGATACAATGGGAGTCCGAGCATTCACTTCGTTCAAAAATCTTCTCTTGGAACTGGGATATACCGGCGTGTTCGTGTTCGTTGACGAGTTCGAGGCGATTGCTCGCCTGAGTCCAAAAAACAAGCAGGCGACGCTCAACAGTATCCGACACCTCATGGACCAGAACGGGTCAGGGCTATCGTTGTTGTTTGCCTGTGCTCCGGAAGTTTGGCAGGACGTTATGAGCGAGTATCATGCCTTCTCAGAACGTATCGGAAACGAGGTCGCGCTCCGACCTCTCACAGAAGATGACCTGACAGAACTGGTCGGGAAGTATCTCGCTACTGCCCGTGATGGGGGGTCGACCACGATCGATCCCTTCGAACCAGATTGCTTAAACATAATTCATCAAAGAGCGCAAGGCAACATTCGGCAAGTATTATCTATGTGTGGGCGGGCACTTGATCAAGGTGTCGTACACCAACGTGAGTGTATCTCGAAGGATGTTTTAGATCAGATGTTCTCTTAACAAAAGTCATAGAATATAGATAACCGATGTGTCGATTGGATACCGACATTGGTTTCATGTCGAGGTACCTCCTCGTTTTAAAAATCCAATCAAATACCAGTTCCCCCTACAACGGGGTCGAAAATCAATCGTGAACTATTCAAATTGTTAGTCACATCATCATTTGACTTAATCTCAACTCTTTCCCGTGACATCACCAAAACTACAAATACACTCTGTTATTAGTTACCGAGTGGATGGTGTCAAGTGAAGAGTTCTACGAACTACTTCAGTCGGAACAACGGGAACTGGTCGACGAGCGGAGAGTAATTCTGGACCAGGACCCTGTCCGGGAGATTCCAGAGTACGGTGCCCCCATTCGAGTTCTCGCCGAACCACTTACTAACGCTATTTTCAATCGCCTCCAGAACAGCCGATACACTGTCTCTGAACTCGCCGAAAAAATCGGTGTCGGGGACAAGCACGTTCGGAACGTTATCAACAAACACCGTCACCGGCAGTTCGAGAAACTTCTGAACGAATACAGAGCGGTCTTGAGAGCCAAGGATGTCAGAGGTCCCGCCCTCGTCTACTCCCTCGAATCGATTCCGTATTTTGCTCGTGTGATGGATCCTACGCTCGGATGCTCATTACTCGGGTGGAACGATGAACTCGCTGAACAGTTTGACGCCACCGAGTGGATTCCGGGTGGCAAGGTTACGGAGATCGATGAGGATTATACTTGGGTTATTGCGAACTACTGGGATCTGGATCCCGACGACACTTTTGACTACATCACAGAATTCGAACGGCGGTATGTAGAGACGGAACTTGGCCCCCTGCCGATTGTCGATGAGGATGAGAAGTACGAGAGTGTCCGGAGTCGTCTTGCCGATGCAGAGAACGCATATACGCGGCGCAAGGGTATTAATAAAACCACGCCTTGTGAGAAAGTGGACATGTTCGCGGGCAAGCATACCAAGGGCGCAAAAAGTATAACGTTCTACCAAAGTATCTCGCTCATCTTATTTGACTTGCTGGAATACACGCGCCACGAAGACCCCTCAATTCGTGATCCACTTATGAAACAACTAGGCGTTGTTCTGGAATGGGTAGGGCCCGAGTCTGTTGAGCAAGATGAGGTGACGACTTCGAAGAAAGCGGATACCACAAGTGCAGATACTACTGAATCATCCAAACATCAAGCAGGTTCCTCATCAGGGAACGAGGAGTTCGATTGGGAAGAACGAGAACTTCTTATTGAGTTAGTAGCACTGACTCAGGAACTGGGAAGACTTCCTTCAGAGACGGATATCAACGATCGCACTCGGTTCTCTCACCGATCCTACACGGAGAATTTCGGATCGTTGATGAACGCTTTCAAGCGAGCAGGAATTCTAAGCCAAGTACCTGATTGAAGCGACAAATCAAGTCATCCTGAGAACGGAGTCTCAGAGGAAGCAAAGAGCCAGATCGAGACGGCAGTCGAGAATAATCCACCTCTCGTCTTGGACGAAGGAGACCGCTGTAGAATTCTTTTAGATCCCAACTAATTCGGATTGCTGAAAATTCAGTGACGTAGAAGATCTCGATCATAGGGCTACGGCAACTGCGCTCGTAGCTGCGGAGATTCGAAACGACGATCCCGAAGAGAAGAATTTCGAGAAAATCACCAATATTGGGTAAGTCACCTAATGTCGATTGAAGAGTCGATGTTGGAGTCTCAAACGCGAAGGCAAGGACATAAACTAGGGTTGTTTCTTTAACCTATCACAGGAGGATCGGCTACAACTCGGTGAGCCGTTCGGTCAGCGTATTTCGTTTGAGTGTATTCCCGTCTCCGACGATAGTGACTGATTCACCAGCCGTTAGCAATGTGTAGAGGGTTTCGATATTGCTCACGGGAGGACGAACGATTTTATCATCATTCGCCACAGTGAGACTTACGATTGCGCTTTCGGCGACCTCTCCTTTGAGCGCATCAGGTGTGACGACTGGGACGCTGGAACCAAGATCGTCTAGTTCCGAATTGATGGCGATTGCCTGCGCTTCAAATGGGGTGACGACGACTGAGGGATCCTGTTCGGCAGCCAGCTCGGCGACCTCCCGTGCCTCCTTTGGATTCGATATTAAACGGCGTGTGAAGTACGGCGTCTGAGAGAGACTGATATCAACCGTGATGACGTGCCCCACATCACGGTCTGGTGCGATGTCGTTATTTTCGACTCGGAATCGGGCATCACCGAACGTGTAGATCTGTCCGATCCGGAGTTCAGACGCGTTGAGCGCGTTCAGATCATCGAGTTGCGATGCGACGTAGAGTGCATCGCCGCGGTCGACAGCTTCGAGGAGAATATCTCTGGGCTCCTCTGTTTCACCCGCTGCGTGAATCCTACGCTCGATGGTCATGTATTCCCCTGCTTGGTGCTCCTCGCCAGCAACGTTGTGGAAGGATGCAGACCCACCGATACCATCTAAATCGATTCCGAGTGGGTCAAAGAACTCAGCGATTGTCGTCGATGCTTCTCCTTTAATTGAAATAGATGTGGCCGAGTCGCTTGAAATCGTACTGAAGCGCTTGTGTGCGTTGACATAGTATGATTCTGCGAGTCCCTTTTCTCGGGCCTCTTCGCTGACCATTTCGGGGCCCTCACGATTGACGTCGCCGACAGCGACGGTTCGGTCACCGAGTTCACGGAGAAAGATAAACTCTGGTTCAGTGAGGGTTTCAGCCCCCAATATCACGACCACATCGAAGAAGCGGTTGGAATGTGGTCGGTCAGATTTGTCCCCAGAGGTCATCGAATGGAAGACACCCTCCTGCAGCGCATACTGGGCTGAGGAGACTATGACGTTGGAATCCTGAATCGCGTTATATAGTTGGTGTGAGTTACTGCCCGGCCCGTAGGAGTTCTCTCGGTCGACGAACCCGTCGACTCGAATGACTTCATTTCCGTCGACTAGATGGTCGGCGACAGTGCCTATCTCGTGGAGCCGTCCCCCAAGGACCAACACTCGTCGGTCATCATGAGAAATAGAGTCTCCGTCGAGTGATTGAACAGGGGCCTGCGTTACCTCTCGCACGAGTTGGGTAAGTTTCGCTAAGCGGCTGGCCCGCGCTGGAAAATTAACGAAGATCTGTCTATTATTGAGATAATCCTGGATATCGTCGATACTGTCGGGCGATATCCGGTCGGGATTCGGCGTGATTTCCCCTGATTCTCGGAGACGAGGGTCGATCCCGGTACGCTGGGCGTAATCGAGTTCAGAGAGGAGACGGCGGGGAAGAGACGCTGATTCGATTGCTTTCCTAGCCCGATATGTGACATCCGGGTGCTTGTATCGGTCACTAGGAGAGCCGTCAAACTCAAACACATGTCCTCCATCCTGCGATCCACAGTAGGTCGCAACAGAGTACGTATCCCCGCTATTCGGAGAGATTCGTACGGTGACACCGGGCTCTAACTGGCGAACTGAGTCACCTGTATACAGTACCCGACGGTTAGATAGTTCTGTCTCGAACGAGAGGTCCGAAAGCTGCATACCTGCGTTCTCTAGAACCTCGTTGGTCATCCGCACCATCGTCTTCCCGGCGTCTTTTCTGGCCTGTTTTTCCTTCTGGAGCGCTGATCGGAGTTGGTTATAGTGGTCCGTGACGCTCGGGTTCCGGTACTCTAGCCGTTCGTCGCACTCGTGGTATAATGGACACTCGGTTGTTACCTCCCCGTCATTGTTCGTTTCGTGGCACGGCCACCGGCGTTCTGATTGACAGTGGAACTTACATGCAGATGGTAGCGTCTGTCCAGCTGCTGCACCGCTTCCGATCGTATCTTCATCTTTGAAGTAGCATCCCGAGCAGTCTCTGTCGTAGGTCGTCGGGACGGCGAAGGAATCGCGGAGCGTGGCCGCTTGATTCCGGAGTTCCATGATGTCGACGATGTGGTGATGCTCCAGTTCGACGCGTTCGTATACAGGTTCCGACTCGGATTTCAGATTCGGGTAGATTAGCACGCCGGGGGGAAGATCTTCTAGGACCTCAACGAGGCCAACACCTTGATCGAGATTCTCCAGCAACAATCCAAATAAGTACAACCGGAGTTGGAACCTGTGCTGTTGCTTCATTCCGTCTTCGAGGAAATAATTGGTCTTGAGATCGAGTGGACTTCCATCGATCATCAGGTCGACACGACCGTTCAACCCGTACGCTTCGCCGATGGTTCGCTCGATTTCGAGGTTCTTGGTTCCCCGAACGAGTTTGGTGAATGCAGAGTCTTGGAGAAGGCTACGAACCGAGTTCTCGGCGAATTCCTTGATGTCGTTAGTGCTCACCCACGCGAGGCGACACAGGGTCATCTCCATCGAGAAACTCTCTTCTACGACAGTCTCCATCAGCGCCTTGATGTCGGCGTCAGTCCAACCGGATTCGAAGTTCGCGGCGAAGTTTGGGTCGTCAATCGCGTGTTCGAGTGCCCGATGTGCGATTTTCCCTTTGACGGCACCTTTCGAGATGTCGTACCTTTTGGGGTTGAAAACGTTTTTCCGATATCGAAGGTCGTAGACACGAGGGCACTCATTTGTCGATCGCATCTCACTCTTCCCGATAGTCATGTCGGGATTTCGGACAAAGACCGAGGTCACGTTAAGATACCACTTGTCCTCACGATAGACGGGAATTGCCCTAACGAGCAACTCTTCACCCCGCTTGAGCGGTGCCATGTCGATGAGATTCTGGACAGCCTTCTCAGTCTCTTCGAGGCGGCCCCAGTCGGAGTCTTCGTGCCAGAGCGAGAGGAGCACAGTTTCGTCGAGACGCGTCGTCGGGTCGTCAACTGGGTACAGCGTCTTTTCACCCCCTGCAGTTCCCGTTGAGGGAATCCCGGTGACTTCACACCGGACAGTGAGTTCCTTATCCTTGAACGCTTTTTCCGTCTCAGAAACATCCGTGACTACGTACTGTTCCTCATTCTGCACGATATCCTGCAACGAGACTATCATTATTTAGTTACCCCTGTTAGAGCCTCCATCAGGAGGCGCTTGTCGAGCATCTGATTCTGGTAGCGATACGCGTACATTGAGTCTTGGCGTTCGAGACAGTCCGGACACGCTCTGATACATTGTTTGGTAATCTCCTCGACGCGATCCGCGAGTTCGCTTAGATCCCTTCGCTGGGACCCCCGATTGGCGAACCGCTCGTATGTGTTTCGCACCCGTGAGTCAACGAACGTCTCTTCTTCGAGCCCGAGGACAACATCCATCGCTGTCGGTGTTCTGTTCAGTTCTGAGCTGACCCGTTGGTATGCTTGAGCGACAGAACCATAGAAGCGCGCTAACTCTTTCGTTTCGTACAGCGAGGCGACACGTCTGTTGAAGATAGTGATGATCTCGTCCTCGTTGACGAAATCAGAAGTGTCGACATGCGAAGTAGTGTCGGCTGCGAGGTCGAAAAGTTCTCGCTGTACCTCGTTGTCTTCCCCACCTCCTTGCGTATAGATGTCGTAGAGAACTGACGCATCGTGCTCAGCGAGCAACGAGATCACGAGGTCCTCAGCGAGTGAGATGTGGCAGGAGCATTGGTTCGAGAGAGATTCAGAGATGGCGAGTGAACCATCTTTGAATCGCTTGAAGACTTCCTTGCTTGTCCCAGCTCCCCCCTGAATCGAATCGTAGAGTGCTATCTGGACGACATCCACACCCTTGCTCTGGAAGTTCGCGTCGTACCAGGTTTCGAAGTCGCTACCCCCCAGCCCGGCCTCTACGGCCCAGCCAGCGACGGCATTCTGCAAGGAGTGAACAAGCACTTGTTCCGCGAACATCTGCTGACTCCCCGCTGTTGAACAGCGATTCAGAATCTCTTGTAACTCTCCCGAACTGTCTCGGAATAGTCGTTTTAAATCCTCGCGCAGGTCCGCGTCGTAGCCCATCAATCGCAGACGACTTGGTCCGGAATCTGGAATTACCTTGTCGAGTCCATCACAGATGTCGTCGGTAGAAGCGTTAAATACAGAGTCAGATCCTCTATCAGAGGTCGAGTGCCAGTAGTCCACCGCTTGTAGCGCACGAAAGACTGGCGAGACTCCGTATACGTTCTGTATCGATCGGTCTTGGAAGAATAGTTTGTCCCAGAGTTCCCGATACAGTTGAGCGAACCCAAGGTCCCGCCGGAGGGATTCGTTCGATTGCAGTATATTATTGACGGAGTCTTCGACCCACTCCCGAAGGATATCGAATAACAGGACCTGACTCTTCTCTTCGCTCGTTACGAACGCGACTCGGCCATCATCATCATTGAAATACTGGACAACATCCGAAAATGTACGCTGGTCCTGTCGATATAGCGTGAGGACGGTCGCATAGTAGCACTTCAAAAATACAGATTCGTCCGAGAAGACGATTCCACTGAACAGTTCCTCTTCTTTGTCGGTATCGAATCTCTCAATACGACCACCGAGTCGGTGGAGGTGTTTGAACCACAGGAAGTTTGAGCTCGGATCGCTCATTCCGAGGTCGATGATGTCATCGTCGGCAATGTCATCCGGGTTGAAATTCAGGACGTGCCTGTGGACAGTGTCAAAGAAGTACCGCGGCGATTCTGGTTGCTTGACATAGATCTCCTCAGGAATGTACAGGCCGACTTCGTCCGGTGCATAGCCGAACGGCGTGTATTCTTCTGAGTCTGTGGAGGTTAGCAGATCTTCAAGAGAGTAGTCCTTTCGAAACTCAAAGCCGGACGTGACGTCCACATAGCCGTCATGTTGGGAGGTGTCAAAATCTCCGGTCCACATCTCGAAGTCCCAGCGGCGTTTGTAGCCTCCCGGCAGGTAGTATGAGAGCATCAGATCGAGAGGCTCGGAGTCAAGGAGCCCTCCTTCATCGGATGTGACGGGGATGTTGCCGCCGACCTGCTCAGAAATAAATGTCCCAGGAACTGTGAGTGGTCGTTCGGCCTCTGGGTCCACGTCGAACAAATCCGGAATATGGCAATACGGTTGAACGGAGCCGTATCTAGTTCGCTCTGCCAAGTCGTCGTAGAAGCGGACGATAGATTCGATTCTGTTACCCAGTTTCCTATGCTGACGCTCGGCATCTTTGCCATTCATTTTTCACCACCTCTACTTCCATCCATTCCGTGGAGCATCTCGAACTGAGTTAGTAACTTCTGAAGTTGTTCCTTCTCCCGTTCGATTTGCTTCGACTTCGTACCAGACTTGACCCGTAGTGCTTCCCAGAACTCCTCGAAACCACCTGCTTCTTCAAGTTCTTCGTAAGGCGCCAACGCCATGTCGGTCATTCCGACGTACTCAGTTAAATCGTCCAGTACTTTATTATGGAAGTCTGGGTTAGCCGATGGGAACGCTCCGTTGAGCCACGCTTCTATCTCGGCCCGGTCGACATTTAGGATGCGAGTCAATTCCGAGATATCCAACCGTCTATAAATATCGTCCGAGACGTCCTGATGTCGGACGTTGATATAATCGAAGATCGTCGAGACAACGTGTTGGGTCCGGACAAATTCGTTCTCCTCGTCAAGGGAGATCTTCAGGTACTCGTCGCTTGGATCGCTCAAGAGTTCCTCATGATGGAAGTAGAACGAGTCTTCTGGGAACGTCCCGAGAACGACGACCGAAATTGGCTGGTCGCCTGGGTCCCGTCCTCCCCTACCTTTCCGCTGGACGAATCCTGGAATGTTCATCGGGGCTCGATACTGGAAGGTCCCGATGATGCTTGGATGGTCGAACCCAACCTCTAAAGCGCTAGTCGTGACCATCATATCCCACCCATCGCCGCTAGCACGGTTCCCATCAGGAGTCTCTGTCCGACCGCTCTTATGTAAATAGACGTCCATCGATTCAAGGAAGTCGTCTTGCAACGTCCACCAGCACTCGCCAGCCTCGTAAACCGGACAGGGGTTCAATTCTGGATTCGGGGGGAGCGGTTCACAGACGGCTGTTTCGTGTTCTCCAGCAGAGCCTCTGAACAGTTCTTTTGGGCAGTTCGGATTAGTCTGTTCTGTATCGGGAAGAAACGCGTCCGGTTTTCGAAGTGAATAGAGACCGGCGTCGTCGTTGTCACCAGTCCCTTCGGCGTCGTGTATATAATCACCTAACCGCTTAACAGAGTCGATTGAGTCCACGAATCCAAGGATTTTGTCCTTTGCGTCGTCGTCCTCAGGACGCTCTTTCAAAATCGTGTGATAAAACGCGAACGCAACTTGGATCATCGTCGAGAGGTTCGTCACGTTCGTCTCGTCGAACTCTTCCCACTCCGACCGTGGCTTGTAAACATCGTCGCCCTGAGGGATCTGGACCGTTCTTGGCTCCGTTGATTTAACAAAGATGAGGTACTCCCAGCCGATCTCTTCAAGTTCGGGTTCGAGTTCCTCGCTACGATTCTCGTCCATCTCCTCGATATCTTCCTTGGAGTACGGTTTGATCTGTTCTGCGTCAGGGGCGTCAAAAATCCGCCTAGTGAAGTCTTCGGCGTTCGAGATCGTCGCACTCGATGCAACGAGGACAGGATTCTGATTATTGGCAACAGCGCGCATTGTCGCCTTTAGCCTTCGCATCAGGTTCGCAACGTGCATCCCGTACTGGTCAGTATAGACGTGCACCTCGTCCAAAACGACGAACTTCGGCGGGTGGCTATGCTTCCAGAACTGGTTTTGCCCGTATGGATCCATCAACCGCCGATGGATGGTGTCCGGAGTCGTAATATGTATATCTGCTTGCGATCGGTTGCCCGTGGAAACATAGTCAATGACGTGTTCTGGATTCTCAGAGCAAACGAAATCATCCCCTGCCGACATCCGTCCGCCACACTCTGGACAATCTATCTCTACTTTGTCGCTGCTTCCGTGCTGTAGGTTAACTGAGAGCGGTAGCCTGTCAAACGGTAGCGACTCGCTGTTTTCAATGAGATCACCGATCGTGTAGAGATAGTGGACAATACGCTCGAACTGGTTATCACAGAGGTCGGTACGGGGGTATGCCAGCAGAGCTCGTGCTCCGTTCAGATTCGCTTGGGAAGCCGTAAGAGTGTACGCGAGAAGCGGAAACAGGAACGCCTCAGTCTTCCCGCCGCCGGTACTTGCAGTTACCACTCTCGCAGTTCCATCGTTGTCGTCGGTGACACTTTGCAGGTAGAGTCGTTCGAATGCGCGACCCTGATACTTGGCGAGTCCCTCCATCCCGAGTTCATGACAGAGATCCCGGACGAGTTTTAGTGACGCTTCTGTAGCATCTTGCCAGTCACCGGTCGAATCGAAAGCCTGTTCAAATTCTGACGCTGGTTCTGATGTTCTGATCTCCTGGTATATGTCGCGAACGATGGAGTTGATTCGTTTCCCCTCATCGCCCCACATCGGTTTCTCTCGGGACTGTATGTCCATTTTCACCATCTTCGTCAGACTCGGGGTGAATTCGTACTCTTCCCCAACAAATCGCTGCCGAAGTAACGCAAAATACCTGGTGACTTCGGCAACCCGACTCCGGACGCGTTGCCGATCGTAGACGTACAGTATTGTGTTCTTCTCTTCGAGTTCGTCCAAGAGCCGTTGGAAGACGAGATGGCTCGCGTGGTCCTCTCCGACCTCGCGCGGTACTGCATCCGAAAACCGTTCATCATCGGCGATAGTGTCGACGAAGTCCTGATACAACTCACTGAGCGCTACGGTCGCGTCGTAGTTGCCTGAGTTGATTTGCCGCTTACAGCGATTGTCGACCTCCCGCAGCAACCGTTGTTCCAGTGTTATCTTGAATTCGTTAGGTAATTCGCTCCAGACCTCTTGGAGAGTCCTCAGGTCGTCGTTACCACCTGCCGTTGTCCCACTCATTTCTCACTCACCACCCGGATTTCGTTGAACTCACCCTCGTTGTAGAGTTGGTGCGCCCAATTGAAGGCCTCTTCCCAGCTAAAATCGGTCATCTCCACAACCTTCGATAACCGACCATCGTGCTCCTCGACCGCTACTCTGAACCGTTCTTCTGGAGTAGGTCCCTCTAATTTATCCAGAATGTCACCTATCTTTTGTTCGGCATCTGCGAACTGACCCCGCGTAACGTTTTCGCGGGCATCCCGGAACAGTTCCAACAACTCCTCATCTTTTTCTTTTTTAATATCGGACTCGATGCTGTCCAGATTGTTGTTGAGACGTTTCTGCCGGTTAGCTATTTTCTGCGCACGGTTTGCGGTGTCTTCTAACTCGGGCAGGTGATCGTTGAGGTGCGTCAGAGCCTCGTTGTACTGGGTCGCACTGTAGTACTCGTCGTATGTTACAAAGACTTTCTCGAAGTCGTTGAGTTCCTGCTGTAGTGACTCATGTTGGCCGTTGTCTGGGCTGATATCGTCGACAGCGTCAATGGCGTCCTCCTTGAGGCTCTGTGCTTGCTGATATACCTTAGCACATTGCTGCTTCGCCCCTGCGATTTCATCAAGTTCGCTCTCAATTTCATCAAGGCGTTCCTCAACTTCATCTACACGGTTAGCGAGTAGCGGATACTCCTCGTCGGAGACGAGTTCCCGAAGTTCCTCAATTACGGAAGAAAATTCTTCTCGCCAAGTGTCGAAGTCATCTACGTGAACCTCCTCCTGCTCGATATCCTCCAGTCTCTCTCTGAGTTTTTCAACTTGGAGTGCGAGATTCTCTATCTCACCTTCGAGTTGTTCGTGACGCGAGTTTATCTCGTCCTGTAGTTCGTCTCGAACAGTTTCTGCTTTCCTGATGGAATCCTTCAGCCGAGCGAGATCACCGGAGTCGGGGTTGAGTGACCCGTCGACATCATTAATCGTCGTCTCGACGTCATCGATTTGGTTATTGTACTCATTGATATCAGTAATATTCAGTTCTAAAGCTGTTTTATAGGTCTCTCTCGCATCATCCAGTCGGTCCATCGCCTTGGACACCGCCTCGTCAACCTGATCAGCGACGCTTACAACGTCGTAGTTGATACCCTCTCCAGCTTGACCCTTCTCCCGTTCAACGTAGCCTGCGATGCGGAGTCTGTCGAGATACCACTGTAGCATTTCACCCTCCTCACCTTCGTTGCAACCAAGGATGAATCGCTGTTCAATTTCATCTCGAAGTTCGTCTCTCGTAAGCGGCCCTTTGTCATTCAGGACAGCGTATACGTTATACCAAGGCGGACGGTCATTTTCGACATCAGGATACGTCCAGTTTTGGCCATCCTTCGCGACCAGGGCCTGCTCTTGGTAGCCGTTCATCGTTTCGCGACGGAGGTCGTACTGTTGGATGTCGAGTTGTTCGCGGAGACTGGTTAGTGTAAATCTCTTCTGCTGATTGCGTTCCATCTCTTCGATGACGCGGCGACCTATTGAACCTGGATACGGAAGGACAGACTCCTGAACGCTCTTAACGAGCCGGTCGTTCACGCCCAGAGATTCCACGAACTCATCGACATCAAACGCGTCATCCTCAAGTTCAACGTCAGAGTCGCCCAAGCCAAGCAGTTTACCATAAGCGTACTCTTGGCGCTGTTTCTCGGTTAGATCGATTTTGAGGACCCGGTCTCGGTAGTAGTCACTCTTCAGACCATCCAGCTCGCTCAGATACTTGTTCAGTTCCGCCGATGTCCCCTGTCCTTGCTTAAGAAGAATCCCGAAAGACGCTCCCTTCTCTTCAATAGCCTTTATAAACAATTTGGCCAGTTCTTTCGGGATTTCGGGACCGTTGTAGACTGCGACGGCAATCGTCGGTCTCCGGTAGCCCTCTCCCACATTATACTCCACCAACCACGACTGGAGTTGATAATCTTTGTACTTGACTTCGACGGGGTCGGGAAACGTCGTCGCGTAATCCGCCTCTCGTAGACCGATGGCAAACCCACGAGACATCGGTGATTGATATTTGATGGGCGCAGTCGTTGCTCGGATGTCGAGATCAGCGGTAAGAGTTCCTTCTCCGCCCGTCGAACCGAAGAGGAAGTCCTTCGCCTCATCGTGCAAATGATAGAAGTACCGCCCGTCTTCGTCGACGCGTTCGAGAACCCGGACATCCGTATCGCTGCTTATGGATATCGGTTGGAGTAATCTCTCAGGATCGGTGGTAAATCCGTCTTGTGGAACGCGGGCATCTTCCCCGATGAGTCGTCCGCGGAGATCCTCGAAGTCGTTTGCTGCATCAGTATCGAACTCTCGGAGTCCCTGTTCAAATTCGCTCAATGCTGTCGTGGAAAGGATTTGTTCGTCGCGGACCAGCGAGTCAAATCCTCTGATCGCGTAGAACACAGCGTCGCCATTAACTCGGTCTAAGTCGGCTTCAGCAGCGTACTGGACAGCAGACGCGTATATCGAGAGAATTTCCCGCGGATGACCGTTGGTAAGCGACGTGATGACCTTAACAGTATCCTCGACAACCGGGTGAAGTTCGCCTTTGTTTGTCGAGCGGTGCTGGTCGAAACGATCGATCAGCATTTCCTTTACATCTGTTTCCCGAAGGTTACCTAGCCGTACCGGTTGCCGCTGCGCGAATCGTTGGAAAAGAGCGTTCCCTAGAGGTTGGCTTCCCTCTTCATCGTATCCCGTAATGCGTGTCTTCGCCTTCTGAGAGAAGCCGAGAAGGATATGGATGCGCGCGGCACTCAGTTCATTGACAACGTGCAGGAATGATCTGACGAAGCTCTTGACCTTTGATTCCTCTGCATTGACTATGTCTTCAGCCTCGTCGATAAAAATGAAGATGCTATTGTAGGCGTACTCTGTCGTCGCCTCTTGAGATAACTTCCGAAGGTTGGTGGCGACGTTTTTCATTAGTTGCTCGACCTCAAAAGTATCCTCGACGCTTTCCTCAGGTTCGACAGGCTCCAGACTCTCTACGAAGCCTTCCAATTCCGGAGCAAAGTCGAGCACCTCCTCAATAACCTCAAAATAGAGAGACTTGATACTCAACCCGAGATTACCGACATAGACACCGATAGCGTGGCGGGAAGTTCCATTAATTTTGACACCATTTTTTAGATTTTCCCGGAGTTGGATGAGATGATGGCTTTTTCCTGTTCCATAGTCGCCGAACACCATCGCCCGACTCATGTTCTCTGGATGCTGAAGAGCATCTTTTACGAACTCCTCAAGACGATCTTCCTGATCCTCGCGGCCGACGATGCGATAGGTCCGAGCTGTCTCTTCGTCTGCAATTGTGCGCTCGAAGGGATTCGTGTCGAGGTCGAACTTGTTGTACTTACTCATGGATGCGGGCTGCATTGAACGCGTTTTTGTCGAGTGTAATTTCACCGTAACTTCCGGATATAACAAAACCGTGCCGCCGGAGTCGTGATAAGTAGTTCTCGAATGTTGACTTCTTTATCCCGTACATTAACTCAATCCGTCCAAAGAGTTCTTGTTCCGAAACGCCGTCTTCCTCGTCTGATGCGAGAGTTTCGTATTCCTCATACACGATATGAGCCAGCAGGCTAATCGGACAATTTCCATCGGTGTAGCCTCGATCGCCTTTCCGGATTACATCTGCATCCGTAAGGAGTTCGACACCCATGTCGATCGTAAAGTCATTGAGTTTGTTACCGAATGGGTCTTTCCCCGCGAGGGCCCGCTTGATTTCAAATTTTTCTAGTGGTTTGTTTCGGTAGACTTCTTTGGCGATGTCAAGGAGTTCCGGATGAGCGTAGGTGAGGTTCGTCAGAATTCGCTCGTATGCCTCGGTGTCGTCTGCTGCGTGAATCGACTCGCTCACCGATTTCCCCGAGAATAAGAGTCCAGAATGATCAGGGATGTCTTCCTCCGTAGTCAATTGGATGTACTCACCTTCCATATGGATTAGCAGGGCGTTCTTCAACTCAGCAATGACGTCTTTGGCCCCTTCTTTGGAGTCAGGTAAGTTTGCATCCAGGTCTTTTCGTGCTACCAGTGCTTCACGAAGCGAACCCTTCGTGTACGACTCTTCCTTGGCAAGCAATTTGATGGCCGCGTACAGTTGGTAGAATCTTGAGTACTGTAGGGTCATGTTATAGAACCCCTCCACGAGTGCTGGATCATTAGGATTAACTTGTTGATAATTCGAATAGACACTAAATAAAGCTTGGCACAATATGGAAACCGAATATCTGTCTGCTAAGAGAAGAACCACGTGACAGCGGCATTGTATCGTGGTATCTTTGCAATAGAAATAAAAGTGACCAGTATGCAAAACGACCTCTCCTTATGTCGAATTGTAATCGACTTACTATGCTCTTTCCATCGGCGATGCTTGAAGAGCACGCAGAGGGTACAGAGCAGAATAATAATATTGGGGGGCTCAGCGATTTCAGGTGTTGTATACGTTTTTGCGGAGTATGTGGGTGTTGCTGATCGGCGGGGCATTGCTGCATGGTCTTGGACTGATCGCTTTCTGGTGTGTAGGATATAACCTGCTGTGGACACCACTGCAATCGTCTGTGATTATTATTTCATTGGCTGGTATCGATGTTATCACGTATCTTCGACGGGTGAAGTATCACGACATAATGGTAGATGCGTTGATCTTCGATTTCTATGCAAACGTACTCACGGATCAGGATGAGACTGACTTGTGATCTGTTATGACTGTGGTATGGCCAAGGCCAAACGAGCTGTAGGCCCGAAACTATGACCTCAAGAGTTCGTTTGAGATTGTGCTTCTGTGATTTCGATCGCGGCGTGGCTGGAAATGAGATAGAGCGGAACAAGAAATAGAATGACCACAGATACGAGCGTCTCGACAACGATTTTTTCGAACTCGTCTTTACTGTATACCTCGGTCTTCGTTTCTTGACCCTCTTTGTACCAAATCTCAATCTCGTTTGTTAACGGGTTAGGGTTGTATCCCGCGTTTTTTCCACCGTGGAGGACAGCATTCCGCAAATTGACGTTGAGTCGTGATCCAACCGATGAAAGCGGAGGGAATGTCTCAATCCACTCAACACAATCATTCAACGACATCTCATCTGCTTTCTCTAGATCAATTTCTCCACTTTTCAAATAGTAGATTGAACTGATAACTGGCGGAATTGCCGTTTCACAAAGTGGTCCCCAACGACGGTAAAGGTCCACCAACTCATCAAACTCGGTCGAATCTTTCTGTGCTATATGTTTGAGTTTGTCAACTATCTTCGGTAACTCCCGAGAGAACGTATTCCCATAACTAAAGACAAACTGCTGATCGCTTACAAAGAACCAAAAACACAGACTACTCACAGTTGAGAGAAAATTCTGTTGATCCAAATCGTCGACCATGTCACAGAGTACATCATGGCTATTCATTCCTGTCAACTCATCCAGGTCATCAAGGAAATTCCCGCAAACCCCAAGCAACAGCAGACCAATATGCCCATGCTGACGATCCCGTCCGTCCTCTGAAGATATCTTATCTTCAAAAACAGAATCGTTTGAGGCCTCAAGAAGGTTTGCTATGAGATCAGAATAGTTCTCAGCTTTCTCAGCAGAGGCTTTCAAATCGTCTGCAAGTTGCTCAACGTGAGAAGTCACCTCGTCTTGATTTGATTTGTTGATGAGCGTCTGGCTTCGCCCTAGTTGGCCCGCAATTTCTGGAGATGACAGCGTCTCTGAAACCGTTGCTGCACTCTCATCTAACTGTTCCGCAAACCGTAAAAATTGAGTTTTGATCTTATCGAAGTTTTCGTCGTGTTCGACAGTCAGTCACCTATCACAAAACATCATATGAAGCAATAAATAACTTCTTCTGAAGATCCTGATACAAACGCGTATCCACCGAAGGATAGAGATCGCACTGGGTTGAGTCCATCATCAATAAGTTAAAAATGAATACAGTGAACTCGCCGCAGTCGGGCGAATACGGATCAAGTGGGGACATCAGGCAGATTAGAAATTTGGCAAAATCAGTTCTTATAAGGAAGGCAGTGAAGACACCGCTATCTGGTGATTTGCTGTATTACCGGTGAGTATAAAATTATTGGCGTTGAACGACTTGAACCCACGTGAACTCTGGTAATCGCGTTATGTCTTAACTCGATTAGATCTTCGAGAAGACCCCGTCTACAACAGTCGCCTCAGGGTCAAGTAACTGCATTGTAATCGCCTTCATCTGGGTATGCGCTTATGATTACTGACTCGG
>LFCJ01000638.1_pt1 | contig 22503 bp, 22 predicted proteins | sample 643141 | NCBI WGS metagenome assembly LFCJ01 (sample SAMN03766243, study PRJNA286221) | soda lake metagenome | biome: soda lake; feature: Kulunda steppe; material: water; isolation source: sample B1-Br-g2 brine of Lake Bitter-1 | place: Russia: Kulunda steppe | collected 2010-07
ACGCCGGATGTCTCTTCGTACACCTGAATCGTGGTCAGGTTCCCTTCGATCTCGATGACCTCGCCCATCAGTCCTTCGTCGCCGACGTAGACGACGTCGTTCATCCGGGCGTCGAGGTCCGCGGCGGTCACGACGGGACCGCTCACGCTTTCGATTACACCGTCTTCACCGACGGTCTGGGTTTCGTCTGCCTGGCTCATTATTAATCGCTTTCCTCCTCTTCCATTAGGTCGATACCGATCGCCCGCTTGATCTGATCGCGCAGTCCGCCACCGCCGGTTCCGCTCCCGATGGTGACGACGACGGGCTCGACGCTCGTTTCGACGGTCCCACGAACGTTCCGGGAGAGCCAATCGAGGTCCTCGTCGTGCATGACGACGATTCCAACGTTCTCGTCCTCCAGGACGTTCGTGACGGCGTCGTCTAGCGCTGCCTCTTTCTCGTCGTCCGGGACGTTCTCGAACCGGCTGACACCAGCGAGGCGAAAGCCGGTCGTGAACTCCGGACTGCCGACGACTGCGATTTCCTGGCTCATAGGATCACCAGCTCCTCTTCGATCTCGCTTTCGGAGAGGCCGACCTCTCTACCGCGCGCGATCGCGCGGATGTTCTCGATCTCTCGCTCTTTCGCGAGGATGTACGAGAGCACGGACGAGACCGAGACCGGGTAGATGCTCGAGAGCGTATCCGAGTACTCGAGCAACGCAGCGTCTAGTGCGTGCTCGAACTGGATAAGGCTGTCAGCCTCTCGAAGCTGACCCAGCGCACCGGAGAGTCGCTTGCCGTAGCGTTTGTTCTCGGCGATGTGATCGACGAGCTCGTCGAGGTCGGTAACCAGACGGTTCAGGTCCTGCTGGTCGAACAACACGCCACCGGCGATGTAGTAACTCGCCGGATCGAGGTCCGCCCCGCTGCGTGCGAGGCGCAACGCGTTTCGGGCGTTCAGGAAGTCGATCTCGGCCTGCAGGAACTCGACGTACTTCGCTTCCGGACCCTCCTGGGGCCGTCCGAGGTTGTCGAGCAGGTGCTCGTAGAACTCCCGGTCCAGGGCGTTCTCGAGTGGAACGAGCGCACCGGTCTCCTCGAACTGCTCGTAGGCAGCCTCGAGCGGGTCGTGATAGACCGTCCCGTCGAGGATTTCGACGACGTCTTCGATCGCGTCGACCTCGAGCAGTCGGTCGAGCGTCGCGTCGTCGAGTTCGCCGGCACGGATCAGGTCCGTCTGGATCTCCTCGGCGGGCGTCTCGGTGTAGATCCCGCGGATGATCGTCTTGACGTTCCAGACGTCGAACTTTCGAAGATACCGGGCGATGAGGTCGTAGAGTCGTCCCTCCGACCACTCGAGTAGGTCTCCGAAGTGTTTCGCGAGGTTTCGGTTCAGCGCGTGTTCGATCAGGTCGACACCCGAAAAACGCGCGCCGAGTTCGTTGATCTCGCGTTCGTACTCCGACTCCTCCATGAACCGGGCGATCCCGCTTGGCCCCATGCGGACGAGCTTTCGGTAATCCTCGTCCGCGAACAGCGCCGCTCTCCGTGCCCGGACGCGAGCGCTGACGTACTCCGTGTTCGAGGCGCCTTGGCTCATTGCTCGAAGAGTCGGTTACTGGTCTCCCGGAGGTTCTCCTCCCAGACGTCCTCGAGCACCGAGTCGAAGGTATTGTTGACGCGAACGCGGGACTGGTCGCTCTCGACGACGACGCCGCCGAGACAGTCGTACTCGCCGGCGTACTCGTAGCCGTCGTACTCTTCGAGGATCGACTCGAGAAGCTCCTGGTCGTCGCTTCGACCGTAGACGCGGACGTCGTCGCCCGCGTCGAACTCCGCGCTCGTCGCCTCGAGCAGCGTCCGGGTCAGCTCCTCCCGGGTCTCACCCTCGAGTGCGGCGAGTTCGGCTTCGACCTGCTCGCCCACCTCCCCGAGGACGTCACGCCGAGCCTCCAGGCGTTTCTGTTTCGCCTCCAGCTTGGCACTGGAGAGTCGCTGTTCGCGAAGCTGCTCGATCTCGCGCTCGACCTCCCGTTCGGCCTGCTCGAGGATCTCGTCGGCGTCCGCTTCGGCCGCCGAAACGATCTCCTCTGCGCGAGACTCGCCGTCGTCGCGGATGTTCTCCGCACGCGCGTGGGCCTCTTCTTTGATGTCTTCGACGACTGTGTCCAAACTCATTGGTGAAGGGGGTGGTCGGTTAGACCAAGAAAACGACGACGATTGCGAAGATGACGAGCGTTTCCGGCAGGACCGTCATGATCAGTCCCGGGACGAACAGGTCATCGTCTTCGGCGATTGCACCGATTGCAGCGGCACCGATACCTCGCTCGGCGTATCCCGCGGCGAGCGCCGACAGTCCGACGGCGATCGCGGCGGCAGCGTCTGCCTCGAGGAATGGGGCTTCGGTCACGTCTCCGTTCTGCATCACGGTTTCGACAGCGGCTGCGAGTGCGAGTTCAGCTGACATGGTTTATTAAATCTCTGTGTGAGTTCGTACTGCTTCGAACAGGCGTATCTGTCTCTGCACTCCCTATAAAACTCTCGAAACGATCCGACGCGAAAGCGCCGTAGCTGCCGATTACGGCGCCTGTGCTACGGCATGTCAACACAGGAACCATCGCCAGTAGTACGGACTGCTGGCCGTCAGTTCCGGCACCGACCGCGAGCCGTCTCTCGTACCGACTGCAACGGTGGACACACCGATCGCACAGCTGCCGGTCGGTCAGGTGTGCATCGACGTGCAATGAGCACTGTCGCAATCGTGTTGAAAAAACGGAATCGGCAGCCGCTCAGTCGGCTTGCTGAGGCGAGGACGCCTCGTGGCCGAACGGCTCGTACTCCTCGCCGCCGCCCTCGTAGAACTTCTGGAAGAACTCCACGTACTCGAGGCGCAGCATCTGGATGCCGGCGGCGGTGATGCCGAGCAGCAAGACCAGGATGTGCCCGAAGATGAACACGGCGACGGCGCCGAGGAGGCCGAGCGCCATGATCACGATGGAGTCGGCAGTGAGGCCGACCCAGACGAGCCCCTCGAAGACGACCTCGTCGGTGCCCTCGACGGCACTCGGCGCTTCGAAGAACGCGAAGCTGATGTAGCCGTCCGTCTCGGACGCCCCGAAGACCAGGAGGTTCACCGCGAACGCCATCCCACCCTTCGCGAGCAGGACCGCGACCATCCGGAGGTACGAGAGGACGTGGCCGAACGCCCAGGCGGGCGCCTCGAGCGCGCCGGCGACTCCTTCCCCGATCCCGACGAGCACGAGTCCGACAGCCAGCATGGCGAGGCCGACGACGCCGACGATCTCCGGGAGGCCGGCAAAGCCGAGGTGGTAGTAGAGGACGGCCTGTTCGGAGGCGCCCGCGAGGAACTCCGGCTTCGTGCCGGCCGCGGTCGTGTCGATGCCGAAGCCCGCACTTCCCGCGTCCTGGTGGCTGAACAGCCAGATGAACAGGCCGTTCATCGCCAGGATCCACGAGAACTTCTCGTAAACGGCGGCTTTGAGGCCGTGGCTGAGCTCGTTGACGAAGCCGAGGATCAGCCCCATGTTCAGGTGGACCAGACCGAACAGCAGGCTGAAGACGATCCACAGCATCGCCCACTGGTCGGCCTGCAGGCCCTTGTCGAGGGTGCCTGCGAGCGGCAGGTAGAGTCCGACGTCGCTCATGTGGAACCCGAAGAGGTCGTCGTACAGGTAGCCGAAGAAGATCGTGAAAACGCCGGCCCAGATCGCGATGGTGCCGAGCGCCTTGCCAGCGTCGGAGTCGAACACCTTCCAGGCGCCGTACCCCATCAGCACGTAGAGGATCCCGTAGGCGATGTCACCGATCATGAACCCGAAGGCGAACGGGTAGGTCAGGAAGATCAACAGCGTCGGGTCGAGTTCGCTGTATTTCGGCTGGCTGACCATCTTGACCATCAGCTCGAACGGCTTCGCCGGCGTGAGGTTACTCAGCCGAACCGGGGGCTGGTCGTCCATCGTCACCGCACCGCTGCCGTGACCGCCGTGGCCGGTCGTGCCGCCGTCCGTTGCCGCCTTCTGCTTCGGCGGCTCCGACTCGGCCGTCCCCTCCTCGTCTTCCTCGTCCGACGTTTCGGTGTGGTCGACCGCGCCGTGGTCGTGACCCTCGTAGTCGGCACGCTCGAGTTCCTCGAACTCGATGCTGTCGCCGACGGCGTCACGAAGCGCGGACTCGAGCTCTGCGACCTGTTCCGACGGAATCCAGCCTTCCGCGATGAACGCGCGGTCGGTCGTCGCGAACAGCAACGGCGCTTCCGCGCGCTGGACCTCGATCGACAGCTCTTCCTCGAGGCCGAGCAGGAACGGCCCCTCGGTGTGTTTGATGTCCTCGAGTTCGGCGTCGATCTCGTCGATGCGCGTCTCGAGTTTGCGACGCTCGTCCTCGAGTTCGCCGACGTAGGCCCGCGGACCGCGCTGGGTTTCGGGAACCTCGTGGCGGGTGAACTCGACGCCGACGAGCGCGTCGTCGATGACGCCGTCGACGTCCTCGCCCTCGGCGGGCGCGGCCACGATGGCCACGACGTCGCCGCCGGTGAACGTCTCGAACGCCCGGACCTCGTCGGCCGCCTCGAGCGCCGCCTCGAGTTCGCTCTCGGAACCCTCGCCGACGAGGATGTCGACCGACTCGTAGCCGGACAGCAAGTCGAGGTCGATTCCGAGTTCCGCGAACGGCGAGACGCGGTCGATGCGGTCGTCGACCTGTCGAAGCTCCTCGCGGACCTCGCTGCGCTGGTCGTCGAGTTCGTTGATCCGGGTGCGAATCTCTTCGAGTCGCTCTTCCCAGTCGTCGTCGGGCCGGCCCGGTGCCATCTCCTCGGACGACAGGCCGAGCGTACTCTCGAGAGCACGGACGGTCACCAGCTTCTCGGAGGCGTCGTCGGCACCCTCGATCGGGTTGCCGTTGTCGAATCCCTCCCAGGAGCCGTCGTAGTCCGACAGATGTACCAGATTCAGCCCGTGAATTTTGTCGATGACCGTGGGCATGACGCCCTTGGAACCGGTCACCGACACCTTGCTCATCCGCTCAGGTCTGAGCATGGACGTCCTCCTGGAACAGTTCGACGACGTGGTCGGTCACTTCGTCGACCCGGTCCCGGGCGCGCTCGGCGAGCGCCTCGCGCTCGCGTTCGCCGTCTTCGAGGACGGCCTCGCACTCGGCGTCGATCTCGTCTCGCGCCTCTTCGAGGCGACGCTCTTTGAGATCGCGTGCCTCCTGTTCCGCTTCCGTGCGAATCGCCTCGGCACGTTCCCGGGCCTCGGCTATTCGCTCGTCGCGGTCTTTGTCCGCCTCTGCGACGATCTGGTCGGCCTCTTCCTCCGCCGACTTAACTCGTTCAAGAACCTGTGGCCTCGGCATACTCTAAGCAGGTGAGAGTTTGCGAGAGCGCGTATAAGGTAGTTGCGAAAGTCGATCGACGGGCTACCGGGAACGCGCCGCGGTAGTCACGGATTACGGACCGCTCGCGGGACCGCCCCCGAAGCCGTCCGTCGGCCCCTCGGAACAGTAGACATTTCTCTCTCCAACCGAAAGCTTCGTCCGATGGGAATTCTCGAGAACAAGGCCCGAGCCCGGTTGTTCTACAAGTACCTCTCGAAGATCTACGACGAGATCAATCCCTACATCTGGAACGAGGAGATGCGAACCGAGGCGCTCGAACTGCTCGAGTTCGAGCCCGAGATGACGGTGCTCGACGTCGGCTCCGGCACCGGCTTCGCCACCGAGGGGCTGCTCGAGCACGTCGACGAGGTGTACGCCATCGACCAGAGCGAACACCAGCTCGAGCGAGCCTACGCCAAGTTCGGCAAACACGCGCCGCCGGTGCACTTCCACCGTGGCGACGCCGAACGGCTCCCGTTCGCGACGGACACGTTCGACGTCGTCTGGTCCTCGGGCTCGATCGAGTACTGGCCGAACCCGATCCTCGCGTTGCGGGAGTTCCGCCGCGTGCTCAAACCCGGCGGACAGGTACTCGTCGTCGGACCGAACTACCCCGACGGCCTGGTGACACAGAAGCTGGCCGACGCGATAATGCTCTTTTACGACGAGTACGAGGCCGACCGGATGTTCAAGACAGCCGGCTTCGAGGACGTCAGACACCTGTTCCAGGGACCGTCGTACGAACCCGAGGTCGCGATCACGACCGTCGCTCGCGCTCCGGAGTAGCCGACCGACTCCTCGTCCGTTCTGCGTTCACCGTGCCGTCGTCTCGAGCGTCGCAATCCCCACGCCGTCGACACTGATGGAGACGGTGACGCCGTCGCCGGACTCGAGCGTCGGGTCGTTCGTCTCGGCGACGGTGATCGCGACTCGGTCGCCGGGGTGCCACGTCGGGTCGGCCTCCGCGTTGAACGCTCCCTCCGGCGTCCCGTCGAAACCCTCCGCGCCGACGAACGGCACCGGCGGCTGACTCGAGAGGTCGGTGCCGTCGATCCGCACGACGACGGTCGCCTCGCGAACGTCGATGGCGTCGCCGGCGACGTGTTCGATGGCGATCTCGGCCGTCTCACCGTCGGCCTCGAGGTCGAAGTCCGCGGTCGTCGGGTCGGTACCGACGGACAGCGAAGCGGCAGCCACCGCGACCACGACGGCCAGTGCGACCGTGATCGCGACCAGCAGGAGGACGCCGACGAGCGGACTGAGACCGCGTTCGAAGCCGTCTCGTCGACGGCGAGGGGCCGACTCGAGTGGGCGTCTCGAACGAGTCACAGCCGTTCTGGCTGCGGCTTCCGGTATAAACGTGCGGTGGTGAGAACGCGAGTGGGGCGGCCTCGAGGGCGAACCCGGTCAGCCGCCGAGGTCGACCGTGGTGCTGACGCTCCCGGTTTCGGTCTCGGCCGTCAGCTCGTACTCACCCATCGGTGGGACGAGCCAGCGCGTTCCATCCTGGTCCGTCTCGCCGAGTTCGTGGTCGTCGACGGAGATCGTCGCCTGCTCGGGCTCGCCGGTCGTCGCGTCGGTGACGGTCACTTCGACGGGACCGTCCGCTGGCGTCGCGTTGACCGAAAGGTCGAGGGCGTCGTCTTCGGTGGACCAGGTCTCCATAATCGGGAGCGAGTCGATCGACAGCTGCTGGTACTCCCGGTGGACTTCGCCGGTGCCGCCGTCGATGAACACCCGAACGTCGAACTCGTCGTCGGTGAACCGAACGTCGTGGATCGTGCCGGCCTGGGTGTAATCAGGCGAGCCCTGGGCTGCAGCCCACGGGTAGAGCTCCTGTGCGTGATCGAATCCGGTCCGGTTCTGATCGGTGAACTGGTCGGGAGCGTCCGGGTCGTAGTTGTCGAACCGGGTCGTTTCGATCGCGTACGTCTGGCCCTCGATCGTCGACAGCCGGTAGCCGTCCTGGGACGTCTGGATCAGGAACTCGAATCGGTCGGTCGTGTCGAACTCCTCGGCGATCGCCGCGATGTCCGACTTGACCGGCGTTCGGTGAGCCTCGATAGCTCGGCGGTCCTCTCTCACCTCACTCGAGGACAGCGAGTATCCCGGGACCGAATCGGCCCGATCGTCGAGCCGGTCGAGGACCTCGAGCAGTTCCGTGGCCTCGAAGTAGTTGCCCAGCAGCGTCTCGACGAGTTCGCCGTCTGAGCGCTCGCCGCTTTCGTGTTCTCGAACGGCCTCACGCTCGCGGTCGTCGAGTTCGCTGACGTGGTCCTGGAGCGCGCCGTGTGCGTCCTCGAGCAGTTCCGCTCGCTCCTCGTCGCTGGCGTCGTCGAACTCCCGGTCGACGAGGGCGTACTGGGAGTGGTCGATCCGGAGCGCGTGGTCGGTCCCCGAGATCGACGCGCCCAGGTCGGGACCTCGGTCCGCGTACCGGTTCTCGACGGGTGCCGACAGCGGCAGTCGGTTGGTCGTCTCCTCGACGGTGACCGGCGAGACCTGGCCGAGGGTGCCGTCGTGGGGAGTCGCGCGATACTCGGCGTCGGTCTCGCCCTGGTAATCGGCCGCTACGAGCGCCGTCGCGGGGAGGGACAGGACGAGAAGTAACGCGAGGAGGGGCGGCAACGCGTCGTTCATCGGTCCACCGTACGGCCTCCTGATATAAAAGACGGTCGCACCGGTCCGAGCGAAACGAACGGATCTGGGCGGCCGAGACGCTTCAGAGCCGTCAGTAACGTTTTATTTTCGGATGGAAAGTGTTTTTTCCCCCGGGCAACCACCCTGTTGGTACGCATGCGGGTACCCTCCACCGCAACGCTCGCCCTGACAGCCCTCCTCGTCGCCTCCATCCTGGGAGCGGTGGTCGCAGCGCCCGCGAGTGCACTCGAGACCGGGCCGGAGTCGCCGACCGTCGACCGGTCCCTCTCGGAGTCGCCCTCCCTCCAGTCGACCAGCCAGGAGGGCCAGCACTCGACGTTCTCGGCCACCTCTAACGGAACGGCACTCGAGCCCGCAGAGCCGAGACAGGAGATACGCATCGAAGTCGCCGAGAACGGCGACACTCGCTGGACGATCGAGAGCCGCTTTCTCGTGACCGACGACGAGGACGAGGCCCTGTTCGAGGAGTTCGCCGAGGCCGTCGTCAGCGGCGACCGGGACGTCGGCTACGACGTTCGGACGTTCGAGGCGAGCGCCGCCGCGGCCGCCGAGGCGACCGACCGCGAGATGGCGATCGAAAACGCCGGCTGGGACGAGCCGCGACTGGAAGCCCCCGACGACGATGACGACGACGAAATCGACGACGAAGAGGAGGTCCAGATCGGCGTCATCTCCTACTCGTTCACCTGGACGAACTTCGCGACCGTCGACGAGGACCGGATCTACTTCGGCGACGCCTTCGAGACAGCCGACGGAGACGGGACCTGGTTCCCCGGACTCGCCGACGGCCAGCGACTCGTCGTCGAGACGCCGCCGGGCTACGGCCTCGAAACGCCGACTGCGCTCACCTGGGACGGCCCACACCAGTTCGACGCTGGCGACCTCGAGATCGTCTTCCTCCGCGGTGCCGGCCCGACGTCGGTCGGGTCGTGGTGGATCCTCGCCGGCGTCGCCGGACTGATCCTCGGCGCCGGCGGATACGTCCTGTTCCGCTATCTGCGTCGGGCGTACGAGGGCGAGAACCCGCTCGAGCGGCTGCCGACCGGCGGCGGAAGCGATCGCGCCGTCGACGGGAGCACGGAACCGGCGGCGCCCCGACCGGAGGGCGAACCCGGCCCCAGCCAGTCGTCGCCGACCGGCACCCAGATCGAGTTCGACGAAGCAACCGAGGACGTCGACCTCGAACTGTTGAGCGACGAAGAGCGCGTCAACCGACTGCTCAGACGGAACGGCGGTCGAATGAAACAGGCGAACATCGTCAAAGAGACCGGCTGGTCCAACGCCAAGGTCTCGCAGTTGCTCTCACAGATGGACGACGACGACGAGATCGAGAAGCTCCGGATCGGCCGCGAGAACCTCATTACGCTGCCGGAAGTCGATCCCACCGAAATCGACTGAATCCGCTCGTCGAGTCACCGGACCGAACCGGTCGATAAGGGAGCGGTCGTGGCCGGCATACGTAGCAGTAAGCTATTATATCCTTTCCGTGGACGATTTACAGGAGATCAGTCCGCCGTGAGTGTCGGCCGACGATCGGAGTCTGCGTCCCGATCAGTCCGGCGGACCCGGCCGTCCCGACTGTCGAGGACGGATGCGTGCGACGGAGACGAGAGCTCAACAATGGACGACGCTGCACTGTATTTCACCGGCCCGCGAACCGTCGAGACGCGCCCGATCCACGTTCCCTCACCCGACCGCGGGGAGGTACGCGTCGAGACGCGGGTCTCCGCGATCAGCGCCGGGACCGAACTGCTCGTCTACCGCGACGAGGCCCCCGCGGATCTCGTTGCTGACGAGACGATCGACGCCCTCGAGGGCGACCTCTCGTACCCGACGGCGTACGGCTACGCGGCCGTCGGCGAGGTCGTCGACACCGGCCCTGGCGTCGACGAGGCGTGGCGGGGACGGACCGTCTTCTCGTTCGTCCCGCACCAGACGCGGTTCACCACGCGACCCGACGCGCTCGTCCCCGTCCCCGAGACGCTCGAGCCGACGGCTGCGGCGTTGCTCCCCGCCGTCGAGACCGCGACGAACCTCGTCCTCGACGCCAATCCCCGCCTCGGAGAGCGCGTCGTCGTCTTCGGGGCCGGCGTCATCGGCCTCTGTGCGATCGGACTGCTCGGGTCATTTCCCCTCGAACGACTCGTCGTCGTCGAGCCCCTCGAGTCCCGGCGGGAACTCGCGCTCGCGTTCGGCGCCGATCGAGCGGTCCCGCCCGGCGACATCGGCACCGTCGTCGACGATGCGGACCTCGCGATCGAACTGTCGGGCGATCCGAGGGCGCTCGACGATGCCATCGGGACCGTCGGCTACGACTCGCGGGTCGTCGTTGGCTCCTGGTACGGCACCAAACGTGCCCCACTCGAGCTCGGCGGGCGATACCACCGCGATCGGATCGAGCTGCGCTCGAGTCAGGTCAGCACCATCGATCCCACCCTCCGTGGCCGCTGGGACACCGATCGTCGCCTCGAGACGGCGCTCGAGTGGCTCGGGCGACTCGACGTCGATTCCCTCATTACAGATCGCGTTCCGTTCCGCGAGGCGGACGCTGCGTACGAACGACTCGACACCAGCCCGGAATCGACGCTTCAGGTGCTGCTCACGTACGACACATGACGAGTAGTGGCCGATTACGGACCGACGACGGGTCGGTCCCGGGGCCCCTCACTGCCCACGTCCGCCGCACGACGAAAGAGCAAATGACAGCACGAACCGCAGACGCGAGGACGCGAGCGTGATCGAACGCTCGAGTGTGGCCGATTCGGCGACGACGCGTGGACCCCTGTCGCGGGCGACCGTCGGAAACACGGTCTTCGCGGGTGTCGGGCTGATCGCGCTCGCGGTGGTCTGGGACGGTGGCCCGACGACCAGATTCCTCCTGGGGAGTCTCACGGTCCTGACGATTCAGTTCGTGATCGTCCGTCGAACCCTCGTCCGGGCTCGACTCGACGCCGGACCACAGCCGCTCACGCTCGCGACGTGGATTACCATCGCTCGTGGGAGCGCGCTCGCGTTGCTCGCCGGGTTCGTGGTCGTCGACCCGCCGACGGGGACGCTCGTCTGGATGCCGGGAGCGCTGTTCGCGATCGCGGCCGGTCTCGACGCCGTCGACGGGGTCGTCGCCCGGCGGACGGACTCGGTCACCGAGTTCGGTGCCCGGCTCGACACCGAGATCGACGCGCTCACGGTCCTCTGTGGCGCCGCGATCGTCGTGCTGTACGGGGTCGCCCCCGTGGCGTTTCTCGCCGTCGGCCTGGCACGGTACGCCTTCGTCGCCGGAATCGCCGTCAGACGTCGACGGGGACTGTCCGTCCGAGGGCTCGATCGGAGTCAGGCACGTCGGTTCCTCGGCGCGCTCGCGATGGTCGCTATCTGGCTCGCCCTCCTGCCAGTTCCGGGACGAACGGGGTCGTGGCTGGTCACCGCGGCCGTGCTGGTCCCGTTTCTCCTGCAGTTCGGACGGGACTGGCTGGTCGTCTCCGGGCGACTCGAGCGGCGGACCGACTGACCGACTGCCGACGACGACTACCGAAGGGTGACCGAATGCCGGCGACGACAGCGAGGGCTGGCCGACTGCCGGAGACGACAGCGAGGGCTGGCCGACTGTCGGCGGTGACTGCCTATCCTGTCACCAGCGACGGGAGTTAAGTGTACTCGCGCTAACGCTCGAGGCATGTACGCGGTGTCGGTTTCCCGGACGGTCGTCGCTCAGCACTACCTGACGGTTCCGAACCCGGGACCTGAGGGGACCCTGCACTCACACCAGTATACGGTCGAGGCGACGTTTCGCGGTCCAGAGCTCGACGAGTACGGCTACCTCGTCGACATCGACGCCGTGATCGACGCACTCGAGGCCGTCGTCGACACGATCCGGGACCGGACGCTCAACGAGCTCCCCGCGTTCGAGGGACGAAATCCGAGCGCCGAACGGCTCGCGAGGGTCGTCGGCGACCGAATCCTCGAGCGCCTCGAGCCGGCGACGGCGACCGAACTCGTGATTCGAATCGACGAAGACGACATCGCCACGGTGAGCCACGAACGGGCGCTCTAGGACCGCCTTCCGGAGGAACGACCGTGACCACGAACGTCGACTACCTGACGGCCAAGCGGACGATCGACGACCGGGCGCTCGACCGACGGGTCTGGGATCGGTTCGTCGCCGCACTCCCGGACGGCGACGACCCCGTTCGAATCGTCGAGATCGGTACCGGCGTCGGGTCGATGATCGCCCGGCTCGCCGCCTGGGAGTCACTCCCCTCGAGCGTCTCCTACCGCGCCGTCGACCTCGATCCCGCCTGCGTGAGAGCCGCCCGCGAGCGACTGCCCCGCTGGCTCGAGGCCGCAGGGTACGATGTCGCGTGTCGGTCCGGGCGGCTCGTCGCTACGCGAGCCGACGGCAACGACGTGACGCAACTGGACGTTACGCTCGAGACGGCCGACGGCTTCGCCCTCGAGGACGACGCGGACGCCGTGATCGCGGCCGCCGTCCTCGATCTGGTCGGGCTCGAGTCCGCACTGAGGAGTGTGCGCGGGCTGCTCCGCGACGGCGGCGTGCTCTACGCCCCCATCACGTTCGACGGCACCACGGCGTTCGGGCCAGCACACCCACTCGACGGACGGATCGAACGACTCTACCACCGCCACATGGACGAGGTTCGCGACCAGCCCGGATCCAGTCGAGCCGGCCGGGACCTCCTCGAGACCCTCCCCGAATCCGGCTTCGACGTCGTCGCCGCCGGCGGGTCGGACTGGCTGGTCCGCCCGCGCGACGGGGACTACCCGGACGACGAGGCCACAGTCGTCGCACACGTCCTCGAGACGATCGAGGGCGCGCTGGCCGACTACCCGCCGTCGGTTCTGGCGCCCGATGTACACGATCGGTGGCTCGAGACCCGTCGCAGACAGCTCGAGCGGGGCGACCTCGTCTTCCTCGCCCATCACCTCGACGTCCTCGCTCGAGCGTGAACGAATCGCACGACAAACACGGTCGCTGACGGGACGATCGCCCTCGCTCGAGGGAATAGCCGATACAACTTCGGTGACGGAACGCGAAGAGTCGCGCGCTTCCGCGGTGGAAGCAGTATGCGGGGAACGGTAGGTGGTTTCGGATTCCTCGCATACGACGCACCTTTCGGTGCATCATGGTGATAGCACTCGTCATACTTAGCCGTAATTGACACGCTACTGATTCGATGTCAGAGGCGAAGCCGCCGGAATCGTGCAGTTGGACCCACGATCAACCCCCAGTGTACGCGAGTGTACGGTGGCGGCCGTCCCGGCGGCCCGATCCGTCCGACGCGCGGACAGATCACGTAAATCGTGACGGGGATCGGTATTCGGCGTTCTGGTATAATTGTAGAATGCCCTTCGCATGCCCCGTTTTACGAACCAACCTGGACTGGACGTTCTCGAGGCCACCGTTCGCTCACTCATCACTCGCGCAAAAATCTCCACCAAAAAGCCGCGCTCACTCCGTTCGCGCGGGTCGAGTCTCTACGCAAGTGGCGTCCGCTCGACCACCTGACCGTCGTAACTCGGATACTGTTCGACGATCTCACCGTCGTCGACGTCGCCTTCGTCGATCATCTCCTCGAGCAGCCACCAGGCGACCTCGACGTGGGTCGACTTGGCGGTGTAGAACTCGTCGGGGACACCGAGTTCCTCGAAGCGGTCGGGGTCGGTGTAGGTCTTCCCGTAGACGAGGGTGCCGTCGTCGGTGACGTCGTCGAACTCCCGACGGACGTTGCGGGCCATGCGCTTGAGTCGGCGGCGGTGCTGGGCGGCGTCCTTGAACACCGAGGTACAGAAGTAGACCTTCGGGTGGTCGCCCATCACCTCGAGAATGCCGTCGCGGTCGTTGTCGACGGCGCTCATGTGGCCCTCCTTGAGTTCGTAGCCCTGCTCTTGCATCCGGCGGAAGTTCCCGTGGGACATCTCGAACTCGTTGACGTTACAGAAGTCGGCTGCCCCTTCGTCCAGAAACTCGAGGAATTCCGGTTCGGCACGGATGCCGGGAATCTCGAACGCGGGCGTGAGACCTTCCTCGCGCGCGATGTAGAGGATCTCCTCCCACTCGGTGCCGTGGAGGTCGCCCCACTCCTCGAGCGGCGGGTGGAACCGAATCTCGTCGAGGCCGGCTTCCGAGAGCCGACGCATGTTCTCGCGGCCGCCCGTGATGCCGGTGTAGAGGTGGGTGTGGTGGTCTTCGCCGAACTCGTCTTTGAGCAGGGAGAGATACCGGCAGGTCCGGTCGAGGGCCTCCTGGGGTTCGCCGCCGGTGATCGAGGTACCCAGCGCGTCCATGCGCTTGGCCTCGGTGATGACATCCTCGTCGTCCTCGACGAGTCGCTCGTTGGCGTAGACGTCCGTGACGTTCTTGCGGTTCTCGCCGAGTGGGCAGTAAAAGCAGTCACGCTGGTCGCAGTAGCCGTAGACGAACAGCACCATCTTGCCGCCTTTCGCACACTGCTCACAGCCCTTCGAGATCATTCGACAGTCCGTACTGGGCCGACCCACAAAAGCCGTGCGAAACGGGCCGGCAGCCGCTCGAGCCAGCCACGGGCGGGCTCCGGCGTAGAGCGGGTGGACTCGAGCGCCCGCCTCGGATCAGCGCCATCGCGTGCCCGACCGGGGACATCGTCGGCACCGGCGACGTCGATCGCGATTCTTACCACGAGGTGACGTGTCAGTCCCAGAAGAGGGAAATACCGCGACGGTCAACGAGGGAGTGATGCTGCTGGTCCTCTGTGTCGACCTCGACGACGACCTCGGTCGGAAGACCGGCTTCTCGACGCCGGTCATCGGCCGCGAGTCGGTCGAGGAGGCAGCCGTCGCGCTCGCGACTGCAGACCCGGAGGACTCCGACGTCAACGTCATCTTCCAGGGACTGCACATCTACGACGACCTCGACGCCCGCGGCGAGAGCGTCGAAGTCGCCGTCGTCACCGGAAACGAAGACGGCGACGTCGAGGCCAATCGAGAGGTCGGCCAGGAGGTCGACACCGTGCTCGCGAGTCTCACCACGGCCGAGGACGTCACCGCGCTGATCATCACCGACGGCGCACAGGACGAGTCCGTCATTCCGGTGGTCCGCTCGCGGGTTCCCATCGACGGCGTTCGCCGCGTCGTCGTCCGACAGGCCCAGAACCTGGAGTCGATGTACTACACGATCAAGCAGGTGCTCGACGATCCCGAGACGCGAGGCACCGTGCTCATTCCTCTCGGGATCCTCCTGCTCATCTATCCGCTCGCGCTGATCGGCAGCGCCCTCGAGATGCCGGGGTTCGTCCTCGGCACCACGTCGGCCCTGCTCGGGCTCTTTCTCATCTCGAGAGGGCTTGGTCTCGGCGAACGGCTCGACGCAGCCGTCGAGCGCGGTCGGCGGTTGCTCTATGCCGGCCGGACGACGTTGCTGGCCTACGTCGTCGCCGCCGCGCTGTTCGTCCTCGGCGGCGTCAGCGGGATGAACACCTTAGAGGCCGTCCAGGAAGCGCGGCCGGGTGAGGTCGGCATTCCCGTCATGCTCGCTGCGCTCGTCTACGGCTCGATCCAGTGGCTCGCCGCCGCTGGCGTCACGACCAGCCTCGGGCAGATCACCGACGAGTACATCGCGGGCACGCTCAAGTGGCGCTACCTCAACGCACCGTTTTACGTCCTCTCGATCGCCATCGTCCTCCACGCGGTGAGTGCGTTCTTTTTAGACGAGGTCGGAATCAGCTACCTGGCCGCCGCACTGACGACCGGGACGCTCCTGGGGATCGTGAGCACGCTCGCGTTCGCCGTCGTCGAGTCGCGATACGACGACGCCGAGGCCGACGATCCGCGGAACGCCGACAGCATTTGAGCGGCAAAACAGTCCCGAGACCGGTCAGCGTTCGCGCTCGACGACGAACTCCGCCAGCTCGAGCAAGTACTCCTTGGCGTCCGGGTCGACGACCTCGACCCGCTCGAGGGCGTCGATCGCCGCCTGTGCCTCCGCTCGAGCGCGGTCGTTTGCCTCCTCCGGCGAGAGGTCAGTCACCTGCACGACGGAGGGGCGCTCGAGGGCCGCGTCGTGACCCGTCGGCTTGCCGAGATCTTCGGCGTCGGCGACCGCGTCGAGGACGTCGTCTCTGATCTGGAAGGCGATGCCGACGCGTTCTGCGTACTCGCCGAGCGCTTCGACGGTGACGGGATCGGAGTCGGCCGCGATCGCGCCGAGTTCCGCCGCGGCCCGAAAGAGCGCGCCGGTCTTGCGCCTGGCGAGGGTCATGTACTCCGCTTCGTTGGTCGGCTTCGCCGAGAGTTCGGTGGCTTCGCCGATGCCGAGTTCGACCATCGACTCGGCGACCACGCGGGTCGCCTCCGGCTCCGTCGAGAAGAGCGCGAACGCCTCGCCGAGCAGCCCGTCGCTGGTGATGATCGCCGGCCCGTGGCCGAACTCAGCCCACGCACTCTGTGTCCCACGACGCAGCTCCGAGCGATCGATGATGTCGTCGACGACCAGCGACGCGGTGTGGACGAGTTCGATTCCGACGCCGAAATCCACCGCGTCCTCGGCCGTTCCACCGACCGTCTCACAAGCGAGGACCGTGACAACTGGCCTGACGCGTTTCCCCCCCGAAAGCACTGCGTGACGAACTTCCGCGTTGAGCGTCTCGGGCTCGATCCCGTCGACGACCTCGACGAGACGCGTCTCGATCAGCGCCCGACGGCGCTCCAGAAGTTGCATTACCCGCGCTTAGGAGGGGGTAGAAAAGTAGCTAACGGATCACCACCGAACGGATTCGCTCTCGGTTTCCCTCGAGTGAACACCTCGAGTGAACACCTCGATAAAAAAAACCCCGCACTCACTCCCTTCGTGCGGTTCCGTTACTGGAACGCTTCGGTCAGCGCCGGAACGACGTCAGAACGACCTTTTTTCCGTTCGGGTGACTCGCGCTGCTCGCCACCGCTCACACAAAAAAATCTCGACCAAAAAACGCCGCACTCACGCCGTTCGTGCGGTTCCGTTACTGGAACTCTTCGGTCAGTGCAGGAATAACGTCGAAGAGGTCGTCGTGGATCGCGTAGTCGGCGATGTCCATGATCGGCGCGTTGGGGTCCGTGTTGATCGCGACGATCGTATCGGAGCCCTTCATCCCGGCGACGTGCTGGACGGCCCCGGAGATACCGATCGCGATGTAGACGTCTGGCGTCACGACCTTCCCGGACTGGCCGACCTGACGGTTCTTGGGCAGCCAGCCGTTGTCGACGATCGGGCGCGACGAGGAGATCGTCGCGTCGAGTGCGTCGGCGAGTTCTTCGATGATCGGGATGTTGTCTTCTTCCTCGATCCCGCGGCCGACCGAGACGAGAACGTCCGCTTCGCTGATGTCGACGTCGCCGCCGCCGACCTCTTCGAAGCCGGTGACCGTCGAACCGAGCGCGTCTTCGTCGATCTCGACGTCGAACGCCTCGATCGTGGCGTCGCCGGTTCCTTCGGCAGCAGGCCACTCGGCGCTTCGGATCGTGACGACCGCGTCGCCCTCGAGTTCGGTCGCCGTCTCGACTTTGCCCCCGAACATCTCGCGGGTGACCCCGAGCGTGTCACCGTCGGTCTCGAGGCCGACGGCGTCGGTGACGATCGGCAGGTCGAGTTCGTTGGCGACGGCGGGTGCGTAGTCGAGGCCGTTGACGCTGTTTGGCGCCAGCACGTACTGGGGTGCGAGTTCGTCGTAGAGCTGGGTGATCGTCTGGGTGTAGACGCCGTGGTTGAACTCCTCACCGTAGTCGACGGTGTGGATGGCGTCGACGCCCTCACGGTCGAGTTTCTCGGCGAACTCGTCGACGGTGCCGCTGATGACCGCGAGGTGGAGGTCGCCGCCGGTTTCGTCCGCGAGGTCGCGGCCGGCGGTGATGATCTCGTAGCTGACGTCTCGCAGCTCGCCGCGTCGGTGGTCGGTAATGGCCAGAACGTCACTCATGGTGCCACCCCCTTCTCGCGAAGGAGTTCAGCGAGTTGTCCGGCGGCGTCTTCGGCACCGCCTTCCCAGACGGTGACGTCGCTTTCGCTTTCGGGTTCGTACATGTCGGTGAGCGTGACTGCGCCTTCGACGGCCGCCGCGTCGACGCCGAGGTCGTCGAGTCCCTGGACGTCCAGCGGCTTGCGCTGGGCCTGACGGATGCCACGGAGGCTGGCGTAGCGGGGCTCGTTGATACCCGTCTGGATCGTCAGGACAGCCGGGAGCCCCACGTCGGTGAGCTCCTCGACGCCGCCCTCGAGTTCGCGACGGACCGAGGCGACGCCGTCTTCGAGGTCGTGCTCGAGGTGGTTGACGACGGCCGCCCACTCGAAGCCGAGGTCCTCGGCGAGTGCGACGCCGGTCGCCCCCCAGCTGTCGTCGCCGGACTGGACGCCGGTCAGGACGAGGTCGGGGTCTTCGGCCTCGACGACGGCTCCGAGGATGTCGGTCTTCGCGCCGACGTCGAGCACGTCGACGTCCTCGAGTGCGTCGTCCCAGACGCGGATCGCGCGGTCTGCCCCTTTTGCGAGCGCCTGCCGGATGGTCTGTTCGCAGTCTTCCGGACCGATGGTGACGGTAACGACTTCGTCGGCGAGACCCGCTTCCTGGAGCTGGACGGCCTCTTCGACGGCGTAATCGTCCCACTCATTGAGATCGGACCCGAGGTACTGGTCGGCAATCGACGTCCCCTCGATTTCGAACTCGTCTTCGACGGTCGCGACTTCTTTGACCGTTACGAGGATCTTCATCATTTAATCACTGCGACCTCCCTCCCGTAAACCTTTTCGAAACGGCCCGTGCGGTTGGTTCCGTTCATTTACCACCGGTCGTGAGTACCCGCACAGTCGGAACGATCGAAAGCCACCAGGAGCAGGTGCTACCAGCGGTAGCTGACGCCGTCGATCTCGCCCCCGAGACGGAAACGGTTTAACGACGCCTCCGGTAGTACGAGTTATGGCAGACTGTCCGCTCGCCGACGACTGTCCGAGTTTTTCGGAGCAGATCGCAGGAATGGGGTGTCAACACTACGGTGACCGCGGCGGGAAGGAGTGGTGCAACCACTACAACCAGCCGATCCAGGACCTGAAAACCCAGCCAGTCAAACCCGGCGAGGAGGTCGTCGTCGACGTCGTCGACATGCACGAAAGCGGCGCCGGCGTCGGCCGGACCGAAGACGGCTTCATCGTCATGGTCGACGGGGTCCTTCCCGACGCCCGATCCCGCGTCGAGATCACCCGAGTCCACAGCAATCACGCGCGGGCCGAAGAGATCGAACGTCTCCCGCTCGAGCCCGACGAGGAAGCGGAGGGTGCCGACGGTGAGGACGGCGAGGACAGCGAGGACGCGGGCAGCGACGGCCCACAGCGCCCGCCGGAACTCGGCAGTCGCGAGAACTTCTGGGGCTCGTAGCCGAGCCCGGGCGCGGACAGTCAGGCGGGCGAGAGCGGCCGGTTCGGAACAGTCATCAGTTCTGTAACAAGAGGTAAGTGGCAGTTTCTCGTACGATTCTCACAGTATGGCGGCTCGAGGCTCCGCCGGCCGACGGCTACTCGCAGCCGTCGCCATCGGCTGTGCGATCGCAGGTCTTGTGCTCGCAGCCAGCGCCTTCCCGATGGTCGGGTTCGACGCGCTCGAGTCGAGTTCGGTCGAGAGCGACGCGACCGAGACGACCGAGGCGGGGGATCCGACGACAGCGAGTGAATCGAGCGGCGACGAGTCCGAGCCCGACGAATCCGAGCCCAACGATCACGACGACGGCGTCGTCGACGGTGACGACGGACCGACCGAGGCGGAAATCGACGACGAAGGGCAGGCAGACGGCCTCGCCGACTCCGCGACTGGAGGGGAGACGCTCGAGTCCGACGACGCGAGTGCCGGCGAGCGACTCGTCGGCGGTGCGCTGTACGGGCTGGGTGCGCTGGGAGGGGACGACGACGCGGCGACGGCGGAGGCCACCGACGCGGCGGACGGCGACGAGCAGGCCGACCGGGGCGTCGGCGGCGAGTTCGGCGACCTGCTCGCGGACCAAGACGCCCACGACGGAACGGACGACGTCGACGGGGACGAGCCGTCACCGACGGACGATTCCGGCAGCGAGGGTACCGACGGCGGGACCGAAAGCCGTGACGAGTTCGACGGCGCCGACGGGTCGAGTGAGGACGGCGCTGACGGCGTTCAGGGAGACGAGGGCGCCGACGCGTCGAGTGAGGACGGCGCTGACGACGTTCAGGGAGATGACGGCGCGCTCGAGTCGAGCACCGACACGGACGAGGATGGGTCGACCGGCGACGCCGAGAGGGACGGCGACGCGCTCGAGGACGGGGAGACTGACGGCGAGGCGGAGACAGGCGAGGACGGCGAAGCGATGGACCCCGACGCCGACGACGACATCGAAAGCGAAAGCGACGTGACGGGAGAGGGTTCCGACGACGGAGAATCGCTCGAGGACGGTGATGGAACGACCGAGACGGCCGACGGTGAGGGAACCGATGACGGTGACGCGGCCGAGACGGCCGACGGTGGCGACGAGACGACGGGCGCTGACTCCACCACAGCCGAAGGCGACGCGGAGGCCGACGGAGACGCCAGCAGCGAGACGGCAGACGCCGACTCAGACTCCGACGACGGGGCGACAGACGACGAGTCGAGCGCCGCTGCCGGGGGCGAGGACGGCTCCTCGATCACGGATTCCGCGCCGGGACTTACGGACATCGTCGTTGCGGTAGCCGTCGTCCTCGGGCTCCTCACAGTCGGCTATTTCCTCTCCACGCGGACGAACCCGGTTGCCGCGCTTCGCTCGCTTCCCGGCAGAGTCGTCTCACTCGTCCTGCACGCGGTCGTCGCCGTTTCACGGGCGCTCGAGCGAGCGGTGGCCGCCCTCGCCAGGCTCGAGTCCGTGACCGAACTGCCCGGGCTCGTCCGGGCGGCACTCGCCAGCGTGCTCGCGAGCCTCCGGGGACGGGTCCGGGCGCGCCGGGGACCGTCCGGAGAGGAGGTCGCTGCCAGCGGGACCGAATCCGGCGGGTTCGAGTCGGAGACGCCCGAGAACGCCGCACGCGAGCGAATCCGGGCGGCGTTCGAAACCGTTGTCGACCGCTCCGGGATCTACCGACAGCGGGTCGCCACAGTCACCCCGTCGGAGGTCGCCGCCAGCGCGAAACGGGCCGGGGCGCCGACGGAGCCGGTCGAGACGATCACCGACTCGTTCCGTGACGTCGAGTACGGCCAGCGGAACCCGGAGCGGTACCTCGAGCGGACGACGGCGGCTCACGAGCGACTGCAACCGACGGCCAACCCGGAGACGGCAGCCCGCCCGGGGACGGCGACCAGCCCGGAGACGGAGAGCGACGCCGACGAGCCGGAGGCCCGAAACGAATGAGTCGGACGCCGTCGAGGCGAGGGTTGCTCGTCGCCGTGGCGCTCGCCGGCGCGGCGCTGGCGGTTGGCACGACGGCAGTTCTCCGACCGACGCTACTCGAGCGTGTTCCGGCGCTCGAGTCGTCGCTGGGTTGGCTCGAGCCCCGAACGGTGGTGCTGGCGTCGATTCTCGGAACGCTCGGAGTCGCGGCGCTCGTCGGGGTCGTGGGCAAACTCCGTCGCCAGGACGTCGAACCGCTCCGGTCGGCGTCGGCGACGGCGACGACGGACGGCACGAGCGGACGAAGTCGGGGTCACAGCCGTGCCGGGAGGACGGAGCGGTCGCAGGACCGGACCGAAAGCCGGGCAGAGGGGGCGACCCGCCCGGTCGTGGGGGAGCCGTACGACCGGTACGTCGCGCTCGCGACGACGTACGACGACGAACCGCGAGCGGTCAGAGAGGGCGCCCGCGAGAAACTCGTCGAGCGCCTCCGCCCGGTCGCGGCCAGGACGTACGCGAACGCGACCGGCTGCCCCGGCGAGGAGGCACGTCGCGCGATCGAGCGTGGGACGTGGACGACCGATCCGCGGGCGGGTCCGTTTCTCGCGGGCGAAGACGGCCCCTCGACGCCGCTGTGGATCTGGCTGGCCGACATCGTGCGGTCGGGCGATCCCTTCCTGCGGGCGCTCGAGCGGACGCTCGAGGAACTCGAGGCGCTCGAGTCGACGACGGAAGCAACGACGGAAGCGCTGGGCGAACGACGGGGGAGCCGGCACCGCCGGGATGGAGACACATGACGTCGCGAGCCCGGCAGGCGCGCTGGCACGGCGCGCTCGTGGTCGCGCTCGCCGCGTGTCTGCTGGCGCTCGTGTCGGGAGTCCCGGCCCTGTTCTTCCTCGCGGTCGTCGCGCTCGGGTTCGTCCTCGTCGGCCAGGTGAGCGCGACGCCGGCGGCCGACCTCCGTCTCGAGCGACGCCTCGACGAAGCGCGCGTTCGGCCCGGGCAGTCCGTGACCGTGACCCTCTCGGTGACGAACGAGGGCGACGAGGTGGCCTCGGACGTGCGCGTCGTCGACGAGCCGCCGTCGAGCGTTCCCGTGACGGAGGGCGAGCCGGCGTTC